>Ga0123355_10003737_pt1 | contig 21976 bp, 28 predicted proteins | sample TergutEmb28metaG_3_FD_89872 | JGI IMG/M metagenome (GOLD analysis project Ga0123355, IMG submission 89872) | Embiratermes neotenicus P1 segment gut microbial communities from Petit-Saut dam, French Guiana - Emb289 P1 | ecosystem: Host-associated > Arthropoda: Insects > Digestive system > Gut ... | reverse complement strand
GCATTTAACAAATTCGGTGAGGCAAAAATGGCTTATAGAGACAAGCGTAATCTTGCTCACAATAGTCGTAATCTTCCCTTTGGACTTGTTGATTTTCTTTAACGGCGCAATTGGACACTCCTACGGAGAGTAACTACTTGAAATTTTCGGTAACATAATTTTTTGCTATATGATATAATCCTACAAAGCAGCCAACAAGCTAGGAAAGAAGGCATTTACATGTTACCTATAGTCATCATCTTAATTTCTACTGTAATATTTTTTGTAATTTTATCCATAGTAATAACCAACGCTGTAACCAACGGCATAATGGAAGCTCGGCGGCTACACGACGAAACCGCCGACCACAACGGACGCTTATTAATCCGCCAATCTATAGCAGAAGTTTTTGAAAAAAATGACGATGCTATAAAGTTAACCATTAAGCAAGCGATAACCGAAGCGTTAAACGAACACAAGGAGGCGCGAAATGTTAACAGTCCGGGGTAAATACAACACTGCCATTTGCTATACAGACGAACTTGAAACCGCATCTTTCGAACAAATTAAAACCCTTTGCGATTGCGAAAAATTTGCCGATTGTAAAATTCGTATTATGCCAGATGTTCACGCAGGCATGGGTTGTACAATTGGCACCACAATGACCATAACAAACAAAATTGTACCTGGCATGGTAGGCGTGGATATCGGTTGTGGTATGGAAACTGTAAAGCTGGCAGAAAAAGAGATAGACTACGCTGCTTTAGACGCTTTAATTCGCAGGCAAATTCCTTCCGGGCGGGATGTTCGCAAAACCTACCACCCACTAAATGCCCAAATAGATTTAGATCAATTAAAAATTGCCGATAAAGTTAAGCTTGAACGCGCACGACGCAGCATCGGTACTTTGGGAGGCGGCAACCATTTTATAGAAGTTGCCCGTTCTGCAAGAGGCGATTTATATTTGGTTGTACATTCAGGTAGCCGCCATTTGGGTAACGAAGTGGCAAATTATTATCAAGACGAAGCGATTAAGCACCTGCGCGGACATTCGAAAATACAAGTAGAAGAGACCATCGCCGCCCTAAAAGCAAGCGGGCGAGAAAAGGAAATTGTGGGCGCAGTAAATGAATTAAAAAAACAAACCAGTCACGACGTTCCTAAAGAACTATCATACGTAAGCGGTAAAATGTTCACTGACTACGTTCACGACATGAAAATAACCCAGCAATTTGCAACCCTAAACCGCAAAGCAATGACCGACGTTATCCTGCAAGGCATGAACTTTACCCCTACAGAAAATTTCACAACAATTCATAATTACATCGACACAAACACAATGATACTGCGCAAAGGTGCGGTGTCTGCAAAACTGGGGGAAAAACTACTAATTCCAATAAACATGCGGGATGGCAGCCTTATTTGTGCCGGTAAAGGCAACGACGATTGGAACCAATCTGCCCCACATGGTGCAGGCCGTCTTATGAGCCGCACTACCGCGTTTAAACAGCTGTCAATGGATCAGTTTGAAGCAGAAATGACCGGAATTTTCACAACATCAGTAAGTCGTAAAACTTTGGACGAGGCACCAATGGCGTACAAAAACATGGACGACATTGTAAAACATATAACACCCACGGCGGATATAATTGAACGAATTCGCCCGGAATATAATTTTAAAGCGAGTGAATAATTATTATGGAAGATAAATTTGAGCCTTCAATCAATCTTATGTCTTGGAACGTAAACGGTCTTCGCGCCTGCATGGGCAAGGGATTTATGGATTTTATTAACGCCAACGATTTTGACATCATTGGCATTCAGGAAACAAAAATGCAAAAAGAGCAAGCCGATTTCGACTTTCCGGGATACCATGCCTATTGGAATTCCGCAGAGAAAAAAGGCTATTCGGGTACTTTAGTGCTTTCAAAAAAAGAGCCATTGAATGTAACCTACGGCATGGGAATACCGGAACACGATACAGAAGGGCGCATCATTACCTTGGAATTTGAAAATTTTTACTTCGTCACGGTTTACACCCCAAATTCTAAGCGGGAATTGTTAAGACTGGACTACAGGATGCAGTGGGAAGACGCTTTTCGTCAATATTTATGTAGTCTACCAAAGCAAGTTATCATATGTGGCGACTTGAACGTTGCTCACAAGGAAATTGACCTGAAAAATCCAAAGACTAACACAAAAAATGCTGGATTTACCCCACAGGAACGGGCAAAAATGACCGACCTGCTTGGCGCAGGCTTTGCAGATACCTTTAGACATTTAAACCCGGATAAAACTGATGCATATACCTGGTGGTCATACATGGGTAGAGCACGTGAGAAAAATGTAGGGTGGCGTATAGATTATTTTTTAGTGTCTGAATGCTTGGTTGAAAAAATACAAAAAGTCGACATTTACCCTACTATAATGGGGTCTGACCATTGCCCTGTTGGGTTAATACTTAACTTGTAAAGTAACTACGATATCTATATCATCGTCTTGCAAATACCAGTATTTGGTGTTATAAATATGTTGTCAAACAATTACTACTTTGTGCCAAACTATTTATCAAACATTTATTCCAAATTTGCGTATGTATTTACAGCACTACAATCGACAATAATAAACCTATAGGAGGTATTAGAAATGAACGAAAAAATGCGCGTACTTGAACTACTTGAATCGGGCAAAATTACGGCAGATGAAGCGGCGAAATTGCTGGAAGTACTTGGGAATTCACGGTTTATGAGCAAGGAAGCCCGCGAAGGCATGGAAGAAAAGCTTAACCAATTTGCTCAGGACGTAACCAAATTTGCTAAAGAGACAGGTTGTAAAATGCAAGAGTTTTACAAAGGTGTAGAGCCTAAGATTAAAAAGGCCAGCCAATCTGCCTTAGAAAGAGCCGCCGTTGCCCTGGATAATTTAGCCCATAGCATCAGCGATTCTCTTGAAAAAAGCGAAGGGTCATGCTGTGCAGACGAGTGTTGCTGTGCAGGCGATGACGACGCACCAAAACCAAATTAATTTGCAGAAACGCTTAAGGTGTGTTCGACAATTCCATTGCACCGCCTTTTCGGTAAAAATTGCACTATGCGTTGTCGCATAAAGCCTAGCACAATTTTTACTCGAAAATTCGGCACAAGCGAATTACCGAACACACCCTAGAAGAGTCGAAAAGTCGACTCTTTTTTTATTGCGGGTCATTTGACTATATATAGTTAAACGATTGGAATAATACTTGCCTGCAATTAAAATCATTGACTGTTTTGTGATTTCATGAAGCAAATCCAAGGAAGTGACGACGACGCGTGCCTAAAGGCACGCTAGAAGGAGCTGACGAAGGAGTTGCAAAATAAAATTGCAAAACAGGCAAGGATTTAAATTGCAGGTGAGTATAAATATTAAATATGAAATGTTTAATTTTTTTACTACCGGGCAATAATTGAGAAACATCAAACAAAGGCATTGTGCAAATATGCGATGTCAAAAAAATAGGAGGTGAGCGAATGAAAAATGTTTCACGCGGAAGTGTATTCCGCAGAAAAGGATTTTTCATCGCACTATACTCATGTCTTGGAGTGGTAGCTGTGCTTGCATTGGTAACGACCATTGCAAACCGTCCACCCACTGCTACAGACATGGAAATTGGCTACAATGAAGAAGCAGCACATGTAGGTGCAGACCAAGTAGAACCGTATCGAGCAGGGATAGACGAAGAAGCATGGTTTAGGCCGCGTCAACCGGCACCCGAGCCAACACCGCGGCCAACACCTGAGCCAACGCCTGGGCCATCGGTTCCGCGTAATGTACCAATGCCGGAGCAATTACCAACCATTATACCTGAAGATCCACCACCGGAACCCGCTCCTGAGCCCGAACCACCCCCACCGGAACCACAAGCAGAAGCTACAGTGCCACCACCGCAGGCGGTCTCATTTATACCGTTTTCTGAATACGACCGCATGATGTGGCCGATATATGGCGAAACTGTGATGCCGTTTAGTGTTACGTCATTAATTTATGATCCGACATTGGATCAGTTCCGTACTAACGACAATTTGCGCATTGCAGGAGAATTAGGCGATCCGGTGCGAGCAGGTGCGGATGGAAAAGTTATAACAACAGGTCGCAACGCAAGGCAGGGGAATTATATAACCATAGACCACGGTAATGGCTGGGTAGCAACTTACGGACAATTGCTTGATGCAATTTTAGTTGCCGCGGGCGATATTGTGCATACCGGTCAAATAATTGGCGGCATAGGAACCCCATCTATTTTTGGAACAGCTAATGGCAATCATTTACAATTGCAAATTAAACGAGACGAAGTGGCTGTTAATCCTTACTATGTGTTAGTGGAACGCGGTGGCTACTAGGGTGTGTTCGGTAATTCGCTTTTACCGAAAAGGCGGTGCAATGGAATTATCGAACACACCCTAGTACAAAACCTAAAAAAATTCAATTGATACGATTTTGTGTCAATTGAAATACATACTTATTAAAAAACCGGGCATTGTATTCATATGAAAAAATTAAGATCATCTTGGATAATTGGCATAGTTATTGGTTTCGTTAACGGTTTGTTTGGTGCAGGCGGTGGTTCTTTGCTTGTTCCCGCACTTGAAAAATTTAAGTAATACGAAACCCACAAGGCCCATGCAACAACGGTGACTGTAATTTTGCCCCTGTCTGTTGTGTCTGCAATTGTATATATTTGGGGGGTGGACGTACAGTGGAGCTATGTTTTGTGGGTATCTGCCGGGGGAATTGCCGGCGGTTTAGTTGGCGCGAAATGGCTAAACAAGCTGAACGCCATGTGGCTTAATATTATGTTTGGTCTGTTTTTGGGTTTTGGCGCAATTAGGATGCTGTTTGCATGAATCTTTGGCATGGGTCTGGGGTGGTGTTTGCATGAATGCTGTATGGCTTGCAGCTGTGGGCTTTGCCGCGGGAATAATAAGCGGTATGGGAATTGGCGGCGGCGCAATACTAATACCCGCGTTAACATTAATTTTTGGCATGACGCAACAGAACGCCCAGCATATAAACCTGCTTTACTTTATCCCGACGGCGTTATTTGCAGTTCGTGTACACAAAAAAAATGACAATATCGAAAAAAAAGGATTGTTCCCACTGATAATTTGGGGGCTGCTAGGTGCACTTCCGGGCGCATTGATAGCTATAAAAATAAATGCAAATTATTTGCGCAAAGGTTTCGCCATATTTTTGCTGTTAATGGCGGTTTGTGAAATTTATAAGGGATATCAAAAATGGCAACAAAAAAAGAAAGGAGAAAAAAACGATGGAACAGACTATATTCGAAACAATGAAAATAAAATTTAGACATGCCGATACCGACACAAAAATAAAAATGTATGTAGAAGCAGAAGGCCTTACACAAACTCAGTACAAGGAGCTTCTGCGAATGTTTCCTATTAACGATTTAAGCAAGCTTGAAGCGGCACTTGAGTAACTTACCGTTCCACCACGCCGGATATCATTGTTACTTCTACGCCTTGCTCTCTCCATTTGTCGGCAATTTTGTTCATGCCAATGGAATCGCTTGACATATGTCCCGCTACAATAACATTACCGTAGGCATGTTCTTTCAGTTCTTTTGCGTCTTTTTCCGGGATGTGCATAAGTACCAATGTACCAACGCCACCTTCGAAATACTGCTTTAGTATATCTGCACCTGGGCCGGTTAATCCGGCCATTAGTACATAAATTTTGCCTGCATAGCTGTCTTTTGAACCAACACGGATAACCGGTTTACGTGCAGAATTTTTGTATTCGCAAATTTCTTCCAAAGCGGCTGTAATATCGCCAAGTTTGGTTTCTGGCTTACCGGCAAATTTCTCGTCCAAGTGTTTTTGCACTGTTGCTTCGCTAATGATATCTGCCGGGGTGTGCAGGGAAACGTAAGGCATGTTCATTAGCTTTGCGGCAGATTCGCTACGGCGCGAGTTGGATACATGTTGGTTGTAGCCAAGTTCCTCTGTCCGTTTTGCCAAAGCTTTTTGCGAACGGTTTCTTGGTACGCCAAGTTTTTCAAGCCTTAGAATATGGCTGTCCATAACTTTTAGCATGTCAACATTTGTGTTTTTTGGGTGATGGGTTACAACGCAGTCGTAGCCCATTTCCTTTGCGAGCAGAAGTTCCGCTGTTTCCATGTCTACGCCCATTAGCACCTTTTTGATGTTTTCACCAGGTACAACTACGTCGCAGTCTGCCGGCATTGTTTCAAGGCCAGCCAGTTCAAGTGCCATGTCCATCATTTTTTGTGTGTTCATTTTTTCAGTCTCCTTATATTTTGATAGGGGTACTACCCCGTATGTTTTCTCATCCTATCGTTGCGCACTGCATCCGTTATGCAGCCGTAACATGCTCGAAACACGTCTGTCATTGCAATGGCGGCCTTAGCGTAACTCCGTTACAAGTCGAGTGGCGGATTTGGACTACATATCTGTAAAGTATTTTGCAAAAAACTCCGTATCAATTTCAGGATAAAGAACAAAGTTATCCAAAATTGCACGCACACGCTTAATCGAATTTTGCTTAACTTCGTCGCAAAGGATATAGCGGGCCTTGCTTGGGTTACCGCTTTTTTTCTCCATTGCAGGTTTGATGTTTTTCAGCACCCCTGAGATAATATTGGCGATTTCCACCATTTCAGTTTTGCCCATGCCAAGGGTTGTAGTGGCCGGTGTGCCAAGACGCAAACCGCTTGTGTACCAGGGCCCGTTTTTGTCAAAGGGAACGGTGTTGCGGTTCATAGTAAGGCCGCATTCACGTAGGGCATTTTCTGCTTGCCTGCCAGTAAGCCCAAGCTTTTCTACGTTTACAAGCACGATGTGGTTCTCCGTTCCACCTGTTTGCACGTGGATTCCATTTTCCACAAGCCCTGCCGCAAGTGCCTGAGAATTCTCAATTACTTTACGGGCGTACGCCTTGTATTCATCAGATGCCGCTTCCTTAAACGCAATCGCCTTCGCTGCCATAACATGGGGTAGGGGACCGCCCAAAACATGAGGGCAGCCTTTGTCTACATATTCCGCATATTCCTGTTTACAAAGAACCATACCGCCCCGTGGGCCACGCAGGGTCTTGTGGGTGGTAGTGGTCACAACGTCCGCATATGGGAAGGGGCTGAATTTTCCGCTAATTGCGCCGCCGGCGACAAGTCCCGCAAAATGCGCCATGTCTACCATAAGAACTGCGCCAACTTCTTTCGCGTACTCGCTAAGAATCGAGTAGTCGATATTTCTGGTGTATGCACTAAAGCCAACAAGAAGAATCAACGGCTTAATTTCGTGTAGCATTTTACGAATGTTTTCGTAATCCAAAACGCCCGTGGTTTCGTTCACATGATAGTTGTACACATCAAACATTTGGGCGGAAACGTTATGCCTGTAGCCGTGGGTTAAGTGGCCGCCAGAGTATAAATCCATGCCTAATAGTTTCTGATTACCCATTTCTGTGCGAATAGAATCCCATTCTTCCTTGGTAATTGTGAGAAGATTTTTTTCGCCCAGCTTGTCCATCATCGGAGCTTGCACATGCTTGCGCAAGATTGCCCAGAACGCTACAAGGTTAGCGTCCGCACCCGAGTGAGGCTGTACGTAGGCGTGTTCCGCGCCAAATAACGACATAGCTTCCTTGCAGGCCAGCCCTTCGATGTCATCTATATTGTCGCAGCCTGCGTAAAAACGGTTGCCCACAAAACCTTCCGCATACTTGTCGGTAAGCAGGTTACCCATTGCGGCTTGCACTGGTAGCGAGCAATAGTTTTCGCTTGCGATTAGCTTTAGATGGCTGCGCTGGTCGTTTAACTCATTCACGATGCCACGGGCTACCTCTGGATAACTTTTTGCCACTAGGTCTACGTTGGCTGTGAAGGTTAGCATTTCGGCGTTTAACTCGCCTTTTTGGGACTGGATGTAGTCTTTTAGAATTTGCATTTGGGGAAGTCCTTCCTTTGTTATATTTCGTGCTGCTTTTTAAGAATATAGTTTTAAAGCGAAAATCTTTCCTTAATAATTTTTGCAACATCTGGAGGCTTTAAATATGTGTTGTCAATTTTGATGTAATTATCAAAAACAGTTTCACCGTCATTACTAGCCGTGCGATAGTTAGCATCTTCATTTTTTAAACGAATATTTGAAGCTTCAACGTCCCGTTTCGACGCTTTGTGGTGAAGTCTATTTTCTGTGGCGTTTCTTTGCAGTCTTACTTCCTGAGGTGCGACCAGTTCAACATAACATATTTCCGCATCTTCCCGCCTAAAAATATCAACTAGGCTATCAAGAGCCGCTAAATCGACATCACTGTCAAAGGCCAGTAAATATGTGAAAATTAATCCCTCTAAATCTGTTTTAACAAATTCTTCGAAAAACAATTTCCGCAAACGGTGGGGTAAACCGCTAACCACTGTTCCAAAAACTTCAAGCACTATCTCAATAGACATATGATTGTGATATAGCCTTAGCCCTGTGATTTTTGCAAGCTCTTGCCCGACCGTCATTTTGCCGACAGCCCCTGCGCCAAGTATAACTACTAGCTTCATGGCTAAATTTTCTTATATGCCACAGCGTCGATCTGAACTTGTAAACCACCTTCGCCGCCATTGTGAGCAAACTCGGTAGCGATGGTTTTACGTGCAGGATAAACGCCTTTAAAACGCTCTATGAATACTTTTTCCATAATTGGGATATTCCAGGGGTCACGCATCATCACGTCAACCTTAACAACCGACTCAAGGGTTAAGCCAACTTTCGAAAGTCTTGCTTCCATATCGTCAAGAGCACCATGAACTTGTGCTTCCACGTTTTGCCCTACATTCCCGGCACAAAATGATAGGAAAACAAAATCGCCCGCTTCAACAATTTCTGAGTAAGCGCAACTGTTGGCGGTGTCGTTGTCAAGATTCTGTCTTTTGATATCGCTCATGGTTAAATTTCTCCCTTTGCGGCTGTTAGCGTGTTCCGCATCAAAACTGCACGGGTCATTGGGCCTACGCCGCCCGGTACAGGGGTAATATGAGACGCAATTGGTTCTACCGCCTTGTAATCCACATCGCCGCAAAGTTTGCCGTCGGCACCGCGGTTAATGGCAACGTCTATTACAACTGCGCCAGGTTTTACCATGTCGGCAGTGATAAGCCCAACCTTGCCAACGGCGGCAACCAAAATATCCGCCTGACGGGTCATTGCTGCTAAATCTGGCGTGCGGCTGTGGCAAATTGTAACTGTGGCGTGTTTTTGCAAAAGCAACATCGCCTGGGGCTTGCCTACTATGTTAGAACGGCCAACTACAACACAGTGTTTACCCGCTGGGTCTATGCCGTAGTGATCCAAAATTTCCATTACACCTGCTGGGGTGCATGGCAAAAATCTAAAATTGCCGGAGAAAATGTGCCCCATGTTTATCATGTGAAAAGCATCTACATCTTTGTCCGGGGATATTGTTTGAATGACTTTGCGCTCGTCAAAACCTTTTGGCAGGGGTAGCTGAACCAAAATTCCGTGGATATCTGCACGGTTGTTTAGCTCTTTGATTAACGCCAAGAGTTCTGCTTCGGGGGTGTTTGCGGGCAGGGCAAACTCCTCGCTACGAATGCCACACTCAGCGCAATCCTTTTTTTTGTTTTTCACATAAACGTGGCTGGCTGGGTCGTCTCCCACGATTACAACTGCCAGGCCTGGGGTTAGGCCGCTTTGTTCAATTTCTTGTCTAACTTGGGTTACAACTTGCTTTGCTAGGGCCTTGCCGTCTAAAACAATTGCCATTTGACACCCTCCTAATGTTTAACTCTTTTTGAGCGAATATATCAGTCTAAAATAGGAAAAAATCGCGCAATTGGGCTTTCGAAAATTTCCTTTCAATATTCATGACGGTCTGTAACGTACAAAATTTCAGGAGCAGTCTCATTAGCTAGTCTGGCTGCCCAAATTCGTAAGTGTCTAGTAATTTCATAAGATCACTCTATTTCAACTCTTTCGAGTAAATTAATCCGTGCTCTTCTTCTTCTTCAAAATACTCGATCTTTACAAACGTATCATAGCCCCAGTGGAAATATATTTGCATATTTCGTGTTTCTGCGGGTTCGACTCCTATTGTAGCAGTTTTGTAGCCTTCGTCTTTGGCGTATTGTTCCATTACCTTGACAAGTTTTGAGATGTGTCCTTTGCCTTCATATTGTTTCTCAACTCGTAATCCGTTTATTTCAACACTATCAGACGAAAAAATTAACGTCCCCTCGCCAATTGGTTCGTTGTTGTATAAAACAATAAAGGTTTTTATTTCGCCGGTTTTATTCTTTTGGATAGTTGCCGTTTTCCAGTCAACCCAGCGATTATCACCCGGGTTATTTGCTATATTTATATCCCAGCGCAACTCCAGGTCGGCTATGGTGGCTTCTTGATATTTAAACATCATGCCCATTCAACGGAGTTTGACAACACCGTTACCACATTTTTGCTAACCGTAGCAATGCCGCCGTCTATTTGCAGGCGAATTTCGACATTGTCTGCCATAACGCGCACTGCACCTTTTTTCAGCACCATCGAGCAGGGACTACGACCCGGTAAAACACCAAGCTCGCCATTGGAGCAGGGTACAACTATCATGTCCGCAAGCTGCGGCAGCGGTTTGTCAAGCTTCATTCCCGGCGCAATAATGCGAAGTTCTAGTTTTTTGTCAGCCATTTTTCACCTCGATAATCATACGTATCTATCCGACAATACTACAAATTCAGGTTTTGACACATACGAACAATAACAAACCCTACCACTAAAGTTTAAAACTTTTTCAAATCTAAAACGCATAGCAGAAGTAGTAATATATTGCATTACATCCGTTTTTGGAACCCATATTGCATCAGTTGTTTCATGTGAGGCGACGGGCTGCCCATCCACATATTCGCATATAAAATCAAGCATGACCTTTGTAGGCGTATGTGTTACCTCGTCATATCCAAGATGCTGTCCCACATTCGAATACACTCCAACCAAAGATTTTACAGAAGCAGTCACGCCGCTTTCTTCAAAAATCTCTCTCAGTACACCGTCTTCAATGCTCTCCCCAATCTCAATCTGGCCGCCGGGAGTATCCCATCCCCTATGCGGCAAGTTCACAATCAGTATATTTCCCTTGTTGTCCATCACATAACCTGCGGCGGCTACAATGTGTGTTGGATATGCCATTGTAGCCCCCTCTAGTTTGACGCCTCAAATTCCGCCCGTACTTCTTCAATTGTACCTTTATTAAGGAACATCCCTTCTGGGATATCGTCGTGCTTGCCGTCAAGTATCTGCCTAAACCCTTCAATCGTATCGGTCAGTTTTACATATTTGCCTGGGATGGACGTGAACTTCTCCGAAACTGTAAAGGGCTGCGAAAGGAAACGCTGAATGCGCCTTGCACGTTCTACGACAAGCCTATCGTCATCAGATAATTCATCCATACCAAGAATGGCGATTATATCTTGCAAATCTTTATACCTCTGCAATACCCGTTGCACCTCACGTGCAACATCGTAATGGTCGTCGCCCACAACGCTTCTTTCAAGCATACGGGACGTAGATGACAGCGGGTCAATGGCCGGGTAAATTCCCATTTCTACAATGGCGCGAGAAAGCTCCGTCGTAGCGTCCAAGTGGGCGAAAATGGTTGCAACGGAAGGGTCTGTGTAGTCATCTGCGGGCACGTAAATTGCCTGGATAGACGTGATAGATCCGGACTTAGTAGAGGTAATGCGTTCTTGCAACGCGCCAACTTCCGTTGCCAGCGTAGGCTGATAGCCCACCGCAGACGGCATACGTCCAAGTAACGCGGATACTTCCGAACCCGCTTGCACAAAGCGGAAAATATTATCAACAAACAGGAGTACGTCTTGGTGGGAAACATCGCGAAAATACTCGGCCATGGTAAGCCCGGCAAGCCCAACGCGCATTCTTGCGCCAGGGGGCTCGTTCATTTGCCCGAATACCAGTGCGGTTTTGCTTAAAACAGTGGAACCGTCCTTTAGGGTGGAATTTTGCATATCCACAAACATGTCCTTCCCTTCGCGGGTACGTTCGCCAACGCCCGCAACAACAGAAAGCCCATCATGGGCAGTGGCGATATTGTTAATCAGCTCCATCATAATAACCGATTTACCTACACCTGCACCACCGAACAACCCAATTTTACCACCTTTTGCATATGGGCAAAGTAGGTCAACGGCCTTGATGCCTGTTTCCAAAATTTCCGTTGTGGCAGTTTGGTCGGCAAAACCAGGGGCTTTGCGGTGAATAGACCATTTTTCTTTTGACTGCACTTCGCCAGCGTTGTCAATTGGGCGACCAAGGACGTTCATCATGCGGCCTAGGGTTTCTAGCCCAACGGGTACAGAAATCGGCGCGCCGGTATCAACCGCCGTCATGCCGCGCACAAGCCCGTCGGTAGATCCCATGGAAATGCAGCGTACCACATTGTCGCCTAAGTGCTGCGCTACCTCCAACACAACGGACTCCTGCCCGTCGGTGTGCTGTATTTCCACTGCGTTGTAAAGTGCGGGCAGGACGCCGTCGAAGCGGACATCCAATACCGCGCCGGTTATTTGTAGAACTTTGCCTGTGTTCATGATGGTCTCCTTTACTGCAACGCGTTCGCGCCACTTACAATCTCTGTAATCTCCTGGGTAATAATGCTTTGGCGTTGTCTATTATATTGCAGGGTTAATTTATCTATAATTTCGTGGGCGTTTTTGGTGGACGAATCCATGCTGGTCATCCTAGCGGCCTGTTCACAGAGTGTGCTAGATGTAATTGCTCCATACATAAACATGCCAAGATACCAGGGCAAAACGCTTGCTAAAACATCTGCGAGGTTAGGTTCAAATTCGATTTCTACATTTGCGGCAGGTTTAGCTTCAGGTTGTGGGAAGAAGCCTAAGTCTTCCCACGTTTCGTTTTCTTTCAAATTATCCGCAACCACACGACGCAGATATTCTGGGTCAATGGGCAAAACTTTTCGCACAATTGGCTCAAGGTTTAGCACAGTCACAAATTTTGTGTACACAACGTATACTTCATCTACCTCGCCTTTTGTGTACATCTCTACCAGCATATTCGAGAGGGTATGGGTATCATCAAAGCTTGTATTTTCTGTAGAAAGTTGATTTTTAAGCACATTGTAGCCGCGCCTGCGCAAATAATCCCGCCCCTTTGTGCCAACAGGAATAATAACTGGGTTTTTGCCATTCTCTTTTGCGTGTTTCATCATTTCCTTGCAGACATTGGAGTTGTAGCCGCCACAAAGGCCACGATTACCTGTGATAACAACATAAGCCGTTTTGGTAACTTTGCGCTGCTGCATTAGCGCATGTTCCAGCGCGTCTGGGTGGCTTACGGTGTTGTAAACAATGTCAAAAGTAGCACGAACAGGCTCGTTAACTGCCGCAAGGGCGGCGCGAGCCTTTTGTAATTTAGACGTTGCCACTAGGTTCATGGCCTTGGTAATTTGCGATATGTTTTTAACTGTCAAGCGTCTGCGCTTGATGGCTTTCATGTTTGGCATATTTTTGACATTCGCGGCACGTATAAGTCATTGCTACTTTCAATATGTCCGCGATTTTACCTCCCGTTTTATTGCTGTTCCTTGCTCGCCAAGAATGACTTTATCCCGTTTTCGATGGCTTCTTCCAAACCGTCAATCTTCTTTTCTGTGCGAATTTGTGCCAAAATATCAATATGATTTTCTTGAAAGTACGCTAAAAATTCGCGTTCGGTTTCTTGAATTTTATCCGTCTTGATATTTGCGAAAAGTTTTTTTGTAATTGCGAAGAAGACCAGCACCTGTTGCTCTATAGGTAGTGGCTCGTTTTGTGGTTGCTTTAAGGTTTCCACAATGCGGCGGCCTTGGTTCAGCCTCTCCAGGGTGTCCTTCGTAAGGTCGGAACCGAACTGGGCAAAGGCTTCAAGCTCTCTGAATTGTGCAAGCTCAAGGCGTAGTGGGCCAGCAAGTTTTTTCATAGCCAAAATCTGCGCGGCACCGCCTACGCGGGATACGGATAGGCCAGGGTTTATCGCAGGGCGAATGCCCTTGTTAAATGCTTCTGATTCCAAAAATATCTGCCCGTCGGTGATAGAAATTACGTTTGTTGGAATGTATGCGGAAATATCGCCAGCTTGGGTTTCGATAATTGGTAATGCGGTAAGCGTTCCGCTGCCGCGCTCTTTTGTAAGGCAGGCGGCTCGTTCCAATAAACGGGAATGCAGATAGAAAACGTCGCCCGGATACGCCTCACGTCCCGGTGGGCGGCGTAGCAGCAAGCTTAGTGCGCGATATGCAACCGCGTGTTTTGACAGGTCGTCATACACAACAAGAACGTCGCGGCCTTCTTCCATCCATTCTTCACCAATGGCACAGCCCGCATACGGCGCGATGTACTGCATTGGCGCGGTGTCACTTGCAGATGCGGCAACGATACATGTGTATTCCAGTGCGCCGGCTTCTTCCAATGTGCGGGCAACACGGGCTACTGTAGATGCTTTTTGCCCGATGGCAACGTAAACGCAGTACACGCGTGTGTCTTTTTCGCCGGATTTTGGTGCGCCAAGGCGGTTGTTGATTAACGCCTGGTTGATGATTGTATCAAGTGCGATTGCGGTCTTGCCCGTCTGGCGGTCGCCAATGATAAGCTCGCGCTGGCCACGGCCAATTGGAATCATTGAGTCGATAGCTTTTATGCCCGTTTGCAGGGGCACGTTTACCTCGTGGCGTTCGATAACACCGGGGGCAATGCGCTCTACAACGCGGGTTTTATTGGTTAGAATCGGACCTTTGTCGTCGATAGGTTTGCCTGTTGGATCTACAACACGGCCAAGAAGTGCATCCCCTACGGGAATTTCCGCAATGCGGCCGGTACGCTTTACAGGGTCGCCTTCGCTAATATGGCTGTCTGCACCAAGAAGTACAGCACCTATGCTGTCTTCGTCAAGGTTTAAAGCTATGCCAAAAACACTGCCAGGGAATTCCAAGAGCTCACCGCTCATGGCGTTGTTTAAGCCATAAACGCGAGCAATACCATCCCCCACATGGATAACACTTCCGGCTTCCGCCACATCCATTTTGGCGGAGTAGGATTTAATTTGCTGTTTTATTATGGAGCTTATTTCGTCTGGTTTTAGGATCATTATATCCGCTCCTTCATAAGTTTACATTCTTTAATAATTTTCTTGGGAAAAAATTCATACAAGCCAATGCTTTCGATTCGAGCCTTGAATGGCCTGAAATTGGTTGCAATTATCTTAATTGCTTTGAAAATTTCCTTTGGCTTGTCTATCAACAAGGTAGCATGTGGTGACCAAAGATGATATCCACTGCCGCAACCAGGAAAAAAATGCTGTTGAAGTTTAAGCAGTTCAAAATTTGTATTAGGACCGATAAATAACACATTAGTGCCGAAATATTCCTATATGGGCCAAATTTATTTCAATGCAGGGCGTATCTTCGCATATTCTTTCAAGGTCAATTTCTTCTTTAATATTTTTACTCCCCAGCGTGAAATGGTAAGGTATGTCTCTGGTTTGACTTCCGCTAAAACCGCTTTGTTGGAGAATATCGTAATAACCGGCTAATGTCTTTTGTGTTTCTTCGTCAAAATTTGCCAATATATAAAGAGCTTTCTCCTGCATATTCAGAACACCTCAACTTCTACAACACAAACTTCCCACCAAACCCTTCGCCTTTGTCGCTTGCAATAACTTGGCCTGTAATGCAGTTCGCAAGGTCGCTATGCAAAAACAACGCCAAATTCGCGGCATCATCCGGTGTGCACCACTGACTTGTATCGCCGGGATAGTATCCAGTGTCGTTTGGGCCTGGGTTTATGGTATTTATTCTTATATTCTTTTTGCCCAAGTCGGTCATTGCTTGGCGACAAAGGTTGCTAATCGCTTCTTTTGCCACGCAGTAGGGGATTTCGTTTGTCATAGGGCCGCACGCTTGGCCGCTTGTGAACAGCGTTATTGCATTTGCCTTGGTGATGTCAACTTGCTTTGCAAATGCCTGAATCATTAACATGCAAGCGCGAATATTAACGGAAAAATGGGGGTCGAGGTTTTCTTCTGTCCAGTCTTCTATTTCTAGGGTTGTTCCGTAGCAGTGGTTTAAAACCAAACCATCTAGGCCACCAAGTTTTTCTGCGGCTTCTTCAACTGCCCGTCTTGCCGTGCCGGTTTTCGTAAAGTCTGATGGGGTTATTAGGGTGGCGTTTAACTGCCTTGCGATATCTTCCGTGCCGGTTGGTGTGGCAGAATTATTGCAACCCACCGTCATGTCGTAACCGGAGTACCCGTGTACGGCAACGGTTGCCCCTGCTTCTGCGAATCGTTTAGCTAGGGTTGCGCCAATACCCAATGGGCGGCTAACTCCTGTTATTAAAATCTTTTTACCATCCAGCGTTATCACGATTTTTGCTCCCTAAGTGAACTTACATACCCGGTTAAAACCTCAACACCAATGTTTGCATCAAGGGTACCGTTTAGCACAATATCCGCATGCCAGCGTGTTGGTTCTACAAATTCGTCATGGCGGTGGCGTACGGTGTCAAGGTATCTTACAGCAATTTCATCCAGCGATTGTCCGTGGGATACGAAGCGTTTAATACGCCGATACAAACGCTCGTCACTTTTCAGATCTACAAAAATTTTCAGGTCGAGCTTTTCACGAATTTCATCAAAGTAAAGTGCGAATATTCCTTCAATTATTACAATATCTGTTAATTTGTCAGAAATTGCTGTGTTGAAGTCCTTTAGCAGAGCTTCAATGTCTACTGCATCGGGATGATTATGCTCAGGATATTCGACACGGGTTATTGGGGCGATGGTTGTCATTTGCCCCCATTTATAGTAATTATCCATGTTAATGACTGCAACTTTATATCGTTTGCTAAGGTTTTCGCAAAGCATTCTTGCAATGGTGGACTTTCCGCTGCATGTCCCGCCGCTTATGCCTACTACAAAGGTAGCTTCATTCATTGCATACTCCTTTAGCATGTACATGCTGCTGTGTTAATTTTGTTGGTTAGTGCCACAATTATTACAATTGATTGGTTGCTTCCTTCATGTTTTTTAGCATGGTCTTGACTGTTTTATCAAGAAAATACCCGTCAATATGAACACTTACCCCTGCAATTTGCGTTGGGTCTACAACTGTGGTTATATCTACTATTTTGCCAAACTTTCTTGTTAAAACTGCGGAGATGCGTGTAAGTTGTGCATCATCAAGTGGGATGGCTGAGACTACTCTAGCTGTTGTGTGGTTTTGGTGGTGTTTTATCATATTAATTAGTTTTGTGACGGCAGGCAAAAGGAAGGCTTCGCGATTTTTGGCAATTGTCAGCTTCATGAAACCTAATAAATCTGCGCTAAGATTATTGCCGTAAACGCGGTCTACAAAGGCGTTCTTGTCTTGGGTTGGGATTAACGGATGCGTTAGAATACTGAGCGCGCCTTCTTCCCCTTTAAATGTGTCACGCAGGAAACGAGACTCTTTCAAAACAACGTCAAGTTGCCCCTTTTCAGAGGCTATTTGAAACAATGCGGTAGCATAGCGTGCACCTAAGTCAGCCATAGGTTACGCCCCCCTTAGCATGGCGGCTTCTAGCTCGTCCATAGCCTCGGAAAACAGGCGGTCGTGTGCCTGCTTGTCTATTGTAGCAGAAACCAGCTTCGCTGCCATAGCTGTGGAAATATCAATGATTACCTGATGAACTTCGGCCTTGACCCGCTCTTGCTCTGCGGCAATATCCCGTTTTGCACGGTCGCGAGTGATTTGGGCTTCGGTTTTTGCTTCGCTCAAAATTTGATCAAGCCTTGTGGTAGCTTCTTTGCGGGCTTCATCAAGAATCGCGCTACGTTCCAGTTCGATATCTTTTAGTTTTTGCTCGTACAAGGTCTTTAATTCTTCAGCGTCTGTTTTGTTATCTATGGCGTTTTGAATGTCAGCTTCGATACGGTCTGCACGCTTTTTTAGAATTTCCTTAACGGGTTTGTGCAAAAAATATGTGAAAAAGAAAACCAGAACAGCAAAACTAATCAAGTATGGCACAGATTGTATAAATGTTTGAACTGCGAGGTCGAACATTGGTAACGAATCAGTTGTATTTAATAAAACAAACATGGGCATCAGCCACCAAAAATACGAATTGCGTCAGCTACAATTGGATTTACGAACAGCAATAAGAAACCAAATAACATACCGTATACGCCGGATGTTTCGGCAAAGCCGCAACCAATAATCATAGTTGTGGTAATAGAGCCTTTTGCCTCGGGTTGGCGGGCAATACTTTCTACTGCAGCAGCGGCTACGCGGCCTTGCCCTAAGGTTGTTAAAACACCGTTTAACAGTGCTAATGCAACGGCAATGTTAGCGGTTGCCATTACAAATGCTAAAGGATCATGCATTTTAATTCCTCCTGTGGTTTTAATATTAAACTTGTCTCAAAGACAAATTTGATGACAAAAATTAATCCTCTGCGGATAAGCCAATGAAAGTGATGCTTATAACCGTAAAAATAAATGCCTGTAAAATGCCTACTGCAATATCGAAATAGGCGTGTAAAAATGCCGGAAGTCCAATGCGGAAGAATATAGGTGCCAAAGCATAAAGTAACGACATCAAAATCAACCCGCCCAGCACATTGCCAAAAAGACGGAAGCTTAGCGCAATTGGTTTAGACACTTCGCCCATTAAGTTTAACGGAAGAAACACAGGTATAACTTTGAACAAAACAATAGGGCCCATCAAATTTTTGAAATATCCTTTTGGGCGATGCTTTATTCCTGCATATTGTATTAGTACAAATGATACCATCGCAAGTGGGAATGTTAGCGACCAGTCGGCCGTTGGCGGTCTTAAGCCCGTAACGCCAATTGTATTTGCAAATACTAGAAACACAAAAAGAGTAAAAAACCATGGGGCAAGGTTTAATACTTTAGTGCTCGAACTGCTTTTGAAAAGATTTTCGAAAGCGTCAACAGCAAATTCAACAATATTTTGCAATACGGATGGCCTTTTCATTGCGTCCCAATTTTTTGATTTGATGCGGACAATAATCGCAAAAGCACTAAGCAAAGCAATGATTATCCACATAACAAGCAGGGTTTCTGTTATATAAATTGTGATGTTTTCGGTAATTCTTAGTGCGCCAAAAACATTTATAGAGAAGTCCATTAATGCTCGTCCTCCTCTTTACCAATTGCTTCTAGCTCACGAATAGAATCATGAACGGGGGAAGAAGGCGGCGGTGTTTTTGGTATTACAACATCTTTTGGAATATATAACTGGATAAGCCGCATAGCAATTGGGAATGTGAGTGTCCCAATAATTGCGCCAACGAGATTTACAATATTATCTGGTAAAAGCGCGGATGCAAGAAGAACTGCTGCTGTGAATACCAAACGTAAAAAATACTGTGCTTGAAAGAAAAGCCCTGCAGATTTTGGGACTTCGATATCTACCGCACGGTTTATGGTTTTTTTGAGCCAAATTACCTTGATAATATTAAGCCCCATTGCCATGGCAACGCCAACAGCAAATGGGGCAGATTCGTAAATATTTTGTGTGTACCAAAAAAAAGCGGCGCCACCAAGTGCGACTAAAACAGAAAGGCCGACTATACATAAAATCATTTTGTTTGCAACTGCGTCAATTGAAAACTCCATGTCTAACCTCCCATAGATAAGCGATTCCATCGCTTCCCAAGATGAACCCGAAAGAAGTCGGGCGCACGAAGTGCGGTTTCACGAAACAAAACTTTCTGAAGTAAGCGGAAGTAAGCTATGCCACTGTAGTGGCGGGGTTTTGGGCAGCGACTATTCTACTCAAATTTTTTTGCGTACCCAACCATTGCTAAAATTGCGGACGCGACCCCAAATAACGACATAACGACAAGAATAATGGGTTCTGTGCCAAGCCAGCGGTCAAGCCAGTAGCCAATTAGCACACAAATTGCCACACATGCCAAGGCTGTTACAGCCATTTGAGACATCATAGACATTGCTTTTGCAAGGTTTTTGCGATCTTGTTTATCCATTTCTTTTTCCTCACAAATATTTGCATAATCATAAAAAATTACAGTATTTTCATGATACTTGTTAGTTGGTCAAATGTCAATATCTCGAAAAAAGAATTTCAGAGCGAACAAAAAAAGAAGACATTCGCTAAGTACCAACCTATCTACGTCTCTTTGGGGCTAAAAACGCGTCCTGTAATTTTGTCCTATATAAACAGACGCAGACTAGTCGATATTCCCAATCATGAAGAGTATTTGTTTTTAGGTGAACGCAACCCAATCACAAACGATGGGCATGAAAAAGTGACTATATGTAACACAGTCATAGGTAGCTGACATAATAAAAGCCCCACAAATATTATATTTGTAGGGCTTTCCTTACTATCGTGCGAGAAATGATTCGAACACTCGACCTTCTGATCCGTAGTCAGACGCTCTATCCAGCTGAGCTACTCGCACAAGCTTCAAGCAAAGGTTACTATAACATAAATCCCATAGTATGTGCAAGTAAAATTTTCTACAAAAATTTTACAGTAGAATTTATACTACTATAACCTTAATTTTTATTTGTAGATTGGGGTAACCAAAAAAATAAGCTCCAGGGTAGGATGCTTCCACTGGAACTTATTTTTAGAAGAGAATCTATATGGTTGTACGAGTCTATTACCAGTTTGATGCTGTGTTAAAAGCTTCTTGTACGGCGTTTTGGTGGTCACGTTCGTGACTGCGGTTACCATTGTGAGTACGTGAACCCAGGAAATGCATGCATACATGCCCAGCCATATTATTATTGCGATTACTTCCGCTGCCATGTGGCATACCATTAAGTGATGCCGCAAAAGTACGATCGCCAACAATCAACAATACAGGGCGTGGTGTCCAATCCCATCTACCACCGAAGGCTTGCCTTAAAATTTCGGTATCTGCGGCAGTTGCAGGAAACATGTCAGCATGATTGCCATGGGAAAAACTTATCATTTGCAACGAAAGACCTGTACGTACATCAATTACTGTAAGAGGTGTGTTTTGAGGGATAATATTACGTGCAGCACTCCACTCAATTAGCTCAACAGTACCTGGTTGTCCTGGCTGTGGAAGCTCTCTCAAGAAAGAAGCGTACATGTATCCTTCTTGACCGTTGTAATCCACTTTAAACCATGTGCCATCTCGGAAATCTAAAACCTCTACCCTTCGACCAGAGCCTACAAGTGTAATGCGTGTGCCGTAGGTGCTGGGATTAGGCCGAAGATTAACATTTGTAGTTGTTATAAAAGTTGTTTGGGGTTCATCTTGTGAATCCACATCAGCAATCACACGATATGGAGCACAAGTTAAACAATTTGGAACTTGTGCTTCTAAAAATTCTGAGTACATATACCCTTGTATACCATTGTAGCTTACTAAGAACCAGTTGCCGTCTCTAAAATCAATAACTCTGACTATGCGCGCATTATCTATTAGTCTAACACGCGCGCTATTTGTTGTTGGGCTTTGGCGTAAGTTTACTCGCGCAGTGGTAACAAATGTTGCATGGGTTAGGTATTTGTCTAACGATACATTGTCATTGTACAATTCGGAACATTCTTCACACGTAGAAGAAGAAACTGATATTGGAAACAATAGAACACAAAAAACCAAGCCTGCCAAAAACATTTTAATATACATATGTATTCCTCACTTTTTGTTTGTATGATAACTTTCGCGAAACATATTAACAAACTATTAACAAACTGTCAACAATTTTTTAACATGCGACTTTTCTAATCAGCTTTTTATTAAAGAATCGTATGTTTATAGCAAATTAACTTTAACTATGTCATGATCCATGTTAAAATACTCCCATGGCCCATGATAAAAGATTTCGAGAAAGTGTCCTTAAATTTATAGATAGCGGACACACAATAAGAGAAGCATCAAGGTTGTTTGAAATAAGTC
>Ga0123355_10003736_pt1 | contig 21977 bp, 10 predicted proteins | sample TergutEmb28metaG_3_FD_89872 | JGI IMG/M metagenome (GOLD analysis project Ga0123355, IMG submission 89872) | Embiratermes neotenicus P1 segment gut microbial communities from Petit-Saut dam, French Guiana - Emb289 P1 | ecosystem: Host-associated > Arthropoda: Insects > Digestive system > Gut ... | reverse complement strand
GTCGAGTCAGAATCTGTAGCCATTTCCTCTCCATCTTTCACTTTTCTCTTAGTATTCTGTTGCCTCTCTTTGTTGTTCTCTCCGTCTGAACCAGTAGAACTGTCTCTTTGTTTCACAATTTTCTTTGCTATAGTCTTCAGTGGCTCTTCTGTCGAGTCAGAATCTGTAGCCATTTCCTCTCCATCTTTCACTTTTCTCTTAGTATTCTGTTGCTTCCCTTTGTTGTTCTCTCCATCTGAACCAGTAGAACTGTCTCTTTGTTTCACGATTTCCTTTGCTATGATCTTCAGTGGCTCTTCTGTCGAGTCAGAATCTGAAGCCACTTCTTCTTCATCTTTCACTTTTCTCTTAGTATTTTGTTGCTTCTCTTTGCAGTTCTCTCTGTCTGAACCAGCAAAGCTATCTCTTTGTTTCACAATTTTTTTTGCTGTAGTCTTCACTGGTTCATCTACTGAGTCAGAATCAGAAGTCACTTCTTTTTTCTCTTTCACTTTACTCTTGATATTTTGCTGCTTCTCTTCATATTTCTCTCTGTCTGAAGAAGTAGAACTCTCTCTTTGTTTCACACTTTTCTTTTCTACAGTCATCAGTGGCGCTTCATCCATCGAGTCAGAATCAAAAGCTGCTTCTCTTCCATCTTTCACTTTCATCCCTGTATTTTGCTGCTCCTCTTCATTGTTTTCTGACTCCAGTGCAGATTTTGAAATACTCAATGTTTGATTTTGTGATTCTGAACCAGTAACTTCTTCTTTGAACAAACACTCCTCCTGTGATGATACTGGTTTATCTACACTCTTTTTGACATTAATTGGCATGCCCTGTTTTGATGGTGATGAATGTACAGAGTTCTCACTATCATCAGAAATATTTCCAGATTTTCTTTTATCCTGTTTTGCAGGTGACTTCTTTGTCACATCATCACATGAAATACAATCAACTAAATCACCTGAACTACAGTTTCCTTCCTGAAGCTTCTTCCTTTCTGTCAAATGTTTTGCCCTCAATTTTTCTTTACCATTTTCCTCTTCCTCATTAGCAATGATCTCAATATCAGAGCCCTCACACCCACTGAGTTCTACTTGCCTTTTCAGGACTTTATTCTCATTATTGTTTTGTGCACTACTAAATCGCCTACCTAGATTATCTTTTTCAGCTGTCAAACTTCCAAGTGAATCATCCTCGTTGGGGCCTTCCTCATCTTGACGAAGCTTTTGTCGTTTCTGTATTGGTTTAACACCATTATCCTCTTCAGAATCAGAGCTCATTTGGTGCATGCTGGCATTTAACTCTGCTGCCTTTCTCTTGTATTTCTTGAATGCAATGAAATCATTTTCACTATCACTGTCACTCTCTTGTCTCCTCCGCTTCTGCTGTGTCCCCACAGCAGAAACAGGATCGTCACTGTCACTCATAATTACTAATTACCGCTGCTCATCAGGTCACCCTGTTACAGATGGATCTGAAATATAAAACATACACTTAAATGTCTTCATGGTGTGAATTCTTTATATTCACTTTGTTGGTTTGGGCTTTCCATTTATACATTAATTCTTTAAGGATTATTTTTTAGTGTTTCATTGAATGTTCATCCTATAATATTCGCAAGATCACTCCAGAATTTTCAACAACACATGAATCTCCGCATTTGACTTAGATGATATGCATTCAGTATGCTGTCGAAATCTATTCAAGGTACAGGGTTACTAGGGAGAAAATGATGAGCAGATTACACCCACATGTTCACATGAACACGACTGCTCACTTCCTACTTCTTTGACTGTCAGTAAGTTATTGTCCTATGCATTGGTGTTAACAAATGCAGAAAAGGTTTAGAGGTGGATAGCAAAACCCCCAGCCCATAGTCCATTAGGAAACTGAGTTCCACCCAGTTATGTAGAAAATGTAAAGAGAAGACACATACACGGCATACTTACTATGATCACAAATGACAAACATGATATCAGTCTGGCATACATAGTGTTGAGAATTGTAAATTAAAGTTTACTGTCTGAGTTCACACAATCATTCCCATAAAACATTAGTTCTATATCAGTGTACAACAGATTATTTTAATTGATAATCCTGTGCTGCAAATATTTATTAAGATATTTCTTTGACATGATTACAGTGCACCATATATTGCCACAAATGAATATCTTGTATGTAAATGGCTAATACTACCAATGGTATTTATATGAGGGTGAATCAAATGAAGGTGTCAAAAATTTGGGCAGAAAAAAAAACCCCTACTATGTGCAGCAATATGTATGGCAAGTCATCAGCATGCTTTTAAAGGCTGCACTGCATATGGTACATACAGCAACATGTTTCCAACCTATCTCCATTAAATTAGTTGGTAATTTGTTACGGTTTCCATTTCACTCACCAACAAGTCAATATTAGTATTAACCACATATTAGCGTGTGATCTTCATTCTTTGCTTTGTCCTATGATAGATGTACACAATGTATATGGAGGTGGGTTGCACTCTGTAGTGATATGGTTCAATTACCACCAGGGGCACGCAATGCCCCTCTGCTCCGAAGTGTCCAGACCAGGTCTGAGGCCTGCTAGTTAATGGATACCATGTGATGTTTCATCAGTTGTATAGAGGCCGCAGCGTTAAACTACTTACATTCTTTAAAGCCCAAGTCAATGAGTGGAGTTTATCTCTACTCCCACTTACGCCTTCTCGGCATGCAGTTTACATTGTACCTTACACTACGGTATATAAATCATAAATCCTAATTTACACCACAGACGACATGTATTTACAAGGATAGTCCTAGTAGTGAATACGACAGTTACAGATTCGCGTTAGTTACTTTTGGCGCACTCGACTGTCATTACCAATCAGGTGATTTCCGACACAATTGGCGGGAAGACTTCTGTGCGGGAAGATTAGATATTTTATATGTTTGAAACACATGTGTAATTAAAACCGAGTTCAACGCAGCTTCGAATTTTGATAGTATCAATAAAGTGTCAAGAGATCGTTAATTCATTACAATCAACACAAGCTTACAGCCCTTCTGGTGTGACACTCCATTAATGTATTCTCCATGCGTTTTATTTTCCATTCGTGGTACGGTGCATGTGTCACGACCGTATCACTGTGTGCTTTAAGAGACAGGAAATTTCATACCACAGATTACTACCTGTGGGTCTGTACCACATTTGTTTCTATCTGTGGTTATATTATTTTCCTGTAGTGTGCCATGAATGAGAGGTACGAACGAAAGTGTGGTCAGAACAACCAGAATAAATCTAAGTTATCAAATCAATAAAAATGGTTGGCATTACATAAGTCCATGTATGCGAATACCCAGTCACGGTATGTAAAGTGCAGACCCGATCTACAACAATATATAACAAGGAAATTTGATCTTGCATTTGCCAGGGGAGCAACGTGAACGCAATCGCCAAATTACTCTTGGGTTGGTTCGTGTTTCGCAAATATGTGCGCACGGATATTACTGTTGCTCTCATGACGCTGGGTAATCCATGAACTTTGGCCAGGATGAAGGTTGGTAGTAATCTGTGATCAGAATCAGCTGTCAGCCGATATGGCTGGGCCGTTGTAAGGTCGTTTGTAAGTGATCTGTTGTGTGTAGTGATGTACGCTAGACTGCAGAAGACGAGTGTGTACATAAATTTTCTTGGAGTTGCAAAATAAAATCTCTATAACGGATGTATTCAAGCTGTTTGTCATAGTCTGACAATTGAAAAGTGCGATGATTCCCATCAGTTTTACGTTGCGGTCATCACGAATTGCACTGACGAAATGTTTATCGACAAGTGCAGTATATAGCAGATCACATTATGAATCCCTTGGTCTCACACCTCATGCTACCCAAGCAGACATTAAGTCTGCGTACTACAAGATGTCGATGGAGTTTCACCCGGACAAGAACAAGGGTAGCGAAGAAGCAGCCGAGAAATTTAGAGCAATCACTGAGGCATACGAAGTATTAGGGAACTTGAGACTTAGAAGATTATATGACAAAGGGATATTACACACTGCAGGTGCACAGTTTGCACATAATGCTCAGGAAACAACTCAAAGCGAATCTGAATCAAAATTCTATAAATCTCGTGAAAAACGAAGCAAAGCACCACCTCCTGCGGGGAAAACTCCTATCTACAATTTTGATGAGTGGACTTACATGCATTATGGTGCAGCGTTTGCCCGAAGGGAAGAAGCAAAAGCTAGGTATGCAAGGAAAGTTAGACGAAGTATCGGCGACAGGCATTTTTTCTTCAGTGAACTTTTATTAATTGGGGTTACTTTAATTTTGACTCTTGTGTCATTCTCATATATGAAAAATAAGAATTATGATGTAGTTGAGGATATAAGTGAGGAGAAGAACGACACAAATTGTCAATCCAATTCCATACAAACAGGAAAGTAGGCATTATAATATACAGTAGGGTTTTAAAGTGAGTCTTGTTAGAAACTAACAACCATATTGGCAGAGTAAAGATTCAGATGTGTCACACTCAGGATACAGATTTCCAGCATATAGAAGTCACATAACTTGACAAATGACTTCTTAAAGTGTCTGGAAGTTTGTTATTTGACTGGTTATATGAGTATGAGGGTGATGTGCCTTGTAATTTGCTTTTTAGTGCGTGATATCAGCCTTCTGCCATGAAATAGATAAGAACTGGCGCATTTCTGGTTCATTATACAGGGAGTAGTGATAATTCCTTACCCAAATTTCAGGAATGACAGATTGGCCCACATCAGCAAGGAATGACCATTGCTGGCTGCATAATAACCCAGAACACAGTTCTTACCTGCTTTTTAGTGGTTTTGCATTATTTCCACATACTGGCAATTAAATCAGAATTCCCCTGCATCTTTGAAACTACTTATGTTCAAGTCTTAGTGTATTTATAGATGCAGTTTGCTTCCAAGTGTCTTGCTCTGTTTGGATAAGTGAAACTTCTATCCACCAAGTTGCTCATTTTGTTAATTAGAGTTAATACATAGTACACATGATTTGTGTACAGATTTTTAGAGAAGTATTTCAGATATACATGCCTGTTAAGGCCGTGGAAGTCAGCATTACCTGTTAACAAATATACACAAAACAGTGTGATTTTCTACTTAAATATTTTACTTATTGAGAGCACACATAAAAATTGTAGTGTGCAGAGCTGTGTGGTCATAAGAGATGTGCTCTTCTGGGATTTTACATGGCGTAGATTGGTGGTTTGTTATTGTAAAATCCTGGAAAAGTGCTCATCTCATATTCACCACAGCAGAAGCCTGAAATCACACATTTGTTGTCATTTTTATATTTTGTTGACCGTACATCCCTGTATAATCTTTTTCAAATGAAGCGAACTAGGTGCACACTACTTCTTAGTATATTTATTTCAACTTCTCTGCATGTTTCGGGCAATTGTGTGCCCATCATCAGGAGAACTTGCTGTATATATGCAACACTGGTATTTTTCACTCTGTATGGGTGGTTGTCTGGTCTGCAAACCAGACAGTAAGTTCTCCTGATGATGGGCACACAGTTGCCCGAAACATGTAGAGAAGTTGAAGTAAATATACTAAGAAGTAGTTTGCACATAGTTGGCTTCATTTGAAAAAGATTTGTTGTCATATTTTACATTAGTATATTTGTCAGGCCATCTTCATTGTGTTTGCATGATTTGACTTAGTTTTGAAATGCATGTCTCACTACAGTTCAGCATAAAAATTGGTATGGATTTTCATTACACTAGTCATGTCTGTATAGTGCAGATCTTCACTTTTTGTGATATTCTCATGAATGTATAGAAGCTGTTATCTCAAGGTATCGCCAACAGTCTTTAACTCTTATTGTCATTCCATATTTATGATCATGTGTGGAATTATGGGATTGAACAACCTTCTATCAACTCAAAGAATGTGAAAATATATGTATCAATACTGTTTATATTATGACATCATCTGAAGACTGCACAGAATTTTGAAAGAGAAACATTGTACCTGAAAGAGTCCTTTGTTGCTTATATTATCAAATCACTATACTTCTGCTATATAAAATTAAACAGTAATGTTACAAAATAATTATTTATTTTAGTAATGGTATATTATTAGTTGTATTGGTACAGAATTTTTTTAAAGCAGTTAGATAGGTACTGCACCTTCAAAATCCACTACATATGTATGTATATATACTGTATATATTACAATAGGCATATATTTATATTTATATAAATGTACAGAGAAATTGAAGATGTTGTGAAAGAACCATGATGTATACGATTATAACTTTACACATATGTCCCTTCAGCACTGTTGCTTAGACCAACACGTATCAGTAATTATAGGGTTTCAGAAAACATTGGGGCCATATGACCCTGGCATTGGCATGTGTACCCCAGGAACAGGGTATGGCACTGAACCTGTAACAGGCGGTAGTGGGTTGTAACTAAGACCAGTGTGATGGGTGTAACTCTGTGGTGGATATGCAGCATTATGTTGTCTTTTAAGCATTTCTGTCATCTTATCTGCTTTTACTCGCCGTAGGTGCATCACTTTTCTGCTGGCAGTAAACTGTTCAAGAAAACTGTCAATATCCAAATCCCCCTCTAGGAACTTTTCTGCAATGGCCTGAAACAAGACAGAAATATTTTCTATTAAAAATATAAATATCTTATGGTACACTACTTAACACTGAATGTCATGGCCAAGAGGCCGATACTTCTTAATACTTGGGAGGTCTTGAGTTAAAAATATTTGGCACGGAGACTGCAATACTGAGGATTTTTAAAGAATTCATCACTCACCAGGCTGATAAAAAGAAAGACCCTGCTGTGCAAGTCATGGCAAAGATTTTCTTGGAGATATTACTAATCTAGCACCACTGCCATATATTTTTTCCTTTGCATATCTTCTACACGTCCTCTTACTGTCTAATATGGAATAGTAAGGAGCTTAATGTAGTAATACATAAGTTAAACACAACTATATTACTTCTATTATTACAATGAGGGTTCTAACAATGACATGTTTCGGCCCTACATGTGGGCCATCTTCAGGTTGTAATTAGACTAGATCAGTTATACTATAATGCATGGAGCATTCTTGGAAAATAGAGGTAATATAGTTGTGTTTGACTGTATGTATTACTACACTAAGCTCTTTACTATTGTATAAAACACAACGGGGATGACGCACATCAGTCTAATATTGAAACAGATGCAAGAAGCGTTTTACAGTATTTGTAAAATGCTCTGCCATATGGATCAGCTGCTTCAGGATACTTTCAACTGAATTTATATTTGTAGGAAATGTATTTAGCATGTGTATCATAAAGAAGCACATGATTCCCCAATGGAATCTGCATAGGAATTGTATATGACTAACAGGGATGCTAATATGTCAGTCTTCAGTACAAGATGTCAGGTCCTCACACCAGCGACTATGAAGCCTCCTGTCTTCTTGGATGTGACACGTTGTTTGCTAGACAGGCATCAGTTTGTCTGAGGCATCTTGTTACTTACCTACCATATTATAAGGTGTCATATCCCAGAAGGCAGTAATAATCAAATAAGCACTTTAACTGAAAACTTACTTCAGATTCTTCTTCTGATTCTGCTGCTGCTGTCTGCAGTAATGCTAGTGTTGTTTCTAATGTCATGTCACCTGTGTGTTGTCCTGTCAAAAATCAAATTTAATATCAGAATATAACACAGCAGAAACTATACTCACTATAAATGATCTAGTACAGGGGCTGACAAACTTCAACCCATAGGAGGGCCACATAATTTGTGAAGGACTCATCCAAGGGCCACGCTTGTGTATACATACATCAAAAGGGAGGAAGTGAGATTGAATTAATTAGAATGCTGTTATTTAGGAGCAATAAATTGCACTAAGAGTATGGTGAAATGACAAGGTAGTGAGTGGCCTTACTACACTCAATAAAAAACAAAGAAATATTGGCTTACTGTGTGCTGTGTTAAAAGTGATGAACCATGGTTTCTAAACATTTTATTTCCTAATAAAGTTGCCACATTATGGTCTGTAGACCTATTATATTAACATTTGTTCAGCTGTATTAATGAAACTATTCAGGTGACTGAAAGCTGCAGACTTTCCTTGTGGGCTGTATGTCTGGCAGCTATGATTTAGTATGTGCTGCTAGTAAAAATTCCAAAGTAGAAGTGGTCAGAAAATTGCAAGCTACAGGTTCAAACTCATTATTTGAATATGACACTGCTACATTACAATTGACCATCATGACTGATTTGTATGTATGTAACTTCATTACTATCAGCAGACTGTCAAAAGGAAGCAGGTGCCCCAGTTTTAAGGTATCAGCCTGCATTTAACTGGGCAGACAGTGTCACATAGGTATGCAGTGATGTACACCACTCTCTGGATAATCAGGTTATAAAGAGTTATCATCTTCGTAGAAATATAACCCTGCTTTCTTATTTAATGTTACTAACTTATTTTGATGAGGTGGTGCTTGTAATAGAATTGTTTCTGTATATGCTACTGCACTAAATAGAGTTTGGGATACATCTGTTTCCCATGTAAGATTTCATTGTTTATAATTCTTCTTTCACTAATGCTTTGACATATTATTTTATTAACATCAGCAATATTAATAAGTAAACACCATACTGTATTGATAATACTGGGCAAACACACGAAATGTACATGATTTTAATATAATATTACTCATGAACTGAACGGCACAGAAATAAAAACCAAATTTATTTAGGGAGGTAACATGATAAAGTTTAGATAGTGTTAATCAAGTCTTGCCACCATCTACGCCAGCACTTCAATCATGGAAAATGGCATCTCAAGTGCAGAAAGTCAGGTCTCTGCTCTGATATCATGCATTTAAATCTGCCATTACAGCATGTGTTTGGTCAGGAACCATCACCAAAACTGTCCATCTACAGGTTGTATAAGTTGTTCAGTGAGGCTTAACTGCATGTGTGAATGGAAAATCCCCAGTAAAGGACCAGTTACTGATTGTAAGGTGATAGCTTTTGTTCGAAGTCTAAGAAAATTAACAAAGCAAGCAGCCCAACAATGAAGCATGCTATGATCAACAGTATACAAATTCTACAAGGCCATTTCATATTTTGAAGGCACAAATATCAATTTTTGCCAAATGTAACAGACCAGTATGCAGAAGTCTGCTACTTACTTTCCTGCAATGTTCTTTCAAATATTGACGACAGATTATTTACAGGAATTCCTTGTGCTGATTTAGAAGGAAAAGTTCCTAATGACAGACATAGGTTATTCGGAAAGTAAGTACCGTCTGCGCATATCTCTCGCACATCCTCGAGACTGTCACTTTGTGCATGTGCAGTAACTTCCTCTATGAATTGAGAAGACACAGACGCCATTTTGTGAAATTTGTGTTATGTTTATGTTTGTTCCTGTGCGTTAAACATGTTTAAGACAATTGAAGGGCCACCGACTGTGAAATATGGTCTGTAATTCGTTTTTTTAAGGCTAGGAATGTGCTACCAAGTGAGATACATCACCAGATCTGTCAAGTGTATGGTGACAATGCAATGAGTGACGACATGATTAAGAAATGGGTTTGGATGTTCAATGAAGGATGAAAGAACGTGCACAATGAGGTGCGAGGTGGGTGTCCATCTTTGGTGAATGATGATTTGGTGCGTAAGATCAACAAAAGAATGCGTGACGACAGACATTTCACTATTTCTGATCTGTCCCTGCACTTTCCTCAGATTTCAAGGACTCTATGACATTGTCAGTAATGGCTAACAATGCAGGCGGCCACATTCTATGAGGAGGGTATACAAAAACTTGTGCCCTGCTATGAGAAGTGCCTCAATAATGGCTGCGAATATGTGGAAAAATAGTTTGAAGAATGTAGAATCTGATAACAATAAAATTTTATATGAAATCTAACTTGATTTTTTGTTGCAGCAAAACGGTACTTACTTTCTGAATAAGCCTCGTACTAGTCCTGCAAGAGGGAGTTACTGCACATTGCAGTTCAAGTAGAACTTCTTAGATCAAAAGTTTCCAAGGAAATGGGTTGGCTACCTTGTTCCTGACCTTATACCACTTTTCTTCTTCTGGGGGTACATAAAAGAATATGCTAATGCTCCAAAACTGCCCTCCCACTACTCTGGCAAGACATGGGCTGCTATAGTTGCAGTTATACCACCCACACTTATAAATGTATGGTCTGAACTTTAATGCAAAAATTACATATTTCAACTACTCATGGTGCTCTGAACATCTGTAAACTCTATGTCATGAAAATTTGGTCATATAACCCATCAAAATACATTGTTTTCAATCCTGTGGCTGTTCATTCTTGAACGGAATTACATTAAAACTTATATTTAATGCATTCAGCCATTACGTATGTTCAGTTATGCCGTCCTTCCTTTTTGCATCAACCAGGAATGTCACAAAATTACATCAATTTTGAGAACACACACAAAAGACCTGAAGCCATAGATACCCAAACTTATAAAGACACAAAATATAATCCATCAAGTTCTCATGTTAGTGACGAAAGATGGCCACAGTTGCAAATGAACATACAAGTGATTTTTTGAGGTTCAATTCTGAGTACAGAACAAATCACAGCTCCCATACTGAAGATAAAAAGGTCATTTCCAGTGTTGGACCTTAATTTCCATATTTGTAACAAATACCAAGTGTGTGGACAACTGTCACTAGCCATGAAAGTAAACCAAATGCATTATGGAATCCAATACATCATACAGAAACATGGGAATTCACAACTAAAGGTACAAGAGTTACATAACCATTGTCACTGAAAAAGATTACTTCTGTTGCAAAAATAGGAACATTTCAAAGTGTTTGTGATTGATGGCCGGTAAATAGAAGTATTAACAAGGGATATAAATGCATCACCTATTCTATGCTAGTTCCAATGTTACATGTGGCCCATTATATGTGCAGAATGAACATATAAGGTAAAGAACGGATCCTTATCTCATTCCAGTGGAAGTTTACACAGGCAGCATACTTACTAAGTTCTGACACTTTGCTCTCTATTCTCTGGCACAATGCTGCTCCTGTTTCACTCAGCTCTTGAAGATGCCGCTTTCCTTCAGCTAACTGTGGTTCTTTTGTCAGATTAAACTCTGCAAGTGACCTGTTACTTGCCAACAACACTTCTTTTTCTGCTTCTAAATCTTTAATCTGCAAACAAATGCAACATAATAAGAGTCAGAGCTCTACTGTTCTACCATATAACAAACACACACATACACACAAAGTAACTGGTACAGCACACTAATGTTCAAAATATATGGTATAGTCTGGGTAAGGTACCTAACTCAAAATAATTACATTCGCTGTATTGCCAGACAATCTGATTTTCACAGAAGGGTGAATAAAGCATACATTATTCAGTATAGTCAGCTTAAAGCACGTATAAGATACAGCCAAACGGAGAAACTTACTTGCTTCACATCTTTCATCATATCATCAAATCTGCTGTCATTATTTAATAATTCCTTCAATTCTTCGCCGTTCAGATGTGACAAAAGTCCTAGGGCAGCTGGGTAGTCAGGTTGTATCTCGTACGGTCTGTACGAATCTAACATTTTTAGTTGTTTAAAAGCTCTTAACTGTTGCAGGAATTCAAAGGATGGTGCTATGCTTTTGCCAATGCCAAACACACGAAGTTATCACTACACCTTCCTCCTCCTAGATGATCTGTGCCTTCTTCCAACCATGTACCAACCACAGATCATCTAGTATAGTACCAACCATACTCTCGGCCACAGATTACGACCTGCTAACCTTGTCGTGGTCACTTGTCCATTGCGTACGAATCACAGATAATCTGTGGTACTTCGGAGTACTCTGATCCATGCTTCGGTGAACACAAACGCTTATCCGTGAAAGAAATAAAAGAGAGAACGTTGCGTGAAATTGTGTGTGTGAGTGTGTGTTTAATGCGGGGTAGGGGGGAGAGAAGTGCGTGAGGTTTGTGTGTATGAATCCATGGTATGGATAGACCGCGAAGTTGTGTAGAAACGTGTAATGTCGATAATCATTAATTTAATGGTGCAGTAATCCGTAATTTTTTGGGTCAAATCGCCTGTGTGAGATTCGGTTGGCCTTCCTTGATGTCATGGACCTTATGTCACGCGTTGCAGGTGCATCGTTGTATAGAATTTTAGGAAGTTTCTGAGAATTGAGGGCTGCAAATTGCTTATCGTTTATATTCTGTCACATTTAGCATAGATGCCGGCTACTCCGTTGCAAAACGAGAGGGTTGTCGGCCGTGATTATTATCTTGCTAGTTGTGAGCATTGCAGCTTTATGTGTGATGGATATGCGTAATTACAGATTTTAATGCTTTCACCATATTTTAAGCAGCATGCCAAATGTGTAGGCTACACCTATATCGAGCATTCTCCTCAGCAAACAAGTGCTACAATAATCTGTTTCCATTTGTGCCGAGATACACGCCTGCTCACGATGATGACATCGCGAAAATAAATAATTTCGTTAATTCTGCCGGTAAATTATTAATTCTTACTGGTGCCGGAATATCAACAGAAAGTGGGATACCGGATTATCGTTCGGAAGGTGTTGGCCTCTATGCTAGGAGCTCTAGAAGACCTGTTCAGTATCAAGATTTTGTAACAAGAGAAGCCACGCGAAAACGTTACTGGGCACGCAATTATGTTGCATGGCCCAGATTTTCTTCATTCCTTCCTAATATTGTACACTTTGTGATAAAAGACCTAGAGATAAAACACGAAAAAGTGCGTTGTGTCGTTACTCAGAATGTTGATAGGCTACATACTAAAGCTGGAACTAAACGTGTTATAGAGCTTCATGGTTCAGCATTTAAAGTGATGTGTTTAGGCTGTGACAACACGGTGGATAGGCATTATTTTCAAGCTGTTCTGGAAGAAATGAATCCATATATGAAAGGGGAAAGCGTGATGATTAGACCAGATGGAGATGTTGATATATCACAGGTAGTTAAGAATTTGATCCCAGTTAGTTTATCTGCTGTATAGCTGATAGTCGAATGGATTGCAAGTTTTTCAAATAAACTTTGCTACTGCTATTGTATGCATTTTATGTGAACCATTACACCATGCTAGACTTTAAGACTGATACAATACTGTCAGTGCCAAAGTGTACCGTAAGGAAGGCTGTTTTGTGCAAGTCATCCAAAGAGATGTGTGGTGTAGTATGACTGAAACATGCGTGACGAGTTAGTCAGTATAGTCCAAATGCTTTTTACTTCATTGTTGACACTTCACATAACTTTATGTTCATTTGCATGATTTTACTGCAGTGTAAATGAGTTCTTTTTTATGTTCTGGGATTTTAGGCAGTGTAGACTGGTAGTTAGGTACTGAAATTTCGGGGCAACCTATTAGTACCATAATCAACAGTCAAGCAGTAAGCAATCCAAGACTGCTTGACCCATGAAGTTGGGCCTGATTGTTTGTCTGAAGCAACAGTAATGAACTACAAATCAGTGCTGTGTAACATTCCAGAAGAGCAAATATCTCCTCTTGCTGTTCATACGTATCAAATTAATTTCTGTTTTACAGTGCTAATCACATGAAATACGTCACACTGCATGGAATTACAAATTCTTTTTTCCTTATATTTTATCGAATATATACCTTTGTGAAAAAATATTTTAAATAAAATTGTAGTTCTTATTGAAGTGCATATTGTATTAACATACCAGTTTTTATATGATGTGCCTTTTATGAGACAGTTGAATAAGTTAGATTTAACATATTGCACAGGTTCACCAAATATCTTTCAGTGAAGATGGAACCGACAGTGAGTTTCGAAATGTCGGCGATTAGAATTCAGACGCCGGGGAATTACCCAAAAAGAAACAAATTACATATCTTTCAGTACTCTCAAAGATGATAGTTGGCATGCAATGTCTGCACAGTGTATGAGATTTGAGGTTTACATAGCGCTGGCTGTACCATAATGTGGGGTGTCATGTCCAGAGTTTGATCCAGCTGATGGAGTCGGTACATTCCTCTATAACAGTTCGTTAAAGCAGTGTCACAGTACTAGATCTCAGAATACCTTCATCTTAATTCCTCGTAATTTGTTCACCTCCTTATGCTTTGTCTGTCTGGGTTCCTTAGGTGTAGATACTAATTCTTTTTATGTTTAAAGTGATTAAAGGTATCTCAGGCAAGGTGGCCATCATGTTTCATATATGATGACTGACAGTGGATGGCTTTATAAGTTGAGATTTCCTGTTGACTGCAATATGATACCATTTCCATTAACTTGAAAGTGATTTATTATTTTCTCTGTGGTTTACAGTTTGCATTTCCGAAGTGCAGGTTATAATATAAATATTTATTTAATAATTAATAATCTGCTCTTACTGTGTCATGTAGATGTTGGTAGCGTTTTCATAATTACTGGTAATCTGTTGTGTCTTATTAGCCTGCACATTACACATATGATTTAGAGAAACTCTGTTTTCCTGCTGTCGGTGAAAGATCAGTATGTGCATGTAGTAGTGCTTCCCTTGGAGTTATTCCATCCTTATTCTGATATGTGATCTGATTGTATATAATGTTTGGGCTTAATATAACATTGTTCATGGAAAAGTCCATGATGGAAAGTGTGCCTGAGAGAAATATGGTCCTGTTATTTTAGAGTGACCACTACCACCTACACTTGTGAATAACTCAGTGATTTGAAAGTTATTATTGTGATTTGTGCGTAACTTTGTGATCAGTGAGTTGTATGTTTTCATTAATGGCTTTATGTCTCTTCAAGGACCAAGAACAACAATTTTGTGTGCCCTTCTGCAGTCACTGTGGAGGAATTCTGAAGCCTGATATTGTTTTCTTTGGTGATAATGTTCCTCAGCAGAGAGTTGAAGCAGTGAAGCATGAAGTTGAAAAATGTGATTCATTACTGGTGCTTGGCTCTTCATTATCTGTGTATTCTAGTTACAGAATCATACTTCAGGTGTCTGAACATAAGAAACCAATAGCAATTGTTAATATTGGACCAACAAGAGGTGACAAATATGCTACTATCAAAGTTGATACCAGATGTGGAGATATTATTCCTAGGTTGCAAATACAGTAATTTAAACAGTGTCAGTTGTTAGTACAATATAGTGAGATGGGCTCTGAGAAGTCAGAAGGGCACCCTCAAATTTTGTAATTGGTGATATTAGTTCTTTATCAGTTTAATTTTAAAGTAGCTCAGGATAGTGTTCAGTTGGGTTTGTGATTGTGACGACAAGTCTTTGGGTTCAGGTATTTCTTGACTGGTTGAATAATTGTCAACTAATGAAACTAGTTAATGTACACTAGAGTCTGTCAGAGAATTAATTATGAATAGTTGTCAATTTTAATGGGTAATGTGTTCCAGAAAACTACCACGTAAATCAACTTCGGGTAAAAAGAACAATTTTCATGTGTAAAATAACTGAAGTATCCAGGTTAAGGGGGTCCTGTATTAGCCATCTCAGTACCTCTGAACTTTGGAATGCAACATACAGTATGATACAATAAAATAAGCACTGTAATTTAAAGTAGAAAATAAAGTAGACTAAAGCCTGAGACATGTAACAAGAAACATATCTACTGCTGCGCCAGACAACTGGAGCATGCAGAGAGGGCGAGGTGAGTGGAGAGTTTATTGGTGGTGTTACCTCAGTATGGTTGCTAGGATTTCTTGCATGACATTATGAGGGTTTGTTTCGAACTGCAAAAGTTTTATCCTGGGTCATTTGAGAAGTTCCTACATTATTAAAGCATGTTAATAAAAATTTGCATGAATGAAAACTGCGTAAATCAAGAACTACTGTTACATATATTAATGCAGACTTGTTTTCCATTGTATGTTATAAGGCTTTTGCATATAGTGCAACTTACATTTTTGGTATGCTCCTCTCATGTGTGGTAGATTTTGTGGTGCTTCAAGAATAAAAATTTGACAGGATTTATCTTCCTGGGACACTTGTGTTTGAATATTTCTCCTCTTGACACTTTTTGTTTGTGATGTTATGCAAAAGCTGTCAATCCAAAACATTCTAAAAATTAGTTATGTCACCTGTTAACTGGCATTGCCCGTTTATGTTAAACATAAGTTATTTAATTGGAAGCAAAAGTGTGAACCAGCAGGCACTGAATCTGAAGCCATTTTCACAATCTAAAGTCAGGTAGAAAGCAACATTGGAGTCCCAAAGCAGTCTTGAGGGAAATGCATGAATATATTGCCAACAAAAGTTGTAGATCAGTTGTACACTGTCCCCTAATAATTGCTAGGGGCAATAACAGAGCCAGTGCACTACAATTTTTAAGCTGTGTCGTTTCAGTAGAGTCAGATTGTTCAGGAGAAATTCACTCACTCAATGGAGCAGAGTCCTTCTTGAGAAGCTAACGGATTTTCAGCCAGTCAAGAAATTCTTCACATTGTATGGAACCCAAAGTTTTAATATCACATTCACAAGTGCCTGCCACCTGTCCCTATTCTGAGCCAGCCCAATCCAGTCCACACTCCCACATCCCACTTCCTGAAGATCTATCATAATATTATCCTCCCATCTATGCCTGGATCTCCCAAGTGGTCTCTTTATCTCAGGTTTCCCCACCAAAACCCTTGATTTTTTAGGAGAAACTGCAGTAGTAATATTCACAAGCAACAAATCTTTGTCAAAATATGCCAGTCATTGGAATGCAGACTTATGCACCGACCCATTTCATTGTGGTTTCAGAGACAGTGCGCCTTTTCATGTTGGGTACAGAGAGTTAATGTTCATTTTGTGTTTTTGTCAGGTAGTCATCCATTTCATTAGTTCTGAAACTTACAGGAAAAAATAATCTATAATGAAAAAGATTGTTCTGTTTCCACATGGAAGATTGTTATTGTATATCATGGTAATTGAAGTATGTATATGGGAATTGTGATTGTATTTTCTCTGTGAGAACATTTTCTGGTCACCAGTTTTTGTCAGATTATTGTTGACTTGATGAGTGTAGAAATGCCTGAGTTATTAAAACACTGCTCAGTGAAAGTAACAAGACAGGTGTAACATAACATTGTGGCATGCTTGTGTAATGTTTATACCTCCTCAGTTTTAATAATATCCTGAAACCATTTCACTGGAAGAGACAGCATTTACTGCACACTTAGCTCATATAGAGTGCCGAACACTTTGCCTGATTTTAACCAAATTTGAAATTCAACAGATTTTCATTAAGTCCCCATTATCAATTTTTATGCAAATCTGCCCAGTGGGAGCCACATTGATACTTGTGGACAACAGACAGTTGGACAAAGGAATTAACAACCTTATAACATTTCAGTTGAAGAGTGTGCTTTTATGGCAATTTAATGTCCCTGGCAACAGTAAGACATACAGATCTTCATTTGAACTGTCTGATGCTTTTGGCCGACTTTATTCAAATTTGAATTTTCATGACAGACTTTCATACATGTAACTGTCCCTGATATCAAGTGTCATGGAAATCCATCAATTGGTAGCTGCACTGATACATGTGACAGGTGGACAGACATGACAAAGGTAAGGCGCTTCATGCGACTGTGAACAGGCCTAAGAATGGCAGGGTACTTCATTTCAGACCACACTGTAACTTTCAGATGTACTTCTACTGCATTTCAGACCACCATTGGCATTTCAGATGTATTTATAACTATCTTTCATTCAGAATGTCTTCAGCTACTTGCACTACTGCTGAAATACACAGGTACAATTTGGACTTAAATAATATATGTTTTGCACATGAGGGTATGTTGCATGTGATTTAAAATGAAGTTGTTAATGAGAGTACCATGTGCCAAGTTGAACGTAATTTAATTAAAAACTAGCCAGCCCTGACTGCCAATTTGAAATATATTGAGCAGCACTGAAAACCCTGACAGGCACAAGCCTCACCACACCGAGTGAAAGTACAGTATCACTCATAGTTCAGTAAACAAATTAATGGTGATAGAAACGGTCCTAAGTTTTGTTTTAACTAGATAATGTATCACATTTTATCCAGTACCAGATTTTATATTTGCTTACAACTGTACAAAATATTGGTATCCCAATTTTTTACAGCACCTTTGACTTATTCTGCTGGAGGCCTGATGATGACCTGTTAACAGGTCGAAACATGAAGTCTATATGATCCAATAAATAATTGTTGTGCTGACATATATTAGTGAATTTGTTATATAATTTAATTAAGTTAGGAAATTGAAGCTTGAGTTCTTGTTCTTCAGCGTAAGAATAAAATATCTAAATTTTCTACCTTCCATAGTTATTAAAGATGTGTTGGAAGGTGTGTGACAGAACAATTTACAGGTACAGTTATGACATTTGCACTCATTTAATCATCTCAAATGCTACAAGAGTTGTGGAAAAAGTAGACTGGATGTAGAATCTTTTATCATTCCTTACTACAGTTGTCATTCAAGACTTCTTTCTCTGAGGCGTATACAAAGGTGCAAAGTAAGTCTTTATATGAAGCAAGTGATTTTGTGAGATCAGCCATAAGTGGAAGGTATTGACAGATTTTCATTGTTGATTATCAGATTTCATGGGAATATTTTCAGTTGTTCTCAAGTTACGTGCAGACAGGGAAAAGATGGTGTGTATTCTTGCAACTTTTCATTGCAAATGCACCAAATATATTTACCATTTTCCTGATGCTGGAGTTAGGTACAGTGTCAGGTAGATCTCATAAAATGAACAGAATATGTGTGCACATATTCTAAAATTATTCTTAAGGCCTTAATTGCTTCTGTTACAGTGAGAATAAAATAAGGTCACATCGTGTCATATCAACACAGCTCACAATCCGACTGTTTCAGATTACACTGAGGTTGGTTGAGTTGTGGACCCTATAAATTTCTCAACCAGATGAGGAATTATTTGCTTCTCAGGAGAGGGACTGCACCGTGGGGTTAAGGAGAGGGACTGCACCGTGGGGTTATCATTTCTATGTATACTGCATTTACAAAAACCACCAAGTATGAGTCTCAGCTATTAATGATTACAGGTTCTTGCAAAATGTCATATGCAATGAAGTCCACACTTACTGTTTCTCTGGGAAACAGTGCATTTTAAAACTGAATGGAGTGAAACCGTCGACAGACACTTAAAAACCAAGATTATAAATTACGGATCACTTAAACATAACATTAAATGAGGCAAAACAATAAATCGAGGGACATTAAATGGGAGGTTCCGCCGTAATGAAACTGTTAAAATGACATTAACGGCAATTATGTCAGAAAGAGGAAATCTGTAATTACTAACAAAAAATTATTCTTAATGCAGTACAAATCGGTACTTAAATTGAAAGGTAGTATAACATACAGATATAAATAATATCGGCTTTCTTAAGTATACAAAGGACGAAATATACGTGAAGTCCTTTCATATTGTCGTCGATGATTATGTGAAACTGAATGCTTTATGATTTAATATGAAGACATCATGAAAAATACAACACTGTGTCATAAAAGTCTTACCTGATTTAAGAAAATGAAACCTGTCACATCTTGTGCGACTTCAGTTTATATTCCACACTCAACACGTACACATTCACTCACAGGTACTTGCAAAACTTATGTGCAGAATATGACCTACATAGCATAGCAAATTACAAGTCTCTTCATTTGGAACACAACACTGTATTCATATGCACAAAAATGAAGTATGCTCTTGGATGAGATGATGAATATAATGCAGACAAATGAGAATTGTAGTTCTCATTTGTAAAGGCATCAGCAATCTTACAAGCAACTATAGTCTTCCTTGACTGCACCACAAGTGCAGTGCCCCCTTACAGTATGAACCATGGTTATAAAGTGGTGGTGGACATTTTCATTTACAGTTCTTTATACAACTCTGGTATCCACACAAGATCCTCAAAGAAAATAATCTGCCTGGGGCTTTTTTGAAGGAATTCCCCTGCTCTCTTGGGGTGCTGCTTCAAAGATGGTGAAATCTCTCTGTAGATGTTCATTTAACTCTAAAATAGCTGCTACATTGCCGCACCTAGGAATAAATGAAAGTACCTTAGTAACAACAGTCAAGCCTTTAAAAGAAACAAGATGGTAACAATACAAATTTTATATTTCCATCCTCAGACAATTTCATATAAAGAAATTTTAAATTACTACAGTAAATGAGTAATTACAGCAGTCGTGGAAACATAGTGTGTATGACACATGTACGTTTATTCTCTATCTAGAACCTGCACCATGGCTCAGGCAGATAATCATTGGCCTCTCACCAAACAGGACAATCCTTGGAAAATTCACGTGGGATGTGGGGCAAACAATGAGAAAGTGGGACCAGTTATGCATTTATATTCCTTGCATGTTCTTTTGAATTGGCTCATGTTACATAAATATGATTAGTTGAATGTTTAATTTTCCAAAATAGCTAAATTTTGATAAAGGCATGGAAGTGTTTAATAAAATAATCTACAATTACCTTACCACATACTACTTTTAAATAGGAATTCTTGTTAAAACTACATTATCTCCATTGATCAGTATCAAGCACTTTAGAGGACAAAGAAATTACCTGTAGCAATAGTTGGGCGCTGACCAAACTGTCAGTACAGTCTCATTAAAATGCCATTTGTAACCTTCCATTACAAGTTGGTGAGCCCTGCATATCATATCAATATCATTAGCCGCATTGAACTGTGCCACTACATCAGAGCCAAACAAATATCCAGCTCCTCGAGGACTCACTCCCCAACCTTGAGTATCTGTACACAATAAAAACACTTGATCAGAACAACTGTTATGTAAAAACATGCACACTGTAGTGTGAATATCAAGAATGACATGTTTATATGTATGAATATATTATTATGTGTTCTGCAATATTAGTTCCACAGTTACACGTGTAAGTTAAACTAGCTACCTTCAGGATCTGACCACAGCAAGTCGCACATTGGACCATCATGAGGAACTTCTTGTTTTCTGTCTATTGTACGAATCTGATCGAGTGTTTGTATTGAAGGAGACAAACCACCATGGACACAAAAAATCTGAAAATAATCAAAGTAAATGATTCATAGCTTGTATGTGTGCACACACACACACACCAGGTTTTTCTGTCATATTACATGCTTCGATTCTCATAAACAATGACATGCTGTGATTTATAAACCACTACATTCTGTTGGTTCAGTATGCACTCAAAAGCAAAATAAAAATTAAATCTCAGTCTTTATTCAGACAGTAATATAAACAATAAGTTACACAGGTTTTCCTTACCTTTCCATCAATGATGGCAGACAGACTAAGATAATCAAAAATCTCGGTACAATACCGCCAGACCGTGATGCTTCCATACTTCCTAAGGCATTCATCATAAAACCCATATACTTGAGTGATCTGTCGGGATTCATGATTACCACGTATAAGTGTAATACGATCTGGATACCTCACCTATAATTACATACACTTTATTAACAATACATCACCATATGGTACGAACTCAAAAATAATGTGCCTGTATTTGAAATATCTTAGCTTAATATACCGACTTCAGTAACGTGACAATTTGAATTTGTTTGAGTAAGAGGTTTTAGCACTTTCACTACTTCCTCATGAAATGTTACTGTTTTAAATAAATTAGTAATTGTGTAACTTGAGGATTGATAATAGTACCTTCGAGAGGGTGGAAGAGTTTAAATATTTGGGAACAACTTTAAAACATCAAAATTCTATTCCAGAAGAAATTAAGAGCAGATTGAGGTTAGAAAATGCCTGCTATCATTTGGTGCAGAATCTTTTGTCTTCTAGGTTGCTATCCAGAAATTTAAAGATTAAGGTATATATAGAACCATAATTTTGCCTGTTGTTTTATATGGGTGTGAAACTTGGTCGTTGACATTGCGGGAGGAAAGGAAGCTGAGGGTGTTTGAGAACATGGTGTTGAGGAGAATATTTGGACCTAGGAGGGACG
>Ga0123355_10003735_pt1 | contig 21983 bp, 20 predicted proteins | sample TergutEmb28metaG_3_FD_89872 | JGI IMG/M metagenome (GOLD analysis project Ga0123355, IMG submission 89872) | Embiratermes neotenicus P1 segment gut microbial communities from Petit-Saut dam, French Guiana - Emb289 P1 | ecosystem: Host-associated > Arthropoda: Insects > Digestive system > Gut ... | reverse complement strand
TGCTTGCTGCCGCATGTCGATTACCGCTTCCAGCCATTGTATTATGTTATTCATTGCTACACCCCGTTTTTTGGGCTTATTTTACCATATCGGGGTGGTTTATGTGTTCATGCGTTTGTCGTGGGTTGGAAAACCATCAGAGACTTCGCTTCTCACGGTTCTATTTCTTTTAATGATAAAAAGAAACAAAAAACTTTAATTTTTTGAGTTTGATTTTTCAAAAAAGACTAATATTTCGGCCTTTTTTGCTTTTTAAGGTTTTGAAGTAGGGTGGAAAATGGTGCAAAAAAGCATCATTTTCTTAAAAAAATGGTACCATACGGTACCATTTTTTATATGCTAGGAAATCGCTTTGCAATTTCTTAGCGAGATTTAGGGAAACAAAGGCGGCAACGCCGCTTCGTTCAATAGGCCGCGGTAATATGAACAAATAGTCATATTACCGCAACCCTATGTTTTCACAAAACGCCATTATTTAAAGGGTTCACAAACTTTGTGAACCCTTTAAAAAACGATAGACTCTTTTTGAAATCACATTTTTTTGATTAGACTTCTTCCGAAATTACGTTTTTTAATTTCTGAAAAGTTACATTTTCAATCTTTTGCTTCTTTTGAAATTACGTTTTTTGCAATTTCAGAAGAACTCTATTAAAGTTTTTTGCTTCTTTTTTCAAAAGTAACCCGAAAGAAATCTGGCGGCGCACAGCGCCGGGTTCGCGAGGCGAATCTTGTAAAAAAAGTGGATGTGTTGGAGCGAAGCCTCTGACGGTTTTATACAAGCTACCGCCTGCGCATACGGCTTAGCAAATAATATGCCAGGAAATTGTTCATGCGGCCGTGGTGATGGTGGTTGTGTTTTTGGTGCTTAAATACTGGGATTGCTTCTTCGGTTGTTGGTTGGAGTTCGCTTGTACAGGGCTGGCAGTTTTGTTCGTGCACTGGATGGATTGGCTCTAGGATGTCTATTTCTAGTTCTAGTTTATGGTGTTTGTGCTCGGGCTTATTGTGAGGTTGGTAGGGTAGTTGTGGTTCGCTGGGTGGTATTGGTGGGGTTGGCAGTGGCGGTGTTATAGGTGGCGGTGTTGGAATGCTGCGTGAGGTTGCGCCGCCGCAGCGGTTGCGTAGGTTGTTCCAGGTTAATGGGCCAACGATGCCATCTGGGTTTAGGCCGTTTGCGCGCTGGTAGTTTATTACGGCTGCCTGGGTAAGCGGGCCGAAGGCGCCGTCTGTGGTAAGGCCAGCGTTTATTGTGCGGTTTAAGCAGGTTTGAATTTGCCTTACATGATCGCCCCTTGCGCCTACCCGAATGAGGGTGCCTGGGTACTCGCCCATTGTGCTATTGCCGCCGTAGCAGGCGGGCATTAGCGTACCCCAGGTGATTGGGCCAACTATGCCATCTGGATTTAGGCCGCGGCTGCGCTGGAAGTTGATTACCGCAGCTTGGGTAAGCGGGCCAAAAGCGCCATCGGTTGCCAACCCTGCGCCCATTACTTGGTTTAGGCAGCGCTGGATTCTGGCTACATCGTCGCCGCGAGCGCCCACTCTAATAGATGTGCCTGGGAAAGGCGGTATGCCGCCTGGTGGTGTGACAGGAGGAACACTTGGCTCTGGCGGTGGCTTTGCATTATCGCGAATGCGCCAGTATACCTCGTACATGCGCCGCCATGTTAATGGCCCAATAATTCCGTCAGGGTTGAGCCCAAACAGCCGCTGGAATTCTCGCACTGCCGCCGCAAAATTTGGCCCAAAGTTAGAGTCCTGTGCAACGAATGGGATGGCATGGTAAAATTCTGAGATAAAGTTCATGATATATTGGGCGCGGCCAACCAAGCTGCCACGTGAGCCTTGGCGGATTATATCCGTGGGCGGCGTGCGGCCTATCCCTGCGACTATACCCTCGCTGGTTAGCTCGCCTAGGCGCTTTACGGCAGAATATGCCCGGGAGATATTGTTCCAGGTGGCGCGGTCCACCAGGCCGGTAACCGGGGTGTTGCCCAGGGTGCGTATGCTTTGGAAGGCGCGCACGGCGGCCTCTGTGGTTGCATCGTAAACCCCAGTAACCGGGATTTGCGGAATGGCCGGGAAGTTAACCCTGATGCGGTTAAGCCAGTTTTGCAGGCGGGTCACATCCGCGCCAGATGAGCCTGGGCGCAAAGTCTGGCCAGGGAAAGACGATGGCACGCTGCCGATATTGTTGGTTTCTACTATTTGAATATCATTTGGGTAGAATGTTCGCAGAATTTGCAGAGCGTTGCGGCCTTGGTTGGCCAAATCTACAGTGCGCCATTGCCACAGCCCAGGGCAAGTAACACGGCGACCATCGCAATATTCTGCAAAAAACGGCTCTACATGCCCTTCACGCCTTATAAAACGGTTGAAAATCTGGTCTACCATTCGGTCTATCGTGCCAAAAATTTGCCCGTTCTCCACAAACATTTGGTCAAACTGGGTGGAGTTTGTAATATCAAAATTATGGCCGCGTACCCTGTACCATTCTGTAAAAATCCTGTTCAGCGTAAGCGAAATAATGCAATAAATATTCGCCTCCAAAGAAGCTGCAGGCCATGTAGAGAAAATCTCGTGACTGGCAGAATTTTTAATATAGTAGCTAAACGGCACACGCACGTTGCGCGCGTTTGGGTTATCTGGCCGCCCCAAATGCACAGTGATAAACTCTGGGATAATTACCTCGCTAAGCACCTTATTGGTGGGCGGCCTAAATTCGCCAGGGTTATCCATATGCCGGGTATCATTGCTAACCAGATTATGCGGCGGGGTATTGTACTCTGCAACTCGGCCATCCTCTAGCGAGGGTAGCAAATTAACAGGCAAGATACTCGTCTCACCATCCAAAATCTCAACATCATGGACAATAGCCGTGGCATACCCTGTCGCTTCCACCTTAACATCATACTCGGAATAGGGGATGCCATCAAAATTAGGGTCTAATGTTAATTCCCTAGCCGGGGCCTCTAGGCTAACCGTTTCTGCAACCCCGCTCACGTCTGTTTTAACCCGAAACAATGTACCGCTCTCATTATAAACCGTAACATTTGCACCAGCCACCGGCATAGCGCCATCTGCAGCCACAGCCAAAACTTGCAAAAAACCAGTTCCCATTGTTACCTCCTAGATGAAGTATTGTTCCATATTATGCTTGGAGGCATGTAAATGTTAAAGGACAAAACTGTAAGAGGCTTTGTCACCAACACCCCTAAAAAATCTAATGTTTGAATTTCAACAAAAGCCCTGTTTTTTAGGGCTTTTTTGTGTTGCGGGGCGAGGTTTTGATACCAAATTGCCTAAAAAATGGTACCATACGGTACCACATTCACGCAAAAAGGCTGTGTAAAAGTGAACAAATATTCACTTTTACACAGCCTTTATTTCATAAACCAAATAAAACAGTAAAGTTTTTGCCAAGCTTTTTTTCAAAAGCAACCCGAAAAAAACGAGTGGCAGGTCGTGCCAGGTTCATGGAGCGAACCTTATGAAAAGCGGTGGAGGTGTAGTCGGCGAAACCTCTAATGGTCTTGACTCTATCACCCACGGTCATGAACCGGTTCTCTGTAATCTCTGCCGTAAAACGTTAAGCAGTACAGGCCCGCTAATGCGATTAGTGTGTATATGATTCGGCTTAAAATAGACTCCATACCGCCGAAAAGTACGGCGATAAGGTCGAACCTGAAAAGCCCGATTAGGCCCCAGTTTATTGCGCCAAGTATTACTAAGGACAGGCAAATATAGTCCCATGTTCTAGAACGCATACTTTTTCCTCCTTCCTGAGAGCGTGCACGCCATCTTTGAAAGTGGCATGGGGATAGTATCTCTCGGGATGGGAGAAATTATTCTGGGCATCTTTCGAAATCATGCTTTTGGTTTCGAAAAAATTACTGCTTAGCTTTCAGACAGGATGTATTCATCAACACCTTTGCCCAGTGGTACCATAGGGAAAACCTTGTCATCTGCGCTTATTTCGCAGTTTATTACGGCAGGTTTGCCCAAAGCCATTGCTTTTTTGATTGCGTCGTCAAGTTCTTCGGGGCGGGTTACGTTAAAGGCTGCGGCTTGGTAGGCTTCAGCTAGTTTAATGAAGTCTGTGGTTTTTGTGTCAAGGGAAGTGTGGGAATAGCGTTTGTCGAAGAAGAGGGTCTGCCATTGGCGCACCATGCCCAGCACGTGATTGTTGAGGATTACTTCTATTACGGGCAACTCGTATTCTACGGCAGTGGCTAGTTCAATATTGTTCATACGGAAGCAGCCGTCACCCGCAATGTTAAATACGGTTTTACCAGTTGCCACGGCTGCGCCAATGGCTGCGCCCAGGCCAAAGCCCATTGTACCAAGGCCGCCAGAAGTTATGAACTGGCGCGGTGATTCGGTCTTGATATGTTGGCAGGCCCACATTTGATGCTGGCCTACCTCTGTAGTGATTACTGCGTCGCCAGCTAGGGCATTTATGCGCTCTATAATGTATTGCGGGCGCAGCAGGCCGTCGTCGTTTTGGTAGTTTAGTTTGTATTTTGCCTTTAGTTCGGCGGTTTTATTAATCCATTCCTTGTGGTTTTGCTGTGGCAGGGCTTCTTTTAGGCGAGTTAGTGCAGATTTTACATCGCCTATTAGGTAATGGGAAGTTAGCACATTTTTGTTAATTTCTGCCGGGTCGATATCTATATGCAGAATTTTTGCATCGGTAGCAAAACGCGCCGCATTGCAAACAACTCTGTCTGAAAATCTTGCGCCGATAGCGATAAGCAAATCACATTCAGATACAAGGGTATTGGATGTGGCTGTGCCATGCATGCCAATCATACCCACAAAGGAATCATGAGATGCCGGGAACCCGCCCTTGCCCATTGCGCTTATACAAACAGGTGCGTCGAGCAGAGCCGCGAAATTTACCAGCTCATCTCTTGCGTCGGCGGTTACAACGCCACCGCCGGCATAGATAAATGGCCGCTTGGATTCTGTCAATATTTTTACAGCCTCGTCTAGGGCGTTGCGTGTTAGCTGGCTGGTGTCTACTTCGATGGGTTTTGGGGTGGTTTTTGTGTATTCTGCTTCTGCAACTTGAATATCTTTGGGAATATCGACAAGCACCGCGCCTGGACGGCCGCTTTGGGCGATATGAAACGCCTGCCGCATGATATCTGCAAGGTCGTTTACATCTTTTACGATGAAATTATGTTTTGTAATGGGCATGGTGATGCCGGTGATATCCACCTCTTGGAAGCTATCCTTGCCCAGCAGCGGTATTGGTACATTGCCTGTAATAGCCACCAAAGGCTGGGAATCCATATGCGCCGTAGCAATCCCCGTAACCAGGTTTGTTGCGCCCGGGCCACTTGTAGCAAGGCATACGCCCACTTTGCCGGTTGCGCGAGCGAAGCCATCAGCTGCGTGAGACGCGCCTTGCTCGTGGCTTGCGAGGTAATGGGTTATCTTGTCGCTGTACTTGTAGAGTGCGTCGTAGATGGGTAGCACCTGGCCGCCAGGGTAGCCGAAGATGTCTTTTACACCTTGCTCAAGTAGACATTCTAGTAGGATTTCTGCGCCTTTAAGTTGCATGGGGATGTTCCTTTCTATTTTCGCGGATTTTTCATATTTATATTAAACATTTTTATATGTTTATAGCCAATGTCTTTGTCGTTTATGCCGGCATGTTGTGGAAGGCTTTCATATGGATTTTTAGAATTGCTACTTTATCTTTGCGATTATTGTATCAATTGATAAGTTTTTGTCTCGCGAAGCTAGTATGGTTAGGATTCCGAATATGGACATGGGTTGGCCTCGCTTTTACTTCAATAGTGTGAGCCATATGGGTGCGATAAAATTTTTGTGGTCTTAGTTAATCATCATTTTTTACTTCAAGTAAATAAAAATATTCCCTAATTTCCTTAACAAGTTCATCATGTTTTTCTAGAATCTCTTTTGTTCTTTCCGACGAATTAATAAAATTATAGTCAGCGGGATTGATTTCGGATATGTGCCCTCGACTTACCTGAAAATCATATAGCTGGCGGTTACATAGTTTGAGTATATTATTAAATTTGTTGCATAAATCTTCAGTTATAAATGCCGCATTTCCACTTAATTCAGCTTGAGCTATGACGATGACATCAGTAACAGCTTTTTCAATGTTATTTTCGAATTTTTCCAATTCGTCTTTATCAACAGGTTTTAATCCGAAAATAGGAAATAAATTATGTGTTTCTGTTCTCATTTTTGAAAATACAAGATTTAATTTGCGAAAAATCTCAAACTCAGCATCAAAACGAACTTTGCTTACATAATTCTTTTTCTCAAGGCCACTTTTGAAGTTTTCAAGTTCTTTATTCAGCTTAAGCTCATACTTTTTAGAAAGCCGCTCAGCTATGTGGTTTGCTGAAAAGCGCACTACAGCATAGAATATTGCTGCTATTCCTCCTACGCCACCAACGATGGCAATTACAATGCTAAATATATCTCCAATAGGCATATGCTAACCTCAGTTCTTAACTGTCAATATTTATTCCCACACCCAGGGCAGGCCGGATAATCCATATCATGCCGCTTGCCGCAGCTGGGGCATGATACTTTGCTTATCTGCGTGCCATCGTTGGAATCGTCTGTCGAGGCTTTTCTTGCGGCGATTATACCGTCTCGCACCGCTGCTCTTATAATGAAATACAAAATAGCGTATGACGCAACCACAGCGGCGATAATTAAAAAAGCTTGCATAATCGCATCCCTCATTTCTCAGATATTTTGGCATGGGGTAGGGGGCTGGATTCGAAATCAACTTATTACAGATTGTAATAAGTTGATTTCATTAGCCAGATATTGGCCACGTCACCCGCTGCCAGAATCAGCCATTCGCAATTTACAATAAGCTGCCCCCGGCTGCGGACGTATACTGCCGTATTCATTGCATGGTTTCAAAGTTACCCTCTGCAGAAGCCAGCCACGAGACGTATGCTGAGGCACCCACAACATTCCCAAGGCGTCAGCCCTCCGCTAGGAGTAGGCCCGGACTATTGCGCCTTGGTGGGCGCTGGTTACTTGTGCGGTGTAGCGTGCTAGGTATCCGGTTTTTATGCGTGGTTCTGGGGCTACCCATGCCTTGCGGCGGGTTTCTAGTTCGGCTTCGTCTACGTTTAGGGTTATGCTATAGTTGTTTATGTCTATGGTTATGCTGTCGCCTTCCTTAACTAGGGCGATTAGGCCGCCTGCCTGCGCCTCGGGGGAGATATGCCCCACACATGCGCCGCGGGATGCGCCAGAAAACCTGCCGTCTGTGATTAGCGATACATCTGAGGCCAGGCCCATCCCGGCCAGGGCTGCGGTGGGGGCAAGCATTTCGCGCATGCCAGGGCCGCCTTTTGGCCCTTCGTAGCGGATTACCACCACATCGCCTTTTTTGATTTTTTGTGCAAAAATGGCGGCAACTGCGTCTTCTTCGCATTCAAATACCCGGGCTGTGCCTTTGGCGTATAGCATTTCTGGCGCTACGGCAGAGCGTTTTACCACGCCACCGTCTGCCGCTAGGTTGCCGTACAGCACGGCTAGGCCGCCTTCGCTTGCGTATGGGTTGTCTATAGGGCGCAGAACTTCTGGGTTTTTGTTCACAGCATTCGCCACGTTTTCGCCCAGGGTTTTGCCTGTTACAGTTATCGCGCCCGGAGTTAGCAGGTTCGCTTTAGTAAGTTCTTTTAGCACCGCCGAAATCCCGCCTGCCCAATACAAATCTTCAATATGGTCTGGCCCAGCGGGGGCTAGTTTACATAGGTTGGGGGTTTTGGCACTTATTTCGTTTACGGTTTTTAGCTCTAGCTCTACCCCGGCTTCACGTGCGATGGACAGCAGATGCAGTAGGCTGTTTGTGCTGCACCCCAGCGCCATGTCCATGGTAAGGGCGTTGTTGAAGGCGTCTGGCGTCATGATGTCGCGGGGTTTGATATTGTTCTTTAACAGATACATAATCTGCTCCCCGGCTTGTTTGGCCAGGCGAATACGCTCTGCCATCACCGCTGGAATCGTACCGTTGCCGGGCAAGCCCATTCCCAGGGCTTCTGTTAGGCAGTTCATGCTGTTGGCGGTGTACATTCCGGCGCAAGAGCCGCATGTGGGGCAAGATTGGTCCTCGTAAATTTGCGCTTCTTCTGCGGAAATTGTACCCACGGCTTTAGCCGCCACCGCCTCGAAAGTGTTGGACAAACTAACCGACCGCTTATTAACATTGCCGGCCAGCATAGGGCCGCCACTCATGATAATTGCAGGGATATTAAGCCTTGCCGCAGCCATAAGCATGCCCGGTACAATCTTGTCGCAGTTAGGGATAAGCACCAAAGCATCGCAAGCATGGGCCATAGCCATGGTTTCCACAGAATCTGCAATCAGTTCGCGGCTTGGCAGCGAAAACCGCATTCCCGCATGCCCCATGGCAATCCCATCACAAACTCCAATGGAAGGAAACTCGATAGGTGTACCCCCCGCCGCAATAACACCCTTCTTAACTGCCTCTGCGATACTATCCAAATGAATATGCCCCGGCACAACCTCGCTGTGGGCATTAACCACACCCACAAAAGGCCGCGCAAGCTCGGCATCTGTATAACCCATAGACTTAAACAGCGAACGAGCAGGCAAAGCATGCTCGCCGCGTGTGATTTGATGACTACGCATATTGTTGTCTCCTTTAGATTTAGACCGTGCAAAGCCCGAGGCCGCCCCAAAACGCAACCCTAATATTAGGGTTTTGCCCCGCTTTTTTCAAAAAAGCGGGTGGGTGTGGGCGAAACCCAGGGTCTTGTACTTTCTCCTATATCAAAGTACCATTTTCATTCACAAATTTCCTAAACAAATCTAGTAGCCGCTCGGTTATTGGGCCGGCTTTGCCGTTGCCTATTACACGCTGGTCTACAGATTTTACGGGGATACATTCTGCGGCGGTGCCTGTTAGGAAGCATTCGTCTGCGTTGTAGACATTGTATAGGGTGAATTCTTTTTCGTGTAGGACGATGCCTTCGGCGCGTATTAGGTCCATTATTGTGCGGCGGGTGATGCCGTCTAATGCGCCCACGTATATTGGCGGGGTGTAGACTACGCCGTCTTTTATTAGGAAGATGTTTGCGCCTGTGCATTCTGCTACTACACCGTTTTGTGCCAGCATTAGTGCGTCTTGTGCACCTGCGTGGTTGGCTTCAATTTTTGCCAGTACATTGTTTAGATAGTTTAGTGATTTAATTTGCGGGTCTAGAATTGTAGCGTTGTTGCGGCGTTGCTGGGCTGTTACTACGGAAATGCCGGTTTTGTACATTTCGTCTGGATATAGGGTGATGCCAGCCGCTATGCAGAAAATCGTTGGCTTTGGGGATTTGCGTGGGTCTATGCCTAGGTCGCCTGTGCCACGGGTTGCCACCAGACGGATGTAGCCTTCTTTAAGGCCGTTGCGGCGGCAGGTTTCTAGCACTACTTCGTCTATTTCTTCCAGCGAAAGCGGCAGTTCCATTAGGATTGCCTTGGCGCTTTCCAGGAAACGCTTAGAATGTTCGGTTAGTTTAAAGACCCTGCCATTGTAAATGCGTAGCCCTTCAAACACACCGTCACCATACAGCAGCCCATGGTCCAGCACGGAAACTGTGGCGTCTCCAAGCCGCTTAAATTCGCCGTCTATATAAACTTGCAGGTTCATATCCATCATATTTTTTACCCCTTTAATTGGGCCACAATTAGGTCGCCCATTTCTTTTGTGCCTACTGGGCGCATTCCTGGAGACATTATATCGCCGGTGCGCGCGCCTGTTGCCAGCACTGCTGTTACGGCAGCTTCAATGGCGGCAGCTTCTTTGTCTAGGTTAAAATTGTACTTTAGCATCATTGCTGCAGAAAGTATGGTTGCAATAGGGTTTGCCTTATCTTGCCCGGCGATATCTGGCGCAGAGCCGTGGATAGGCTCGTACATGCCAGGGCCACCGCCGCTTAGGCTGGCAGATGGCAACATGCCGATAGAGCCAGTAATCTGGCTTGCTTCGTCTGAAAGAATATCACCAAACATATTGGTGGTTAGCATCACATCATAGAAGCCTGGGTCGCGGATTATTTGCATTGTGGCGTTGTCTATATACAAATGGTCTAGTGTGATGTCTGGGTAATCTTTGGCAACTTCCAACACAACCTCACGCCATAAGCGAGAAGATTCTAGCACATTGGCCTTGTCCACATTGGTTACATGTTTCTTGCGCTTGCGGGCCAGGTCGAAGGCTACTTTTGCTATGCGGCGAACTTCTTCTACTGCGTACATTTCGGTATCCCAGGCTGCTTCGCCCAGGTCTGTTTGCTTGCGGCCCCTGTCGCCAAAATACATACCGCCAGTAAGCTCACGCACCACCATAATATCAATGCCGCCAGCAGCAATATCTGGGCGCAATGGGCAGGCATCCTTCAATGCATCATGGAGTAGGGCAGGGCGCAAATTAGCATAAAGCCCAAGCTCCCCACGCAGCCCCAGCAGCGCCCGCTCTGGCCTTAAATGCCCAGGCAGAGTATCCCATTGCCAACCGCCAACAGCGCCCAGCAGCACAGAATCGCTCTTTTTACAAATATTAACAGTTTCCTGTGGCAACGGATGCCCTGTTGCATCAATAGCACAGCCTCCCGCCAGCACTTCTGTATACTTAAATTCATGCCCAAAAAGCTGGCCAATCTTATCAAGCACCTTGATAGTCTCTACCGTAACCTCTGGGCCTATCCCGTCTCCTGGGATTGTTGCAATGTTAAAAGTAGCCATGTTGTTGCCTCCTTAAGAATTTCAGTTGGTCGGATTTTCCGACCAACTGGATTTTTTACTCTTTGCCATCTTCGGGCTTTTTGTCGCTGCTGAAGAGGAAGAAAATTACCAAAACGGGCATGACAGCGCCAACCCATATTGGCCAGTTTTCTGTAAAAATTTCTAGAAAAGGGGTGCCGCGTACTAGCTCTACTATGGTGAAAACTACCATGGTAATGATGGCCAGTACGGCTATACCGTGCAGAACCATGCGGCCGGTTATTACGATGTTCTTTTTTTCTTTGGGCATGGATTGTCCTTCTTTCGTTGTAATTTTCCCTGTTAAGGCCTACACCCCAAGCTTCTTCCTTGCGCGCTCAACCAGCCCACCTGCCGCAATCAGCTCTTGCATAAAAGGCGGGAATGGCTCTGCCTGATAGCTTTCGTTCCGCGTAATATTCTGTATCGTACCTGTGCCGAAATCTATCTCAAGCTCGTCCTCGGCTTGTATTTTTGCCGCAGCTTCTGGGCATTCCAATATTGGCAGGCCAATATTTATGGCGTTACGGAAGAAAATCCGCGCGAAAGTCTCTGCAATCACACATGAAATGCCAGACGCCTTAATGGCAATAGGCGCATGTTCCCTTGAAGAGCCGCAACCGAAGTTCTTGTTTGCCACGATTATATCGCCCTGTTTTACCTTGTTCACAAAATCCTTGTCTATATCTTCCATACAATGTGAGGCCAGCGCCTCTGGGGTAGACACATTTAGGTAACGTGCCGGGATTATTACGTCGGTATCCACATTGTCACCGTATTTGAATACATTTCCTTTTGCTTTCATCATAAACCTCCAAATATCAAAGTTTTTTGCCTCGCTTTTTTCAAAAAAGTGGGTGGATGTGGGCAAAGCCCCGCGGCATTAAATCTTATCAGGGTCGGTAATATATCCAGTTATTGCCGAAGCCGCTGCCACTGCTGGGCTGCATAGATACACTTCAGATTCTGGGTGACCCATGCGGCCTACAAAGTTGCGGTTGGTGGTGGCTAGGGCCCGTTCGCCCTTGGCCAAAATGCCCATATGCCCGCCCAGGCAAGGCCCACATGTTGGGGTGGATACTACACAGCCCGCCATGATTAGGTCTTCCATTATGCCTTCGCGCATGGCTTGCAGCACGATTTCTTGGGTGCCTGGCAGTATGATAACCCGTAGGTTTTTGGCTACCCGCACGCCTTTGCGGCCAGCCAGGATATCTGCAGCCATGCGTAAATCTTCCATGCGGCCGTTGGTGCAGCTTCCTATTACAACTTGGTCAAGTTGTACGCTGGTTGCGCCAATTTCGTCTATGGTTTTGGTGTTTTCTGGCAAATGAGGGAAAGCTACCACCGGGCGCAGTTGCGACATATCAATCACATGAACTTCGTCGTAAACTGCGTCTGGGTCGGCTGTGTATTCTACGCCGGGGCGGCTTGCGTGGGCTTTAATGTACTCCCGGGTAATATCGTCCACTGGGAAGATACCATTCTTCGCGCCTGCTTCAATTGCCATATTTGCTATGCAAAATCTATCGTCCATGGAAAGATATTTTAAGCCATCGCCGCAATATTCCATTGATTTATACAGCGCGCCGTCTACACCAATCTTCCCGATTATATGCAAAATAACATCCTTGCCAGAAACCCATTTTGCAGGCCTGCCAACAAGTTCAAATTTAATGGCGCTTGGCACTTTAAACCAAGTTTCGCCAGTGGCCATTGCGCAGGCTAGGTCTGTGCTGCCCACGCCGGTAGAAAACGCCCCAAGCGCGCCGTAAGTACAAGTGTGGCTGTCTGCACCAATCATAGTGTCGCCGGCTACAACAAGCCCCTTCTCATGCACCAAGCAATGCTCGATGCCCATCTCGCCCACATCATAAAAATTCTCGATGCCGTGATGCAGCGCAAAATCCCTACATTGCTTACAATGCTCTGCCGATTGTATATCTTTGTTCGGCGTAAAATGGTCCATAACAAGGGTTACCTTCTTCTTGTCAAAAACCTTGTCCACACCAATTTTGGCAAATTCCTTCACCGCAACAGGCGTAGTAACGTCGTTGCCAAGCACCATATCCAGCTTAGCCTCAATCAATTGCCCTGCCGTCACGCTTTCAAGCCCCGCATGGGCCGCCAGGATTTTTTGGGTCATTGTCATTCCCATTTGTATCACCTTTTCTATAGATATTTAAACCGTCAGAGGCTTTGCCTCCGACACCTCCACAAACTTTAGCATTATAATTCTGCGCTGGTATGCTTTTGATGGTCAGATTTACACCAACAACGCACCCCCAGCACAAAATATCCCAAATGAACTAATTACAATCTGTAATTAGTTCATTTCAATTGCAAGATATACACCAAAACCTTAACTCATCTTCAATTTATACTCAATACTATCTACTAGCGCCTGGTAACTGGCATCTAATATATCGCCACTGGCGCCCACGGTAGTCCAGGTATCTTTCCCGTCTGTAGATTCCAACAGCACCCGAATCATGGACTCTGTGGCATGTTTATTGTCCAGCACACGCACCTTATAATCTGTAAGGTACACATCCTTTAGAACAGGGAAGAACTCGTAAAGTGCCTTGCGCAGCGCCTTATCCAGCGCGCCCACAGGGCCAATGCCCTCGTCGTAGGCGAACACGCGCTGGCCGTTTACTTCTATACATATCCTTGCAGATGCGCTGCGGCCTGCGTCGTAGGGGCGTTCGCCTATCACGCGGAAGTTTACCAGCTTAAACGACGGCTTAAATTTGCCCAGTTTCTTGCGAATAAACAGCGATAGCGACGCTTCGGCTCCTTCATATTGATAACCCATATGCTCTCGCTCTTTTATGCCCTGAATTATGGCGGCCATTTCTGGCGAGCCTTTGGCTATGGCTGGGTCGATTTTTTGCATTTTTGCCAGGAAGGCACTGCCCCCGGCAACTTCGCTTATCAGGTATTGGCGCTGGTTGCCCACAGCCTCTGGGTCTACATGCTCGAAGCTTGTGCTGGCCTTGGTTACGCCGTCTATATGCATTCCGGCCTTGTGGGCAAAGGCGTTGCGCCCCACAAATGCCGCCCGTGAACTTAACGACAAGTTTGCAGTTTCAGAGATATATCTTGCGGTTTCTGTAAGTAGCGGCATGTTTTCTGCCGGGATACAAGCATAACCTGCTTTAATTTGCAGGCTTGGGATGATGGCAGATAAATTCGCATTGCCGCAGCGTTCGCCAAAGCCCGTGAATGTACCCTGTACATGGTTTGCGCCGGCCTCTACTGCCACAATGCTGTTGGCCACGGCCATTTCTCCATCGTTGTGGGTGTGTATGCCCACAGACGGATGCTTGGCCGCCACGGTTTTAACAATGGCTTCAATTTCTGACGGGAAGCAGCCGCCATTGGTATCACAAAGCACCAGGCAACTTGCGCCGCCGGCCACTGCCGCATCTAGCGCGGCCATTGCATAGCTGGCATTATTTTTGTACCCATCAAAGAAATGTTCCGCATCAAAAATAACTTCCTTGCCATTATCGCGCAGGAAACGAATCGTATCGGTTATCATTGCAAGGTTTTCTTCTAGCGTGGCGTTCAAAATATTCGTCACATGAAAATCCCAGGACTTACCAAAAATGCAAACAGAATCTGTACCCGCAGAAAGCAATGCCTTCAGGTTATTATCCTCTTCAGGCAAAATCCCCTTGCGGCGCGTGCTGCCAAAGGCAATCAGCTTAGCATGCTGAAGCGACTTACCCTTAAAATACTCAAAAAATTCTAAGTCCTTAGGGTTGGACCCAGGGTTGCCCGCCTCAATATAATCTACACCAAGCCTGTCCAGAGCCTCTGCAATCTTAATCTTATCCCCCACAGAAAACGAAATCCCGGGAGCTTGCGCGCCATCCCGCAAGGTAGAATCAAATATGACAATTTTCTTCACGTCAGCCTCCATGTTTATAAGACAAAACCGCCAAAGGCTTCGCCAACCACATCTCCAAAAACTTTAACATTAAACTTCTTCCGAAATTCCTGTAGGGAGTTTCGGAAGAAGTTACATTTTTCCAAAAAAGATGTGGGTGTGGGCGAAACCCACGGTTTTATCTTCCTACTTATGCCAAGACATCATTTTGCGTAATTCTTCGCCTACTTTTTCTATTGGGTGGTTTTTTTCTATGCGGCGGCGGGCTGTTAGGTTGGGGCGATTGGCTTGGTTTTCTAATATATAGTTTCTGGCGAAGGTGCCGTCTTGAACTTCGGACAGGACTTTACGCATTTCGTTTTTGGTTTCTTCGGTGATTATGCGTTTGCCTATGGAATAGTCGCCGTATTCTGCGGTGTCGCTTATAGAGTAGCGCATGTAGGATAGGCCGCCTTGGGCTACTAGGTCTATGATTAATTTCATTTCGTGTAGGCATTCAAAGTATGCGCTTTCTGGCTCGTAACCTGCTTCTACTAGAACTTCGAAGCCGGCTTTCATCAGTTCGCTTACGCCGCCGCAAAGCACGGCCTGTTCGCCAAATAGGTCTGTTTCGGTTTCTTCTTTAAAGGTAGTTTCCAGAACGCCTGCCCTTGCACCGCCAATGCCTGCTGCATATGCAAGGCCGATTTTAAGGGTGTCGCCAGATGGGTCTTGATATACTGCTACCAGGCATGGCACGCCGCGGCCTTCTTGGTACTGGCTGCGCACTGTATGGCCTGGGCCTTTTGGAGCAATCATGAATACATTAACGTTTTCTGGTGGAACTATTTGCCCGTAGTGGATGTTGAAGCCATGGGCGAAAGCTAAGTATTTTCCTGCTGTTAGGTTTGGTAGGATAGATTCGTTGTATATTTTAAGGTGCAGCTCGTCTGGTACAAGAAGCATGATTATATCTGCCATTTTTGTGGCTTCTGCTACGGTGGCTACTTTCATGCCTTTGGCTTTTACTTCTTCCCATTGTGGATGCCCTTCAAATAGGCCAACTACCACGCTTGCGCCAGATTCGTGCAGGTTTAATGCATGTGCGTGACCTTGGCTGCCGTAGCCTATTACTGCTATGGTTTTGCCTTTTAGGTCGTTAAAATTACAGTCTTTTTCGTAAAACAATTTTGCCATTGTTGTTTCCTCCTAGGTTTTAAATGCTTACTGTATCATGGCCGCGGGCTATGCCGGCTAGGCCAGTACGTACAATTTCCATAATGCCGTATGGCTGCATCAGTTCTATAAACGCGTCTATTTTGGCTTGGTCGCCAGTCATTTCCACCGTTAGTGTGGTGGGGGAGACGTCTATGATGTTTACCCTAAAAACTGTTGCAATGTTAAAAATTTCAGACCGCGCCTTGGCATCTGCTCCTACTTTAATGAAGCAAAGCTCGCGCAATACCGCACGCTCTGGCGGAAGCTCGACCACATCAACAACATCCACAAGTTTTTTAACCTGCTTTGTTATCTGCTCTATAATGCGTTCGTCACCTTGCAATGAAACCGTGATGCGAGAATACCCGGGGTCGCCAGTAACGCCCACGCTTAGGCTGTCTATATTGTAGCCGCGGCGGCTAAAAAGCCCCGCAACCCGGCTAAGCACACCAGAATTATTCTCTACCAGCACTGACAATACATGCCGCAAAACAACACCTCCATATTTTTGGAACATACCCACTTATGGCTATACCCGACTAATCTAGCACAGTTGGAACAACTTTGTCAAATTCTTAGAATTTGTCCGAAAATATGTTATAATACTGCTGGACCATAATTAACATAACATGGAGGCGCATACAAAATGGAAAAACTTCTGGTAAAAGGCAAAACAAAAGATTTGTACGATATAGGTGGCGGCCTGTACAAATTATATTTTAAAGACGATATGACAGGCAAAGACGGCGTGTTTGACCCAGGCGCAAACGAAGTTGGCCTTACCCTAGAAGGGGCAGGGGATGCAGGGCTGAGGCTGTCTGTGCATTTTTTCCAGCTGCTTAATGCTGCGGGTTATGCCACGCATTTTGTAAGCGCAAATATACCCGGGAAAACAATGGTGGTGAAGCCTGCACGGGCCTTTGGCTGTGGGCTGGAGATAATTTGCAGGTTTGTAGCAATGGGCAGCTTTGTGCGCCGCTATGGCTTGCTGGTGGAAGAAAACACTTCCCTGCCAGCGGTGGTAGAAATGACCATAAAAAACGATGCCGCAGGCGACCCATTGATAACCCAAGAGGCGTTAGAAGCGCTGGGCGTGTTGCAGCCATATGAATATGAAGAGCTTGTAAAACTAACCAAAGGGATATGCGAACAGATTAAAAATAACCTGGCCGCCCGCGGGTTAGAGCTTTGTGATATTAAGCTGGAGTTTGGCAAGGATGAAGCTGGTAATATTTTACTGATAGATGAGTTTTCTGCCGGGAATATGCGTGTGCGTGAAGCCGGAGATATCGTGCCACCACTAGAGCTGGCGGGGAAGGTATTGTAGGTTTTTTGGTTGTGTAAAAATTCAGTTGGTCGGAAAATCCGACCAACTGAATTTTGCGATAATAAAATCAAAGTTTTGATAAAACTTTTTTCAAAAAGTTTGTGGAGTGTGAGGCGAAGCCTTACGGTTTTATCTTGCCACTAAGGAGAAACCATGAGAAAACTTGTTAACAGGCTAACGATAACCATCGTCCTAATATCCCTGCAGATAGCTGCGGTGGTTTTTTTCTCAATTACAGCGCGGACATTTTTGCCAGATTTTGTGTCTTATATTGGCATGGCCATTAGCGTGGTGGTTTTTCTGTTTATTATAAAAGGCGACAAGGCATCGTCTTATAAAATCGCCTGGATTATAATAATTCTGCTGCTGCCGATAGATGGCGGGGTGCTTTATCTTATTGCGGGTAATAAACGCCCGGCCAAAAAAATTGCCTCACAAATGGACGAGCACGCGCTTATTGCCCGGCTTCTGGACGAAGATGGCAATTTGCCGTTTTTGAACCAGGTGCAATGCGGTAGGATGTTCAGCCTTTTTCAATACATTCGTAACTGTTCGTCTTACCATGCCTACACCAACACCCGCGTAAAGTATTATCCCATGGGCGAGCTGATGTTTGAGGATATGCTGGCAGAGCTGACGAAGGCTAAGCAGTTTATTTTTATTGAATTTTTTATCATCAAAGAAAGCCATATGTGGGACCGCCTGCTGGAGGTTATGGAGCAAAAGGCCGCCGAAGGCGTGGATGTTAGGCTTATTGTAGACCATTTGGGTTCGTACAGGCTTTTCTCTAGCAGGTATGCGCGCAAGCTACAGGCTAGGGGCATTAAGGTGCTGCGGTTCAACCCGTTTGTACCGTATTTGCAGCTGTTTATGAATTATCGCGACCATAGAAAGGTCATTGTAATAGACGGGCTTGTGGCCTTTAACGGCGGCATAAACATTGCAGATGAATATATAAATAAAAACAGCCGCTTTGGCGTGTGGAAAGACACCGGCGTGCGCCTAGAAGGGGATGCAGTGTGGAGCTTCACCCTTATGTTTATTGAAATGTGGGATACCTTCTGCAAAGCCAACGAGCGCGTAGACGACTATGCCGCCTACAAAGCCCCACCCAGCACCCTAGCCCCAGACGGCCTAGTGCTACCATACAGCGACAGCCCCCTAGACGACGAAGAGCTGGCAGAGAATATATATGTAGACATGCTCCATCAGGCAGAAAAATACGTATACATCTTCACACCATATTTAATAATAAGCGAAAAACTCTCCAAAGCGCTACAACTAACCGCCCGCCGCGGCGTAGACGTGCGTATAATCACCCCTGGCATAGCAGACAAAAAGGCCGTGCATCGCCTCACGCGCTCGTATTACAGGCGTATACTTAAAGCCGGGGTGCGAGTTTTTGAATACACGCCAGGTTTCCTGCACGCCAAAAGCTTTATAGTAGACGACGAAGTAGCGTTTGTGGGCACAATTAACCTTGATTACAGAAGCCTATACCTGCATTTTGAATGCGCCACGCTACTGTTCCGCAACAGCGCCATAGCAGATATAAAAGAGGATTTTGAGCAAACATTAGCAGAATCACGCGAGTTTACCCTAGCCGGGCGCAAGCGGCGGATATTTAATGAATTGCTGGACGCCGTGCTGCATTTGTTTGCGCCGCTGATGTAAGAAAAAATTTGATGCTTGCAATTTTGTTTTGCATATGATATATTGCGCCTTAATATTTTCTGAAAGAGGCAATGCCATGGTTCTACGGTTTTTTGTTGGTGATTCAAATAATTCTAAGCCTGGGAATTTTAATTCACGGGCTTAGTCGTTTTGTATTTTATGCTGGTGGAAGTTTTACAGGGTAAATTCAAAGGCGGCTGGGTTGTAAGTTTAACCTTGGCCGCTTTTTTATTTTAAGTTTTGTATTATAGTATGCGCGAAAGGCCGCGCCCCGTTAAAGTAAAAAGGAGGAAATTGCAATGTTGGAGGAAATTAGAAACCTTTACGAAAACTACGACGAGAAAGGTCGTTTGTTCAAAGATAACGCCCATAAGACTGAATATTTGACCACCGTGCGGTACTTTGACCGGATTTTCAAGCCGGGAAGCCATATTTTAGATGTTTGTGCAGGGGCTGGCAGCTACTCGTTTTACTTAGCAGGGCAGGGGCATATTGTTACCGCCGGTGACCTTTTGCAGCATCATGTAGATATAATGAAGACCAGCCCGGCAGCCAGTAAACTAGCAGATATTATTGCCTGTGATGTGATGGATTTATCGCGGTTTGCAGATGGTAGCTTCGATGTGGTGCTGTGCATGGGCGCGCTGTACCATTATCGTAATGATAATGACAAGCGGCGGGCAGTGGCAGAATGTGTGCGAGTGTGCAAGCCTGGCGGGGTTGTGGCGCTTGCGTATTTGACGGAGATTGGCTGCCTTTATATGGAGCTAAACGATGATGCCAGCAATATCAACGAGCTACTTAAATACAGAAGTGGCGAACTTGAGGCAGTTTTTACTGCCACAACTTCTGAAACTGTGGATGAAATTGCCCGCAACAGCGGCCTTGAAATGCTGCATAATATCGGCACAGATGGTTTGATTTACGCTGCCAAACATAAGCTAAACAGCGCAAGCAACGAGGATTTTGATAGGTACATGGAGTTTCATTACACAATTTGCGAAGCCCCGGATGTTGTAGGCGCGACTTTGCATGGGCTTTGGATGGGGAGGAAGATATAATGAGCGAGGCAATAAAAATCATACCCACTGTAGATTATGCGGCCTTAGAAAGCCTAGTTGCAGAATATCTTCCGGGTACAGATAGTATAAAGAGCATCTGTGCGAATTTTCCTGCGGCTGTGGTAGGGTACTATGTAGATGGCGCGCTTATCGGTTGCGCGTATGGCGCTAAAGGCCTACATGGTGGCGAGGGTTGCTTCCAGCTTAGCGGCATAGCAATAAAGCACCCATACAATGGGCATGGTAGAGGTGGGAAGCTACTGACGTTTTTTGAAAGACAGGTGGCTAACCTCGGCTATGCTCGTATAAGCCTTGGCTCGGCAGGTGGGTATGTGGAGCAGTTTTACATTAAAAATGGGTACAGGCCTGTAGAATTGAAAATTCTTGTGGCTAGTTATGATTGGAAAATGAAGCAGCATGGTCATGCTACCCCCAGTGTAGAGGCACAGGGCGAGTATACAAAGCTTGTATTCCCAGTTGACGATTATTATGCCATAGATAAAGATAAAATAATGGGATACTACGGTGGGATGGAATCTTTTTTTGTTTTTGAGAAGATTATCGCCTGATAAGTATTAGAGAACTGCTTTTAATATAGTGAGATAATTCGAAAACGGTATCGCCTGTCGCGGCAAAACGTCTGAAACGCCCTACCTTGCCGCTTCAGGTGCCGCTCGGGCGAGACCGTTTCTCCTTTATTTCACTATAAGTATATTATTGCGTTTTTTCTGGAACAAAACGTTTATTCGCCACAACCAGTTTTTTCAGAATCTCTAATTCTTTTGCATCAGGATTTTGCACCGAAAAAGAACAGCTCTCTGGATAAAGCTTGCCAACGTATGTTTTATTAAGTTTTGTGCAATATTTGCCATTGGGGCTACATTTTCTACAGGGTTTAATATTTTGCCAAATAAATTCCTTTGTTTCATCGCAATCCATAAATTCATCCATGTATTTGCGCTCATGGCCGTCCAAGTCGCCTACCGACCAATCCCCAACCTCAAAACCTTTCTGCCACACATGCTTGCCTCCACCAAGGCCTATTGAACATGTCAATTTGCCTTTTTTGCCAGGAACTTTCCAATTGTTTCCGGATGTCCAGCGAGGGTTCATGTTGTTTTCCCTCAGAAATTTGATAAAATCCGTGGCATTTTGAAGCCTCTCTCCTTCAAGAAAACTGCCAATAACATCTTCGATAGGTGGCTTGGTGTGTTTTTGTTCTGAAATTAATTTCAAGTAGTCTGTTTTTTCTGGCATTTTTACGCTCCTTCACATTATAAAAAATACAGTGTTTTGCCTATTCGGCACCTATTGGAATATAAACATAATTTGGGCCATTCCAGGAATTGTGATAATATTCAAAAACGATATCAACATCGGGGTTTTGAATATATCCGCCTGATTTTGCGGCACTTTGAATGGGCGCGTCATCTTCCGCATAATATTCCCACATCCCGTGGTTGCCCCTGCCGAATAACGCATTGTCGGATTCCTCGTTAATTTGCACGCGCAACCATAGTCCAGCTGTTTCAGTAAACAATTCGTACCTACCGTCTTGTTCGCTAGAATATGTTTCTTGTGCAACCATCATGCCACAAGGTTTATCGTCACGAGCATAGTTCATTGAAATACCTGCAGCATAATCGGGGTTTATAAGGTCTTTTTTTGCAACATCGCTAAGCTCTTTGTAATAGCGGTTTCTAGTTGCATCAGTATCGGACTCATCGCTATTATTTCCCGCATAGTCAGCACAGCCCACCCAAATAACATCGGGGCGTTCTACCACTTCAAATTCCACACCTTTGTAGGTTATGGTTTTTACCAGTTTTTCGATAGCATTGTTTGTCATAATCCTCACTCCTATGATTTTTATTGGGGGATATACATACTCAGAATCCATCCTCAAAAACGCCGAAGCAACGTAGAGATATGAGAAAGCATAAACATATTTTCAGCAGAAGAGGTTGAAATTTCATAATCTTTGGAGAGCCTACGAAAGTTATTAGCCCAAGCGAAGGTGCGTTCAACAATCCAGCGTTTG
>Ga0123355_10003734_pt1 | contig 21985 bp, 22 predicted proteins | sample TergutEmb28metaG_3_FD_89872 | JGI IMG/M metagenome (GOLD analysis project Ga0123355, IMG submission 89872) | Embiratermes neotenicus P1 segment gut microbial communities from Petit-Saut dam, French Guiana - Emb289 P1 | ecosystem: Host-associated > Arthropoda: Insects > Digestive system > Gut ... | reverse complement strand
TGTAGTAGACGTTAAGCTCCAAACATCACAATTAAGAAACAATTAAGAATTAATTAAAGATTAACTGATTGCTTTAGGATATAATAACTTTATCCGAACGCAACGGCTAATCTTTTTATTTTAAAGGAGAAATCTAAAATGACGAATCAAAAATTTATCATCAAAACAAACAAATTATGTAAAACTTTTTCAAATGGTGGTTTGCAGCAACACGTTTTAAAAAATATTGACACAGAAATCTATGAGGGAGATTTCACGATTATTATGGGAGCATCTGGTGCGGGGAAGTCGACCTTGCTTTATGCATTGTCAGGAATGGATAAGCCAACCCTTGGTGATATTAATTTCCTAGATAAAGAAATTAGCCAGATGAATAATGATCAATTGGCAGTCTTTCGTCGGGATAATTGTGGTTTTGTTTTTCAACAAATGTATTTACTAGATAATATGAGTGTATTAGATAATATATTGACCAGTGGGTTTTTAGTTAGCAAGAATCGAAAAGAAGTTATAAAGCGAGCTAAAGAGCTTTTGACCCAATTACATATTGATGATGTAACATGGAAGAAATTTCCATCACAAATTTCTGGGGGAGAAGCGCAGCGGGTTGGTATTGTGCGAGCATTGATTAATCACCCCAAGGTTGTTTTTGCTGATGAGCCGACAGGTGCCCTTAACTCAGCAAATGGGAAAGCTGTACTCGATGCTTTAACTGCTGTCAATGAACAAGGGCAAAGTGTGGTGATGGTCACCCATGATTTGCGTTCAGCAAGGCGAGGCAATCGCATTCTTTATTTACGTGATGGTGTGATTCATGGCGAATGTATGTTAGGCAAATATGTGGCTGATGATGCCGCACGGAATGAGAAGCTAAAAGCATTCCTGTCTGAAATGGGGTGGTAGTGATGAGCAAGTTATTTTTGCTAGCTTTTGCTCATATGAGAAAATCGAAGGCACAAACTGCAGTACTTGTCGGCCTTTTTCTTATTGCATCTATCTTATCAAACATTAGTCTGATGATTTTACTTGATTTTACTAACTCTTTTGAACAAATAGCAGAAGAACTTCAAACATCAGATCTGTTTTTTGCTATTCCTGAATGGATGTATACCGATGAAGTTGAACAATATTTTTTGGATCATGAAGAAATCGATCATTTTCAAGTTAATCAGGGGCTAGTTGTAAATATAACCCAACCTGCAGAAGCGATAGGGATTACGGTCATCGCTAATAGAGATGAAGCAAGAACGATATCTGATTGGAGACTTGTCGGTGATCACATGTCAGAACTTGATCGTGCTATTTATGTACCTTATCATTTTAAAGTAAGTAGTGGCTATCAATTAGGCGATGAATTTATCCTTGAAATAGAAGGTCGACTATATGAGTTTAACATTGCTGGCTTTTCGGAAAGTCTTTTTCAAAATGGTCCATTTATCGGAGATGTATTTTTTATACCTGAGGTGAGATTTAATGAACTATCGACGGTGTTGGCAGATTCACGGTTTATGTTAATTTTTGCAAACGGGGCAGAAAATCATGCAATGATAGAAATGGACTTGCTTCAGTTAACAGGTGCTTCAAGTGCTTCATTTCAAGCAAATGATATAAGAAGGATGCTTTTGAGTGGAGATTTTGCTAGCATCCAAACCTTTAGAACTTTGATGCCTTCTATGATCGCTGCCATGTTACTGGTGTTTACTGGTATTATCATAGTCGTGTGTTTGTTAGTTATTCACTTCAAAATTAAAAATAGTATTGATGAAGACATGCCACAATTGGGTCTACTACAATCAGTTGGCTATACGAGTAAGCAACTTGCTATCGCCATTACGGCACAATATGGCATCATTGCAATCATATCTTGTCTGGTCAGCATCATCCCAGCTTATTTGATAACGCCTGTTATTAGTAATTTATTTGCTCGGCAAAATAGTTTTTTTTGGATCCCACCTATTAACCTGCTTGTCAATATGAGCGTCGTTTTAGTATCATTTACGATTGCCCTTATTACAGCGTATTTGACAGCCATAAAAATACGAAGAATAGCACCCATTCAGGCGCTTCGATCTGGAATTCAAACCCATAATTTTAAAAAGAATCATTTCTCACTTGAACATTCAAAACTTCCTTTGCAATTGGTGTTAGCATTCAAATCTGCTTTACAAAATAAAAGACAGACCATCAGCATGTTTATCATTATAGCTAGTGTCTCATTTGTGGCAACCATTGCAACTATTATGTATTACAATGCTATTATTGATACAACGATCTTTCAAACCGTACCAGGGATAGAACGGATGGATGTACGAATTGTTTTTATCCCAGATGAGGAAGAAGAAGCCATGCTAGCTTTAAAAGAAGAAGTACGCATGCATTCTGATGTCTATAATGCACAGTATTTAGATATGGGCAGGATCACAGTAGATAATGTTATTGTTGGTGTGGTCGTGATGCAAAATTATGAAGCTAGAGTGATCAATAATGTATATGAAGGCATCTTTCCAAGGCATGAAAATGAGATTGCCATATCGGGATATCTTGCTAACTTACTAAATAAAGGGGTTGGTGATACTGTTTTAGTAGGAGAAGAGGAACTTCCGTATTTGATTACAGGATTAAGTCAAGGCATGGAAGCAGGGGATTTATTGACCACTTATTTGACTACAGATGGCATAAGGAGAATTCAGCCTGATTTTATTCAAAGTTCGTTGGCAATTTATGTAAACGAAGGGGTGAATATATCTGAGTTTATTAGACAAATGGAGATCCAGTTTGAAGGACGTCACTTTTTTGTTGAAGACAGTGAGACGATCTTTGCAGAGGGAATGGCACCCTTCGTAACCATTATGTCGATTGTTAGTGTTGCCATTATCGTAGTCTCTAGTGCTGTGATTATGTTGGTATTGTATTTTGTAATTGGATCAGCTATTACACATAAACGTCGTGAATTAGGCATCCAAAAAGCAATGGGCTACACCACATTTTCACAGATGCAACAAATCACATTTACTTTTATCGCACCCTTCGTGCTAGGCGTTACCGTCGGATGTGCTGTTGGTTCAGTCACAGTTAATATCTTAATGTCCATTGGCATGCAAGCTGCTGGTGTGATGCAAATCAATTACCTCATTAATCCAATATGGGTTGTGGCAATAGGAGTAGGGATTTTAATATTGTCCTATTTAAGCAGTATTTTTATGACGTGGAGAATCCGCAAGATTTCTGCTTATGCGCTGGTTAGCGAATAAACAGATAAAAGGTGAAACTAAGTTTAGGAGAGATATCAAATGAATCATATTTTACTACTCACAAAATCTTACTTCCATAAAACAAAAGGGCAAACTGCAAGCTTAATCGCTCTTATTATGATTGCTGTTATGCTTCTTAACGTCGGGATTATCATGCAAATTGGCATTAATACCTTTTTTGAAGAACGTGCGGAGGGATTGAATGCACCACATATTGGGGTTGTTGTCGGTCATGGATTAGCTGATGCTGATGAAATGGAGGAATTTCTATTTAACCACGAATCTATTATCGAAATGGAGCGTCGTGATATTTTATTTGATTGGGGCAACCTTTTCATCGGCGATAACATGTTGGGACAAGCGTTGATTTTAGAAACAAATGATCCAGCCATTACCATGAATCCCCTCAGCTTAATCGGAGATTACCTACCACTAGAGGGCGATGTGATTTATATGCCTCACTTTTTAATGGTAGAAAATGGTTTTGAAATTGGCGATGTGATGAGCCTTGTTTTCAATGATGAAGAAATCTGGTTTACAGTCGGTGGTAGCACGGAAGAAATTTTATATGGGGATTTAATGAGCAGTGGAATTAGGTTCTTTATCTCAGATGAAAAATTCCAAGAGCTACAAGTTGAATTTCCAAACGCCATTCACCCTTTAATCACAGCACGCATGGAAAATCCTGAAGAAGATAATTTATTCCTTAACGAACTTTTTGATGTCACCTTTACCTTGAGCGAGCAAGAAGGTGAAATGCCATACTTACCAACCATTTTTGCTGGTGCAATGATGAATCGCACCTTTATGTCAACCATTATTGGCATAACGGTTATTGCCTTGGCGGGGGTCTTATTGGTAATTAGTGCGGTTGTTGTTCGTTTTAGAATTAACAACAATATTGAAGAGTCCATTAGAAACATTGGGGTTTTAAAAGCAATGGGATATATGAATAAACAAATAATCCAGTCAATTCTATTGCAATTTGGTGGATTGACGTTAGTCGGCGGCATCGTAGGTATTGGTTTAACCAATATTGTTTTACCCTTTCTTGCCCAGGTGCTGGAAGGACAAATTGGTCTGATTTGGCATCCAAACATTGATTTTATATTTGGGATTTTGACTTTGTTCGTAGTGATTGGGTTTATTTTAATCTTAGCTTATCTATCAGCTCGTCGAATTAAAAAATTATTCCCACTTATAGCTTTAAGAGAAGGGATTACGACTCACAATTTTAAAAAGAATTATTTCCCTCTTGAAAAAGGAAAAAGTCCGCTAACTTTACTATTGTCTTTTAAGCAGCTGTTGCAAAGTAAAAAACAATTGGTAATGGTCACATTGATTACAGCAGGTTTGTCATTTTCAGCAGTGACAAGCTTAACCATCTACTACAATCTCATTGTAAACAATGATGCTTTTGTCAATACAATTGGTGGCATTGTTGAAGATGTGCTTGTCTTTGTGAGAGAAGATGATCAGATAGAGGCAGTTAGAATCCATCTTGAGGAAATGCCTGAGATTGATGTGATTTATGGCGTAAATATGGGAGGGGCGTTTCGCGGAAGTGCTAATGAGATTAATATGACATTACTTAACGCAGAAGATACAGGGTATTTAGGCAGTCATATGCTAGTAGAAGGACGTTTTCCCATCCATGCTAATGAAATAGCAGTTAGTCCTGTTTTGATTAATATGGAAGCATTCAATATTGGAGAAGCTATTGTCATGAGTACTCACGATGAAGAAGCTGAATTTTTGATCACAGGGGTTGTCCAAACGGTACAAGATGCTGGAATCTTTGCCTTTATGACAGGTGAAGCTATGGAAAGATTGCATAGTGATTTCATATTTAGAGATTTAAGTGTAAGGTTAGCACCAGGTGTTGATGTTGAAAAGTTTATTGAAATGCTAGAAGCAGAAAAAGGAGATCTTATTAATGTTTTTAACATAAGAGTTGATGCAGCTGCACAATTGGGCGGCATGACAGAAACAATTACGCCTGTTGCTTTCGGAAACGTGGCAATTAGCGGTGTAGTGATCATTTTAGTCCTTTACATGATTATGAAAACGATGATTACTCGTCGTCATAAAGAATTAGGTATTCAGAAAGCGCTTGGATTTACCAATTTCCAATTAATGAATCAGCTAGCCATGAATTTGTTACCAATCATTATTTTAGGAACGATTATCGGTGTCCTTGCAGGATATTTTGGATTTAATTCAATCTTCGTGTTCTTGATGGCCGGAACAGGAATTGGAACAGCCGATTTACCAACACCTATTGTTTGGGTTATCATACTGGCGGTGGGCATGGTATTCTTATCTTATGTGGCAGCACTATTAATTTCAAGAAGAATCCGTAAAATATCTGCTTATGCATTGATTAGTGAATAATAAAAAATGAGGATAGCGGTTGAGCGCTCCTCATCTTTCGGTAAAGTTAAGTAATTATTATTGAAGAGTATGAACGAACGTTCCTCCGCCTTGAAGACTTTCAAGAGTTAAAACGTCATTTTCAATAGTAACTTCCCACATTTCATAATCAACACCAAACATGGCATCAGCCTGGAATTCCATATGTAAGTTTCCATCAACAATGCTCCATTCAAATGCTTCTATACCTCCAGGAACACCGGTACCGCTCCTGATTCCAACTCCTGCCGGATTGAAAGCATAGAGGACTTGACTATCTCCATCCCAAGACCATACCCCTCCAGTTAATAAGTCTTCTATTGAAGCATCAGTCACATCACCATTTCCACTATTTCCACCAGTCTCTGGTTTTTCCCCAAAAATAGAGTCATCTGTTCTATAATAAGTGTATACAATATCTGGAAAATCTAAATCTGTGATGATTAAAGTATTACCTTCAATAACTGCTGCCCAACGCTCTGTCCACCAATCATTGTAGTCGATATAAATATGGTTACCATTTAAAATTTCCCAAGTAAAATCGTCAAGATCATCTGGATTTACAGATTCTACTAGGTCAATAAACCCTCCTATTCCTGTTCCATCAGCATTGAAAACAAAGATGTGGCTTCCAAATTCCCATTCCCAAACACCGATCAAATCAGCTGCAGCGATTGGAGCACCTGGTAATTCATTTCCAACTTCATCTAACCAATCTGGGAAATTAATAGTGACATCAGTAGCTTCTATTGTTATTAGCATATCCATTGACATATCCATGCTGATGCCCATTTCTTCCATAGAAAATTCAATTTCTAACGTTGTTTCAGATGAGATAAGGCGATAATCTTCATCCATATAAATGACCATGACATTATTTGATTCCTCAAGATCCTCTTCATCGATACCGCTCATGTCAAACATGTCCTCGCCCATTTCTAAATCATCAAGAATAAACATTACGCCCTCTTGATTTAAAATGAATTCTAATCGATAGCCATCGTCTGTCCTTTCAGCTGATGAATCTTCAATCATAGCTTCTGTCAAAGCTTCTAGGTCAGTATTAAACGAATCAGCCATATCCATGGCATCAGCATCCACTTCTGAGCGTGTACGTGTCCCGTTTTCATCAGTATAAACATAACCATCTCTGAGGTAGACTATTTCGCTCATTTCTCCTTCCATTGGGATGGACATGCTCACTTCTATTCGCATTCTCTCTTCGCTTTCTACCTCCATACGCATTGTCATTGGCATATCAAATGTCATGCCTTCCATTGACATGGTGATGTCTGCATCAAGATGGGCAGTCCCAGAAATATGTGCCTCTGTTTCATGTGAACGCTCCAATAGTTCAAATGCATCCAAATTGTCGCGACATGCAGTTAATGTTACCACTGCTAATAACATGACCACCATTAATAATAATTTTTTCATTTCAAAAAACTCCTCCTGTTTTATGTTCCTACACACTTATATTATGATATTACAAAACCCGACAATTATACCACAGAACATAGAAAAAGGCAATTTAACTTTCTTTTATCACAATGCGTGCAAACATATTTTTTGTTATATTAATAATACGCATTATAACAATGAAAAGTTTCAAGCATTAAATAAATATTTAATCTTTCAATATCAAAAAGAAAGAATTTGTGATATAATATAGCTGTTTTTTCTGATGGCTGAGCAACTTGAAAAACTTTAAGTATGGTAATTTTATACAAACCAAAAATGCAATTCTAGGTGCGTGTGAGCATTTAGAGTTGTATTTTTGCATTTGTACAAGCTGATTTTTTACCGTTTGAAACAGTAACAGAAAATCCCTGTCCAAAGGGTCACAAAACAAAAAAATCTTCTAATGATTCATATGTCCTTGTATTTGCAGCCCGTAGGAGCTTGCCGGTCTTGCGCCTGTCAAACTTGTTTCCACGTGCTGCAAATACAAGAACGTTCAATCCTAAAAGTAATCATCTTGTAATTTTAGCTGATGATACTGATCTAAACAGTTGTGACTGAAAAGTTTTAAACGATGTCGTTCCAGTGACTATCTATCACTATTCCGTCCAAGCACAAAAAGACGTGCTTTCCCTCCCTTAACGTGCTAGCTAGCCACTTCCACTCATCTATAAATTTTAAGGCTATCCAGTTGATTTAGGGCTATGCTTCAAGACTGAACTGTTGATAATTCTTTTCCTGTGAATAAAGCTATCTTATTGAGTATGGCAAAAAAAAAGTTAAAAGTGGTCGTCTTTGAAAAAATTTCCATTGTCAAAGTTATCATTGTAGATGACGCATTCGGGGATTAAATTCAGTTGACCCATCTAAAGCTAAGGTTTAGCTAAGGCTTTAAAGGTATGATAATTCCTAGGAGTTGATACCATGAATTTTTTAAAGCGCGCACAAATGAGTATTTTTCGGCAGCCATTTAAGTTTATCATTTTATTGGTTTTAGTTTTTATTTTAAGTACGGTGGCATCAGGGGCTATTTCTATTACAAATGCTACAAGGAACACGGAGACCAATTTACGACGGCAAATGCGACCCATTGTGGTTTTTGAGCCGGATGGTGAAGGGGTGATGGCAGCTTATGACGCAACAGGAGAGTGGCCAATATTGATGCCGTTGACATCAGAATTAATCCGCCAAATCGCCACGTTACCCCAAGTTGATTATTATCATTATGCTGTTATTTCCCACTTTGAAATCCAATTTGCTGAGTATTTACCAGACGGTGCTTTTTCAGGGGGCGGAAGTTCTTGTGTTTTAAATCAGGCGACGGATAGTTGCTATGAAAATCTGATAATGGAAGATATAACCCGAACAACATTACGTGGTACTTCTGGTGATGTTCCGTTAGAAATGCGAGAAGGGCTTATTGAACTTGTTGCAGGTCATGATTTTGGGACAGCTCAACCCGTATCGCCAATTGCCTATCCAGTACTAGTTTCATCAGGATTTGCTAGTATCAACGGTTTTTCAATTGGTTCAACATTCACCTTAGATTCCCGCATTCAGCGTGGTCATGACTTGGTTGACTGGAGCAATCTGGATTTAACATGGGACGACATTCTCTTTGACGAGAGACATCATGAATTTGAAATAGTCGGTTTATTTGACGTGGTTGCCATGGAAACAGATGATGAGCAATTGGAATCAGGGCGACAACAAGAGTTAGCCAATCGTTTATTTACCACCAATGAAGCGGCAGAGTCAATCCAAAATTTTGAAATTGAAACCCAAATTGCTGCTGCGGAAGAGGCGGAAGAGGCGTTATGGTTTGACCCAGAAAACTGGAATTTTGAAATGGAAATTACTATCATGCTTGTTGACCCTTTAGAGCTAGAATCTTTTGAGTTAGCGGTGGCTGCGTATTTACCAGAATTTTGGGCGATTCACGACTTAACAGGTTCATTTGACCAAATTTCGGGTATACTAACAAGCCTGACTGGCATTGCTGACGGTGTTTTACTGGGAGCAGCAGTTGCCACAACGTTGATTTTTACACTTCTTATTTTTCTCTTTTTAAGAGACCGTCAAAAAGAAATTGGTATCTATCTGGCTTTGGGAGAACAAAAGTCAAAGATTATTTTTCAAATGCTGACTGAAGTGATGTCAATTGCCTTTATCGGCATTACCCTTTCTATTTTTGCTGGAAGTGTGATTTCTACGCAACTATCCCAAGAAATGATTCGCACGGAGTTAACCCGTCCAGAACCACGGGACCCAATGGCTGATTTTGGCGGGAATCACACGGTGGAAGGTTGGCAACAATTAGGTTTTGACCATCAGTTATCTGTGGAAGATATGATAAATGCTTTTGATGCAACCTTGAAAATAGAGACCATCTTGTTGTTATATGGCATCGCATTTGGTACAATTATGGTCTCTACATTAATCCCGATGGTTTATGTGGTTAAGTTGGAGCCGAAAAAGGTGTTATTGTAAGGAAGGAGGTTCGTCATGAAGGTGTTATTAATTGAAGATGAGTGGGTCATTGCTGAGCCAACTTTGAAAATTCTAAAATTGAATCATTATCAAGCTGATTTAGAAACCAATGGTGAAGCAGGGCTTTTGGCTGGACTAACCAATCAATACGATTTGATTTTACTTGATATTATGCTACCTAGCATGGATGGCTTTGAAGTGTTAAAAAAGTTAAGGGCGCAAAAAATAAAGACACCTGTTATCATGTTAACGGCGCGCGACCAATTGGAAGACCGAATCAATGGCTTAGATTTTGGCGCGGATGATTATTTGTCAAAACCTTTTGAATTTGATGAACTCTTAGCCAGAATGCGGGCATTATTGCGACGAAGTGGTTTATTGGAAGAGTCAGGCAGCATTAAATTTGCCAACTTTGAACTTCAACCATTTAACAGCTCACTTGTAACAAGTGAAGGGGAGCAGAAATTAACGGCAAAAGAAGCACTGTTATTAGAATTATTGGTCACGCGCAATAAAATAATTATTACGAAAGAACTAATTATTGAACGCCTTTGGGATTATGACAGTGACGCTGGGGACGCTAATGTGGAATATCATGTTAGTAAGTTGCGTCAGAAGCTAAAATTGGTCGGGGCGAAAACGAAGATTAATTCCATTCGTGGTGTCGGGTATCATCTGGAGGCCTACGAATGACAAATGGAAAAATAAAAAAACTTAAACTTAAAATTTGGCTCGCTTTATGGGTGAGCTTTTTTGCCATTACAGGGGCACTCTTAGTTATTATTTATTTAAGTCACGTTTCTTTTGAGCGTCAACAATTTCAAAATGCCATGCATAGTGCTGCTCCGGTAACGCTTGAACAAATTTTACGGGGAGAGCAAATTAGTCCCGCAGGTGCCTTTGGGATTAAACTTGATGATGGTCGAGTTCAAGCCATCGACATTCAGGGCGATACGACTTTCGAAATAGATGATGCTGACCAAATTATGATGGAAGTTCGCACACAAACTGGTCGGGCAGGCGGGCGGATTCGTGATAGATTTTTATGGCGCATTCCAACCCCTTTTATTGAGTATGACGGTCGCTATTGGTCTTATATCCCTGTTTTTCAAACCCCTGAAAATCCAGAAGAAGGAATGATTGGGTATTTAATTTTCTGGGATGCTACCGTTGTTAGGGAAGAAATTGTTAGCTTAAGAAACACTTTTTTGATACTCGGAAGCTTGGTTTTTGTCTTGATTGGCACATTGACTTATTTAATCGCACATTTATTAGTGAAACCTACTACCCGCGCTTTTGAGCAACAAAAGCAATTTATTGCAGATGTATCTCATGAGCTTAAGACACCCCTAACCATGATTAAGAATAATTTAAAGGTACTTCGTATGGATGAGCTATCCACCATTCAAGCAAAAAAGAAATGGCTAGACCATATTGAATTTGGTTATGAACGAATGAATCATCTTGTTACAGACCTGCTAATCTTGTCTAAACTAGAAAATCAGTTGGAGGAAAAGAAAACAGCCGAATTTGATTTTAGCCAAGTGACAAACTGGATGATTGAGTCGATGAAAGGTCAGTTTGATGAGAAGGGGATTCAATTTTTGGCAGATGTTGAACCAAATATCACGGTTAATCAAAATGCAGATAAAATCATGCAAGCCATGGCAATTCTTTTGGACAATAGCATTAAATATGTGGATAGGGGCGGAAAAGTTTCTGTGACGGTTGAAAAAAGTCATCAAGAGGTCACGTTCAAAGTAGAAAATAGTGGCTCAGGCATTCCAGCGACCTATCTACCACATATTTTTGACCGATTTTACCGTGTTGAGGCATCAAGAAATAGCAAGGATAAGGGGTATGGACTGGGACTTTCCATTGCAAAATTTATCATTGAGCAGGCAGGTGGGAAAATAAGTGCAACGAGTATTCCTGAAGAGTTAACAACGGTTCAATTTAGTATTAGAATTAGCGAAGAGTTGAAAAGCTAAGCTTGAGCTAAGGGTCGTGCGCTATACTATTTCTGTATTTAAGCATATGCAAGATTTGCATTTTACAGGAGGATTAAAATGAAGCATACGAAAAAGGTTATGATATTGGGAATAATGATGGGAGCTATGATGTTACTGGTGGCTTGTAGCGGGGGTGAGGATGAGAATAATGAGGTTGGATTGGCTCAGACAACAAACACCACTGATTTAGATGACGATTTAGTTGATGGGGAATATGAGGATGATGAAGAGGTAGATGAAGAAGTAAGAAGACAGGCCATTGCGGAAGAAGAAGCATTGATGGCAAATGTCCCTGTCTTTGATTTAAGTACGGATGAGGTCGCGCGAATCATTGAGGTTTTAGAAGCATCGTCTTTTGAATTTAGAGTTGTAGAGCCGACACCTTATCAAACAAATGAAGTCGTAATCACGCTGGAAACAGGCGACCCGTTGGCGAATTTAAGCTTAATGGCAGAATTTGAGCAAGTCGCGACTCAGGTGCTGGAAATTTTCGGAATTGGTACTTATCCAAGAGAATTGATTGAAGGGATGATAACAACAGTAACCAGCACCGATGTGGTAGCTGACTGGTATCATTATACGGATGTCATTGCCCTGCAAATCTACATTTGGAACAACCAGACTAGCTTTATCATTCATATGCATTAGCTTTGGAAAAAGTCAAAAAGCCTATAGGGCACGCGTCATAGGGGGTCACATAAGTACAAATTTATCTAGAGAAACACGATGTTTTCGAGTGGTTAGGTAGCTCAAATATAATGCATTTAATCTTGATTTATTCGTATACTAAAGTTAAGAAATGATAACATCACAGCAATCTAAGCCATAAATTCCCCATAGGGGATGAAAATCATAGCTTTCTCTATAGGGAGTGAAAATCGAAGCTTTCCCCATAGAGGAGTTATTCTTATTTCCTTTAGACTGCCGAACCGCAGTTTAGTTCAAATAAACTATACGAAGCCCAGATTAGAATTACTCTATATCTGGGTTTTATTTTAGGGCTTCGCATAATTTACTATTCTTTAAATGGTTTCGTTTTAATAGACATTCCGCTACACGCTCCAGAAACAAAAAGCACGTTTTTTCCACTACCCCATTGCTATTTCCACTATCTATAAATTAGAAATGCCATCTACTGGTACAAAGTCATATTTCAAAGCTGATCAGTTGTCAATTGTCTCTCTGTGAGTAACTGACTACCCCTTCTAAAATAGAAAAATTGATACAAAACTACTCATGAATAGCAGGCTTACTCATTTACAAATTTAAAAAAATTCGAAAATAGTCAGCTTGATAATTCAGTAGAAAATCAAGGTCAAAATGTTGTGACAAGAAAGATTTTTACCAAATCCGTTTCACTGGATATTCCGCACCCACGCTACCGCTTTTCAGTCGACCGCTAACACGTGCTACACATCCTGCTTCACTCAATCATTAGCTATCAGCGAAGTTTGACAAGCTCTCTAATTATTATGTAAAAAGAGAGGACAAAACACTTTACAATGGGTTATACTAATGACACGGGAGTTGATGATAAATGGATTGGATAGAAAAAATGAATATGGCAGTCACTTATATTGAAGAACATTTGACGGATAAGTTGAACACAGAGGATATTGCTAAAGTTGCAGATTGTTCGCTTTATCATTTTCAAAGAATGTTTGCTTGCATGACAGGGATACCTTTATCGGAATATATCCGTCGTAGACGAATGTCTTTAGCCGTTGTTGATTTGAAAAACGATGATGTGAAAATCATTGATGTGGCGTTAAAATATGGATACAGTTCCCCAACTGCCTTTAATCGTGCGTTTCAAAGTGTACATGGTGTGGCACCTTCATTGATTAAGTTAGACGGTGTGTCGGTAAAATCTTACCCACCTCTTAGCTTTCAGATAGTTGTAAAAGGTGTTGAAAGCCTTGAGTTTAAGGTTGAGAAAAAAGAAGGTTTTCGTGTTGTTGGGATTTCGGTTGAACTTTATGGGGAATTCGAACAAATGGCTGAACCAATCGAACAACTTTGGCAAATTGCCGAGTCCAACGGAACAATTTCTAAACTGAAAGAGTTGGCAGAAGGTGAACCAAATAGTATTCTCGCTGTCATGATCCCAGACGAGGAGATTGAGGGGTGGCGATATGTGATTGCAGTTGCAACCACAAAAGAAGTTGATAGTACACTGGAAGAATATATGATCGACCCTTATACATGGGCTGTTTTCTCGGATAAGGGGAAGAACTTAGAGGAAATAGAAGGTCTGGGTTATCGTGTCATTTCGGAATGGTTGCCAACTTCTGGTTATGAATACGATAATGGACCAGATGTCTCTGTTTTTGTCAAGGACGATGCAGAAGGTGCAGAAATAGAATTTTGGATACCAGTAAAAAAGCGTGCCAAATAACAGCACTAGAAAAGGAAGCTGCCGATATGAATGAGGGATATACAAATAAAAAAGAGTTATTGCTTGATAAGCTGAACGAGCCAACGGAAGAAATGATTAAATTTTGCATTGGTGATAGGGCTTATCAATTAATGAATGAATTGGAAAAAATATTGACTGAACGTTACGATTTAAAAAGCGAATTGAGATTTTGGGATAATTGGCAATTAGGATATTGGCATAAAAAAGCTTGGCTTTTTGATATTACCTTTAGGGAGAACGGTTTAACCATAACCCTGACCATAACAGATAAGAAAGTTTCTCAAATGGAAATAGTACAACCTGAATTGCAACCGAGGCTTCAAAAAATATGGATGAATCGGAAAAAATTTGGTCCATCTAGTTGGCCGATGACTTTTGAAGTGGAAACGGAGGCGGATGTAAATGACCTTATAAAAATCCTCACTGTTAAACAGTCGCCCAAAAAAGGAGTCATAGTGTGATGAATGATATGATTATTACAGTAAAAAATTTGAAGAAATCTTATAAGGATTTGCCAGTGCTTAGAGGTGTCAATTTCACCGTTAAAAGAGGTGGTATCTTTGCTCTTTTGGGATCTAATGGGGCTGGGAAAACCACAACAGTAAAAATTCTCTCGACACTTTTAACCGCTGATAGTGGCGAGATTGAAATAGATGGTGTGAGCATCAATCAACCTAAGAAAATAAAAGAAAAAATTAGTTTAACAGGTCAATATGCGTCTGTAGATGAAATGTTAACAGGTAGAGAAAATATGGATATGATTTGCGACTTGCGTGGGGTGGCAGGGGTGGCAGATAAAACGCAATTAATTGCGAACTTATTAAATCAGTTTGACCTTGCCAAATCAGCTGACCGTAAAGTGTCTACCTATTCTGGTGGTATGAGGCGGAAGTTAGACATTGCTATGAGTTTAATTGGGGATCCTACTGTCATCTTTTTAGATGAACCAACAACAGGGCTTGATCCACAAAGTCGGCTTGTACTATGGGATATAATAAAGCTGTTAGCTGAGGCTGGAACAACTATTTTTTTAACAACCCAATATTTGGAAGAAGCAGAACGTTTAGCCGATTACATTGCCATATTAAACGAGGGAACGATTATTGCCGAGGGAACAATGGAAGAGTTGAAGAAAAGTATGCCTAGTAACGTGATTGAATTTTCTTTTGAAGATGTTATAGAGATGGAAAAAGCAGTAGGCTTATTAAAAAGTTATAATGTGCGTGCAGATAAGGACACCTTGATATTAGCAGTAGCCATAAATGATGGTATTGACCAATTGGCGGAGATTTTGAATTATTTAACAGCTGACGATATCAATGTTTCTGGTTTTGAACACAAATTGCCTACTTTAGAAGATGTCTTCTTAAATTTAATTGACGAAAAAGAGAGGTTGGCGTAAAATGAAAAAAGCAATACAAGATATAAAGACCATGTCAAAACGCTGTTTGCGATTATCTTTTAGAAATCCCGAGACCACATCTGGAGCAATCGTTACGCCAATGATGATGGTATTTATATTCGTTTATTTGTTAGGTTCGAGCATAGAAGATAGACAGGCTTATGTTAATGCACAAGTGCCTAGCTTGATTGTTCTTTGTTTAGGATTTAGTGCTTCTTATACTGCATATAACATCAATAGTGATATGCGAAACGGTATTATTTCTCGTTTTTGTTCCATGCCACTATTTCAATCTTCTGTTTTAATTGGTCATGTGGTAGCTTCCATTGTTCGTTCCATTTTATACACAATTTCTGTTGTTGGTTCCTCATTTGTAGTCGGTTTTCGTCCCGAAGCTAACGTTTTAGATTGGTTAGCTATCAGTGGGATTTCAGTCCTCATTGTCCTTTTTATGACTTGGATTTTTGTTTTACTTGGTCTGCTTTCGAAAACAGCAGAAGGTGTAGCCTCTTACAGTATGATTATTCAATTTCTGCCCTTTTTGAGTGGTGGCTTTGCAGAACCTGAAAACCTTGTAGCACCATTGCGTTTTCTGTTTAGGTATCAACCTTTTACCCCGATCATTGAAGCAGTTAGAGGTCTTGTCGCAGGTGTAGGTAATAGTAACGACATCATTCTTGCAATTTTGTGGTGCTTAGCATTATTATTGGTATTTTATACGCTATCCATGCGTGTTTATAAGCGTAAATTTAGCTAATTGTCCTCCATTTTGGAAGAAGTTCTGATCATTGGGTGATTAGAAATACACCGCTAAGTTGTCTGATATACAGAAGTGTATTTGTATTCTGTATATCAGATTTTATATTCGAATCCTTTTCTTACTGATAGCTAATGATTGAGTGAAGCAGGATATGTAGCATGTGTTAGCGGACGACTGAAAGGCGGTAGCGTGGGTGCGGAATATCCAGCGAAACGGATTTGGTAAAAATCTTTCTTGTCACAACATTTTGATCTTGATTTTCTACTGAATTATCACGCTGTCAGCTAGAGCCATACACTCTTCTATAAACTTAGGAAGCTATCAGCTCATATAAAGCATATTTAAAGGCTGAAAATCTGATGCAATGCCAACTATGAATAGCCTCGCTTTTGATGAATAGATAATCCTTTTCCGAGAATGAAAACAATAATTTTAATAAATCGTAAAACCTGAAAAAGCCCCTTGATTATTCAGTATCCGACTGCTGCTCTAAACTTTTTTCCAAAAGCTTTGCATTAATTTGCTGGAGTTCTCGCCTTTCTTTTAAGTAGTAGTACGTCCAAAGAGCGAAGATGATAAGCATATTATTTAAGATGTCGATAGGAATATTAGATAGATTTTGAGTAGAGTAGATACCAAAGCTAAAGCCAACGATTAATAAGATAGTGATTGATGAAGCTAAATGGATAAGCATTCTCAAACCAATGTGCAAACGTTCTACTTCATACACAATACAAGTGGAAACAAAGCCCATAATGATAAGAATTTGTGGGAGTGCATAGAATATAAAATTCTCAAAAATTTCAGGTAAAATTTCAGGACGAAATAGATTATCACACACCATGTTCATCACAAGAATGAAGCACCCCCAACCAATGCCCTCTAATAAATATTTTTTGATTAATTTTAACATGTCTATCCTCCTCATATGCCTAGACGTTTTTTGATATCGCCTAAGTAGCTTCGTGAAATATAATCAGTAATGCCGTTTTTCATGACGATGTGCATGGTACGACTAAATGAATTGGAAAGATTGTCTACTCGATTGATGTTGACAATGGCTGATTTTGAGATGCGAATAAAATTACTGGGCAGTTGTTCATGAATTTTGTGAAGTGGCTTTGTGATAACATAGGCTTTTGCTTTATTATTGTAAACAACAACCTCTCCATCCTCGGTACGAATGATGTCTACTTCCTCTGGGTCAATTACGAAGAATTTATCATCTTTTTTACCAACAAGCAACTCATTTTTACTGTCACCTGTCGATTCCAAAAGTTCGATTAAATCCAATATCTCAGGTGTCATTTTAGGCGTATGAATAACGTGGGTGATTTCTGTTAATTCAGGGTTGATTTTGATATCAACTTTCATAAAATTCCTCATTTCTTGATGTACTTATTATACCACGAACGACATTAATAACCAACCATTTGCCCCCTCATATTGGCTCTCTTATCCCTTGAAACGGCTCTGTTACAGAAAAACCGAGGACAAGGAGAAATTTATGTTATATAATTAGCCCCGTGACAAGCAAAACGAATGGAGGAGGCGTGCAGTAATGATTCACATTGAAAATTTAAAAAAAAGCTATGGTAGTAATGAAGTGTTAAAAGGGATTAACCTGTCTATCGAAAAAGGTTCTTGCACAGCGTTAGTCGGAAGAAATGGAACAGGTAAATCAACGCTGGTAGATATTATTTGCAAAACAACTAAGGCAAATAGTGGTACAGTTCTTTATGATTTCGAAGATAGTAATCTATTCGACCATATTGGCGTACAAATTCAAAATGCTCAATTTGATGGTCGCTTGACAGTTAAGGAAATCATCAACCTCTGGAAATCCATTTATGGTGGAGCAAAGTCTGATTTAAACGAGTTAATTGATATTTTAGAATTGAAACCCATTATGAATAACCGCTCAGAAAGGATTTCGGGTGGACAAAAGCAGAAGTTAAGTATTTTGCTTTCTCTCTTTCATGATCCAGAATTACTCATTTTTGATGAATTAACCACTGGCTTGGACGCAACAACACGTGAAGATGTTCAACAGTATTTAAAGATGCTCAACCAAAAGCGAGGAAAGACGATTTTTATCGTTAGTCATTATATGGACGAAGTAGAGGCACTTTGTGACAAAGTTTATTTCTTAAAAGATGGCGTTATTTTCGAAAGCGGCTCGCCTAATGAAATTAAAGAAAAATATTCATGTGATAGTTTACAACAATTTGTCAAGCATCACATGGGAAAGGTGGCGATGTAGCATGATGATTTTAGGAATGATGAAGTATCACTTATTGTTGTTTTTAAGAGACCCTTTGCTTTTGGCATTTGGTTTTGCTCTACCATTTGTCCAGTTGTTTTTAGCATCGGAGATGGGAGATAGCAGTTATAATTTTATTGATGTTTCATTGCCTTTGTTTATTAGTATTGTTGTGATGTCTTTATGTCTGCTAGATTCGGCTTATAATCACGCACATGCAAGAGAAGTTAAATTTTTACGACGCTTGCGAATGACACCGGTGAAACCTGTTATTTATTTGATGAGCGGTTATTTATTTAGAATGGGCGTGATGACAGCTTTTATTGGTTCTTTTATTAGCGTTGCGTCCATTATCTTTGATTTAAATTTATCTGGGGTCAACTGGGGTGGCTTTGCATTGATGTTGTGGCTAAGTTTTACCATGTTTTATGTGATGGGTATGTTTATTGGGAATGTGTTTAGAGTAGGGAAAACGGCTCAAGGTGCTTTGCTTGTGGTATTTTTTAGCTTTATTTTCGTTATTAATATTATAGGTAGTTTGGAGTATTTACCTGTTTTGATACAACGGATTATCGAAAACTTACCTGTTGTTTATGTGGTTAATGTTTTGCAATCTGCTTGGTTAGGAACAGATTTATTTGCGGGACATAGCTTAATGGTAGTTATGGGGTTGACAGTGATTTTTGGGTTGTTATCAGTGAAATTTTTCAAATATGAGTAGAGGGAAGTGCTGAAGATGAGTTTTGATATTGGAGAATGGATAGAAAATATGGTGTCATCAGATGTTTTGCAATCACCTATGATGATTTTAATTAATGTTGTGATTGGGATTGGGTTAGTTGTTTGGGGTGCGATAGATTATAAAAATAAGGAAAAAGAAAGGGATAAAATTTGGAACATCATTGCTGTTTTGTTAGGGGCTGTTATGCTTGGGAGAAATCTGTTAAGCCTACTTGGGATTTGGTAGGTGGAAGCTAATGAGGGATATGAGTAAACTAACACAAATGAAAAGGGGTTTAATTTCCAACGCTTCTGCCACCTTCAAGGATAGAAGGATTCTAGTACTTGATGGTGCTAGGGGGAAGGCTTTTGAAACATTTAAGGCTTTTCTTAAAGTGGTCAATCTGTTTCAATTTGGATTTCAAAATTATTTCAGGAAGTGAAAGCAATCATTGAGCTTTTACAAGCTGATGATGAAATAGATATTGAGGATAAACCAGCACCTGTTCAAGTGCAATGTTTAGGTTGCAAGGCGATTGTTCGTTCTAATCAAAAATTTTGCGAGTATTGTCGCAGTCCTTTGTCATGAAAGTCGGCGTGATTGATGATAGTGATACCAGGATTATCTATTCATCAAAAGCGAGGCTATTCATGGATTACTATTTGAAACTGGGCAGGTTCGGCGAAGTTGTACACTTTGAACAAGTAAAAATCAGCTTGTACAAGTCTATCTATAAATATAAAAACGGTATAACCAAATGCAAAACGCACTTGGCTATACCGTTTTTGTCATTGTAATATTACATTATCTAAGGTATAATATTTACATTAAGGGCTACGGCTTTCGTGGCTCTTACTTTTATCCTTAGTTATAACAGTAATTAAGGATAAAAAAGTATGATATGTGCTGAATGGGAGGATGATTTAAGTGTTACCCTATAATAAAAATCTAGATTTAATCTTTGAGGATCAAAATTTAAAAATGATTTACCTAGCGGGTGGTTGTTTCTGGGGCACGGATGCATATATGGCACGTGTACTAGGAGTAGCTGAAACTGAAAGTGGTTATGCGAATGGGAATAAACCATTACCTGTGACTTATGAAGAGGTATATACAGATGCAACGGGGTATGCTGAAGTTGTAAAAGTTGTTTATGATGTGACGCGTATTACGTTGACAGAAGTGTTAGATGAATTTTTTAGCATTACCAATCCAACGACATTAAATAGACAAGCAGCAGATGTGGGGACGCGTTATCGAAGCGGGATTTATTATATTGATGAAGCTGATATTCCTGTTATCCAAGAGGCAATAGCTCGCGTTCAAACAAAGTTTCTTGATCCGATTATGACAGAGGTTGGACCATTAGTTAATTATCAAGCAGCGGAAGATTATCACCAGAACTACCTTGATAAGAATCCTAATGGGTATTGCCATGTGCAGTTTTAAGAGAGAAGGGTTTATTAAATGAAGAATTTCAAGTTAATTGCAACGACAACATTCGGGATCGAAGCTGTCACAAAAAAAGAAATTGAAAAGTTAGGATATAAAAATCTGGTTGTGGAAAATGGCAAGGTTGAGCTTGAAGGTGGCGTGCAGGATATTGCTAGATTAAATACATGGTTGCGAACGGCTGAGCGTGTTTTGATTAAGATGGCGGAGTTTACGGCGACGAGTTTTGCGGAGCTCTTCGATCAGACAGAAGCCATCGATTGGGCATCACTGATTCCCATAGACGGCAAGATGCATGTGGTAGGAAAGTCGGTTAAATCCCAACTATATAGCGTGCCGGATTGCCAGTCAATTGTCAAAAAAGCTATCGTTAAATCCATGAGTAAAAGCTATGGTATCGACAACTTTGAGGAGGATGGCCCAGTTTACAAAATAGAAGTTGCTATTTTAAAAGATGTTGTGACTTTATCAATTGACACATCAGGCGCAGGGTTGCATAAGAGAGGATATCGCTCTTATGGAGGTGCTGCCCCGCTTAAAGAAACGCTCGCTGCTGCATTAGCCATGATGAGTCGTTGGAAATTTAGTCAACCAATGATTGATCCGTTCTGTGGTTCGGGGACGATTTTAATTGAGGCTGCTATGTTTGCGAGAAATATTGCTCCGGGATTAAATCGCTCATTTGTCTGTGAAGACTGGCCAGGTTTTGATGCTAAGGTGTTTTCGCAAGTACGTGAGGAAGCTGATGCTAAGGCATTCAGAGATAAAGAGTATAAGCTGATTGGTTATGATATCGACGGGCAAGTACTTCGTCAAGCAAGGTCGAACGCGAAAGCAGCAGGTGTTGGCGATGATATTGAATTCCATCAACGTGACTTTGCAGATTTCTCATCGAGCGTTGCTGCTGCATGTTTAGTGACGAATCCTCCGTATGGAGAAAGGTTATCTGAGGAAGCTGAAGTTCGAAAGTTGAATGAGATGATGGGTGATTTGCGCGATGAATATCCACACTGGGGGATTAATGTATTTACAGCCTTTGGAGGATTTGAACGTGACTTTGGTGAAGAAGCGAGTAAGAATCGGAAACTGTATAACGGACGCATTTTAACGAGGTTTTATCAATATTATCCGATGTAGTTAATGTTTGCAATTTGTAGAAAAATGGTGTATAATTGAAGGATCAAAACATGGAAAACGCCGAACAAAAACGTTTTCTTCGAAAAATGTATGATTTTCAAAAGGGTTTTTAATCTCTTTTTGCGTATTTAATAGATGTAGAGGTATTTTGCCTAAAGGTGAAAAAACTTACAAAAAAATACGCAAAGGCGGTTACAGTTTATGA
>Ga0123355_10003732_pt1 | contig 21987 bp, 15 predicted proteins | sample TergutEmb28metaG_3_FD_89872 | JGI IMG/M metagenome (GOLD analysis project Ga0123355, IMG submission 89872) | Embiratermes neotenicus P1 segment gut microbial communities from Petit-Saut dam, French Guiana - Emb289 P1 | ecosystem: Host-associated > Arthropoda: Insects > Digestive system > Gut ... | reverse complement strand
TATAGTGAATCAAATTAAGAAGCGTCCCGTCGGCTATGCATTGTCGCGAACGCACTTGAGAGGCCCGCTCAGGCTTCGGCGGAAAACGCGCAGAAGCCCGCGTTTCCCGCCTCGCCTTCTCGGTTCTCAATGCCGTTCGCAATTGTTGTCGTTTTCGGGAAAAACACCCGAAAACAACCGGTCGCTCACCACAATGTACTTAACGCCGGCGAGACGCAAATCAAATTGATTCACTATAAGGCTGTGCAAAACCAAAAAACCGCGCGAAGCGCGGTTTTTTATTTTGTCGAACTTTTTTAAAAAGTTCGTGGGAGACCACCCGTCACTCACCCGTGCATCCCGGGAGAAGCCCGCAAAAGCCTCTATTTCACACTCACAACCGGATGCATCTCAATATAGCCGCGCCAACCTGCGGGGGCAAGTTGCATTTTGGGCGCGAGTTCGGGAGCGTAGCGGTATCCGTATACTTCGGGGTTGAATTTTCTGATTCTGCCCATGCATTCTCCTACGGAATTTTGGAAATTCGCTTCGTCGTACGGCTCACCCTGGAATACAAGCAGTTTGCACGGTTCGAGGTTGATTACGTCGAATCCGGCAGGGATTTCGCCCGAATAATCGGCGGCAACTTCAACGCCGTGGGCGTAAATGCCCGTTCCTGCCGGACGCATGTTTTCCGGCAGCCATAATCCGACGGGTTCGTAAAGTGCTTCCTTGATGTTGCAAAGAATATCCCACGGGGCGGAAGCGTCGTTGCCTCCGCTTCCTACTTCGTCGCAGTAGGCAAAGTATTCTTCGGCTTTTACGCCGCGCTTTAAAATAAGTTTTCGCGCCGGGCGTTCAACTATTTGTGTGAAAATCACTGCTGTTTTGTCCATGTTTGTAACCTCCGTTTTCGATTTTCGGTGATATGAGCGAAATATCAGCCAACCTTCGGGCTTGGGGTGGTTTGCGTATTTTTTCGGAGAAATTCCGAAATTTTTCGTAAACGCCCGCGTGAAGCCTTCATGGCTGTCAAAAACGAAATCCAGCGCAACATCCAAAATTCTGTGCTTTCCCTCCCTAAGTACATGTGCGGCGGAAGTTAATCGCTCGCGGCGGATATATTCAAACGGGGACAGGCCTGTTTCCTCTTTGAATATTCGCGTCGCGTGGAATTGTGAATATCCGGCTGCTTTTGCCAAATCACCGGCGGTGATGCGGGTTTGCAGATGCTTGGCTACATACGCCTTTATTCGGGCGACTGCTTCTTCGTTTTTGTGCATTCAATCTCACCTCCGCGAGTATAAGAGGTTTTCGGGTTTAATTCTTGACCGGAATTGCCGAAAATTTTATTGCACTTCTTGCACACTCATCGCAAGCGCAACAATCCCGTCGATTGCGTCGGACGCATTTATATAAATGCGCTCGTCAAAAATTTGCCGGCCGTTAAGCGTCCAATATCCGAACTCACTGCCCGGCGGCAAAATCGGTTCAACCGGAACAGTCAAATGCGAAAAATATCGTGACGACGTGCCGCGCTGTGTGCCGATAATTGCTTCGCCGCCGTGAATTTCCGCGCGGAACATATCATTTCGGTCGAAATCGAAAAATCGCGCAAGATTGTCGAAAATAACGGTGTATCGCCGCGCCGCAAATTCCATGGTGGTGTTTTGGTATCTTTCAATTGTGTACCAACTCGTCCAAGGGGCGAGCAGCTCTGCCTCGATTGTGCGGTCAACTTCGCCGGAAATATCGGCAAAAAGGTTTTGCAAAATTTCGCCGACGATTTCCTCATTAACCACGTTCGCGGCAATGTCGCAAAAAATCATGGTGAACCGCTCCGCCATATCCGGGCGAAGCAAAATCGCGCGAAGCAAGCAACCGGCGTCGTTGTCGTGTTCCAAAACGCGCTGAAACGTGTTGCGCCCGTAATTCGAGCCGAACAGCCCGAACGTTTGGTCAAGGTCGAAATAAGCGTACCGCCAACGGCCGTCAAGCTCCGGCGCACGTCCCGGAAAATCCTGCCCGACGTATCGCCAACGCCGCAAATTATTATGCGGCCAATCGTTGTTAGCCAGAAAAATTTGAAACGCATAATAGAAGAGCAAATTATCAACGCATACGACGGCTTCAAGCCGCGCAAAGGTTTCGTCGCAAGTTAAATCTTCATACGCGAACATATTTTTGTACGCGAGAGCTTCTTCCTGCTCTTCGGTTGCGTTTCGAAACCACCATTCGCCGCGCCCGATAACGTCGAAATTGCGGGTGGGCGTACCGAATTGCTCCTGCAAATGATGCGCATCGTAGCGCGTTTGCAACCACACATAGCCGTAATATCTGCCGTTTATGAACATCGCCGCCGCTCGCACCGGCGTTACATCAAGGACGCCCGCGCGTCGCAACATCGTCGAACCGAGTTCGTTGCGCAAAATTCCGTGATTGCGGTCGTTGCCGCCGTTGCGCAAAATCAGCGTGTTGTAAGCGCGAATCGGTTCGCCCGAATCGTTGCGCATTGTATCGCCGGGGAAAAATTCGTAATGAAAACGCCCGGCGTGCGGCGAATACTCGCGCCGCGCAATCAGCCGCACGGATTTCACCGGCTCGCCCCGCGACCACGACCCGAAAACCCGCCCGCCGGCATATTGCGCCAAAATCCGCTCCCCGCAGGGATAAAAAACTTCAACATGCACCGGAATTTCACTTTCTCGGCCGCGCTGAGTAAAATTCGCGGGGGTAAGCGGATTAACATGCGCGCCGGGATTTTCCGCCAAATAATCGCGACGAATCACGCCCTCAACGAAAATCCCCGTGTAAAAGCAATACAGGTAATCGTCCGTCGTGGCGACGGAAAAAATCAGCACATTGCCGAATCGCTCGTAAATATCGCGGCGCATAAAAAACGTGTGCGCAAGCGACGCGGAAGTTTCGCCGTAAACGGCAATCGCCCGCAAAACAACGGCGCAGGTGTCGGCGCGAACAAACGTAAGCGGCGCGGAATACCGCGAAGATTCCCGCGTGGGCGCAGAACCGTCCGTCGTGAAAAAAATTTCGGCGGCGGGATTGTCGGAAAAAATTTCGACCTCGATATGTGCGTCGGAAATAAAATGCGGTACGTATCCCGCGTGTCCTCCGACATTAAGGAACAGCTCAATCGGTTCCGGTTCCGGCATCGGCACCGGGTGCGGCAATAATTCCGCAAAAGTTAAACTTTCCTCCGGCGAAAACGCGGTTCGCGCATCCTGCCCGGTAGGCAAAATAACCTCGGCGGGATTCGCCGCAAGCAAAACAATCGCCGCCGCAAGAGCCATGAAAATAAACACCGTTGCAAGGATTCGCTTCATTATTATGCCCCCTGAATATGTATAGTGAATCAATTTGATTTGCGTCCCGTCGGCGTCAAGTGCATTGTGGTGAGCGACCGGTTGTTTTCGGGTGTTTTTCCCGAAAACGACAACGAGCGAACCGCTTACAATGCATAGCCGACGGGACGCTTCTTAATTTGATTCGCTGTATGTCATTCGTATTGCTGATTATGAAGCACACGCGATGTAATGTCAAAGTTGTAAACGCCCCCGCTCCCCTGAAAACTTTAACTTTTTGCCTTTCCGGCAGAATGCTGTTATAATTCGGAAAAAATCTGTAGGGGGCTTCACAATGAATAACTCAACATTAACGCGCGACCAAATTAAAGAAGGCATAAAGGAAAATTTGCGCGTGTCGTATCGCAAAACAATTGCAACGGCGTCAAACGCGCAAATATATAACGCGCTCAGCATGACAATCAAGGATTTCGTGTCGGATAACTGGCTTGCAACCCACGAATATTTTGAAAAATCCGACGTTAAAACGGTGTACTATTTGTCTATGGAATTTTTGATGGGCAGGTTTATGGGCAACGCGATTTTGAACCTTTCATTGCAAGAAAATATCGGCGCGGCACTGACCGAATTAGGCATAGATGTGAACATGGCGGAAGAATCCGAACCCGACCCCGGCCTCGGAAACGGCGGTTTGGGGCGTCTTGCGGCGTGCTTTTTGGATTCGCTTTCAACGCTCGGGTATCCGGCATACGGTTGCGGAATTCGCTACCACTTCGGAATTTTCGAGCAACATATCGAAAACGGCTATCAGGTTGAAAAGCCTGACGATTGGCTGCGCCACGGCGACCCGTGGAGCATTCGCCGCGACGAATACGCAAAGGAAATTAAATTCGGCGGGCGCGTTGTTGCAACAAAAGACGACGACGGCGAATACCGCTTCTCCCTCGAAGATTATCAGGGCATAATGGCGATTCCCTACGATTATCCCGTTGTCGGCTACAATACGAAAATCGTAAATACTCTGCGCCTGTGGGACGCCGAGCCGATTAACCGCTTCAATTTGCAAACGTTTAACCAAGGTCAGTACGAGCTTGCCGTCGAAGAACAAAACCTCGCGCGCAAGCTGTCGTCTGTTTTGTATCCCGCCGACGACCATGTTTCCGGCAAAGAATTGCGCCTGCGTCAGCAATATTTCTTCATATCAGCAACGGTTCAGCGGGTGCTTGAGCAGTTCAAACAACGTCACGGCGAAGAAAATTTGTACAAACTCCCCGACTACGTGCAATTCCAATTAAACGACACCCACCCCACTCTTGCGGTTGCGGAACTCATGCGCATTTTGCTTGACGAATGCTTCCTGCCGTGGGACAAAGCATGGGACATCACCCGCGCAACCTGCGCGTACACAAATCACACAATTATGAGCGAAGCGTTGGAAAAATGGCCGGTGGAAATTTTCAGCCGACTTTTGCCGCGCATTTATATGATAGTTGAGGAAATCAATCGGCGTTTTTGCGCAAATTTGGTTGAATGGTACGGCAATGCCCCCGAGCGCATTCGCAAAATGGCAATTTGCGCCGACGGTCAGGTTCGCATGGCGCACTTGGCAATCGTGGGAAGCCACAGCATAAACGGCGTTGCGGCGATTCACTCGAACATCTTAAAAGAAATCGAGCTCCGCGACTTTTACGAAATTTACCCCGAAAAATTCAACAACAAAACAAACGGAATCACGCCGCGTCGTTGGATTGCAAAGTGTAACCCGCGTTTGTCGTCGCTTATAACAAATTCCCTCGGCTCGAAAGATTGGATTTCGGATTTATCGCAACTTTCAAACCTCAAACCTCTTGCCGACGACGCAAATTTCCAAGAAAATTTCATGCGCGTGAAACGCGAAAACAAAGTCGAGCTGTCGAATTATTTCCGCAGCGAGTACGGAATCGGCGTTGACCCCGATTCTATTTTCGATATTCAGGTAAAACGCTTGCATGAATACAAGCGGCAACTCATGTGCATTTTCCAGGTAATCGACATGTACAACACAATAAAATTGAACCCCAACGTTGACATTTGGCCGCGCACATTTATGTTTTCGGCAAAAGCGGCGGCGAGTTATCACCGCGCAAAATTGATTATCAAGCTGATAAATTCCGTCGCCGACGTCGTGAACAACGACCCCGCCGTTGACGGACGCCTGAAAGTTTTATTTGTGCCGAACTATCGCGTATCCCTTGCGGAAAAGCTCGTTCCCGCCGCCGATGTATCCGAGCAAATTTCAACCGCCGGCAAAGAAGCATCCGGCACCGGCAACATGAAATTCATGCTTAACGGCGCGGTAACAATCGGAACGCTCGACGGCGCGAACGTGGAAATGCTCGAAGAAGTCGGCAGCGAAAACATTTTTATTTTCGGCATGACCGCCGAGGAAGTTCATTCGTTGACGGTGTCGGGAAATTATTCGCCGTGGGATTTGTACAACATGGATTACGATATTCGCAACATTCTCACGATGCTTATTAACGGCACTTTCGACCGCAATCACGACCTTTTCCGCGAAATTTACGACGCGATGCTTAACGGCTACGGCGGCGCGCGCCCGGACGAATACTACGTCCTGCAAGATTTCGCCTCGTACAAAAAAGCTCAATTCGCCGTTGACGCCGCTTATAAAGACCCCTCGCGTTGGGCAAAAATGGCGATAATGAACACCGCTTCTTCCGGCAAATTCTCCAGCGACCGCACAATTAAAGAATATGCCGACGACATCTGGAAACTGAAACCGGTCACGTTATAGTGAATCAAATTATGAAGCGTCCCGTCGGCTATGAATCGTAAACGGTTCGCTCGATGTGTTTTTCTGCGAAAAACACCGGTCGCTCACCACAATGCACTTGACGCTGACCGGACGCAAATCAAATTGATTCACTATAGGATAGGAGCAACAACATGTACAGAAATTCACAGGGGCGCACGGTAACAATTATTATCGGGCTTGCGATTGCTGTTGTCGTGATTGTCGTTATTGCTTGGCCGCGAATCCGAGAAATCAGCCCGTTGCAAAACCTTTTACCGGGTACAACGGTTGTTGATTTTCATACGCATTTTTCACTTGACCCCAACGTGCCGCAAATTATTTTCGACGGGCAACGCATTCGCGATATTGAACCGCCGATTATTGAAAACGGGCGCGTTTATTTGCGAGCGTCGTTTTTGCGCAGCGAAATCGACCCGTTTGTTTTTTGGGATGCCGGCGTAAGCACGTTGTTTGTGTCAACTCTTTACGAAATGCTCGAATTTATGCCGGGCAGCAATTTCGTTTTGATTAACAGCGCGCCTACGCCGATTGACCACACAATTATTGCGCGCGGCGGCGATATTTTTATGCCCGCCGAACTCGTGCAAATGCTTTATCCGCTGATGATTGAGCATCGCGAAGCGTATAACATGGTGATAATTACGTCGCGGTTTGAACAGCAAACGCGGGCGACGGTTTCCGCCAATACTGCAACCGTGCGATATTGGCCGGATAATCGCGCGCCCGGTGCCGCTCGGCTTTCCGGCGGCGAATCGCTTGTCGTTTTTCCCGAAAATACCGAAGCCGGTTTCGTGCGCGTTCGCACGGAGGACGGGCTTCTCGGATACATTCTCCTTTCGGAAATCGGCGACATTTCAAGCGAAATTCCCGGCGAGCGCAGGCTTCAACCCACCCTGCTCAACGATTTTATCGACAACAACACGCACGCTCCGCAAATTTGGACAGGCGGCGCGGTGAACCTTGTGTGGGAGGTAATTTATAACGTTGACGCAAATCGCGAGGTAATGAACACGCCTTTGCATCCGAGTTTAACCGTTGTTTCGCCCACGTGGTTTCGAATCAGCCCGGACGGCACGTATTTAACAAATGTTGCAAGCCGCCAATACGTTGACCGCGCGCACGAGCAGGGCGTTTACGTTTGGCCGCTTGTTTTTTGCGTTTGGTACGACAGAAGTGCCGAACTTTTGCGAAATCGAAATAATCGGCGCAACGCAATTGACCAACTGCTGGGCTTTATCGACACGTATAATCTCGACGGAATTAACATAGACTTCGAGCATCTTGTTGCGGCAGACGGGCCGTACAAAATTCAATTTTTACGCGAGCTTGCAATTCCCATGCGCGAACGCGGCGTTGTTCTTTCGGCGGCCGTGAAAGTTCCGATTCCCGCAACGGCGTTTTTTCAGCGCGATTTAATCGGCAAAACCGTTGACTTCGTGATGGTTATGGCCTACGACGAACACTGGGCGACCTCGCCGGTTGCCGGTCCGAATGCGTCGCTGCCGTGGGTGCGGCGCGGCGTGAACAACATGCTTCTCGAAGTGCCGGCCGACCGCCTGATTTTGGGCTTGCCGTTTTACAATCGCATTTGGCGCGAATCTGTAAGCACGGGCGAAGTGTCGCAATATCGCGCAATGGGAACAAATTCGACGCGCGCTTTTTTTAACGAACGCGGCGTTACTTGGATTTGGGATGCCGAAATCGGCTCGTATTTCGGCGAAGTTGCCGCCTTCGAATACGGCGAAACAGTAATTTATCGCGTGTGGCTTGAAGACGCACGTTCGATTCAGGAAAAAATGCACATTTTCTCCGACAATAATTTGGCCGGCGTTGCTTCGTGGCAACGAAGTTTGGCAATTGACGAGTTTTGGGACGTGATTAGTCCGTATTTTTAAACTGTCTCGAGGGTGCAAGAAGAGAGCCATTTTTGAGGTTTTCCTCTTGCGAACTCAAGAAGGGGGATTTTATGTACCGCGATTCGTTTGAAGGCAAAATGAAAAATTTGGCGGTGTTGGCGGCGGGTTTAGTCGCGCTTGCAACCGCCATGACGCTTTTGGTGCTGTTTGTTGCAAGCGGCCTGAGCCTTGTGCAGCTTGTTGCGGGCGTGAGTTGCGCGGTGGTTTTTTCGCTGCTGTGCTACTTGGTGATGCGTACAAGCGCGGGAAATCAGGCGGTTGAAACCAAGGGCGATGCGTCAAACTTGGCAAAAGCGGCGTCGGCGATGGCGGTGGGCGATTTTTCGCCGCTGTTTCGCACGGATATTTCTGACGAACTCGGGCAAATAGAACTCGCGCTTTCACAGCTTGCGCAGGTACAAAAGGCGATAATTCGCGATATTGACGCGATTTCGCGCAGCGGAACCCTCATCGACGAGAATAACTATTCCGGCGAATTTCGCGAAACCGCACGAAAAATTAACGCGATGGTTGCCGCACATGCCGACGCCGACGCGGCGGTTCTTGAGTCGCTTAAAAGCATCGAATCCGGCGACGCGAAAGGGCGCGTTTCTCTCGGGCGCACCGAAACAGCCGCAGTCATAGAAGAGCTGCGAAAAAAAACGGAGCTGCTTGTACGCGAGCATCAATCCGCGCTTTCCGCCGCCGAATCGGCAAAAAAAGAGGCGGAATCCTCTCGTGAAGATGCCGCCGCTGCACGTCGCGAAGCCGTTGCCGCGCAGGATGACGCCGTTACTGCGCGTCGCGAAGCAAGTTCTGCCGCAACGGACGCCGCAAACGCGCGCCGTGAAGCCGCCGCCGCCGAGCGTCGTGCCGAACGCCTTCGCCCTCCCGTTGTGGCGGGCGCGACCAAGCCGATAATCCAAAGAACCGCACCCGTATCGAACGTCCCGCGCCTCGCCTTTCGCGACGCCGCAACTCCCGCGCTTAAATCAACAAAAATAACAGTCCCCAGCGGCGCACACGAGTACGAGCGAAAGGACTACGGAAAGTATTAGGGTGAATCCTATCGGGGGCTTCGCCCCCGAACCCCCACCCGCTTTTTAAAAAAAGCGGGGCAAAAATTATCAAAAAATCGCGCAAAGCGCGATTTTTAATTTGATTCACTATAAACTAACGTACTCGCACGTTATTACTCGCTTTCGAATTTCATAAATGCGTCAACTCGTTCAGCATGACGGCCGCCTTCGAATTTCGCCGCGATAAATTCGTCGGCAATCATTTTTGCAAGCTCGCGCCCTACAACACGCGCGCCGATGCACAGAATTTGCGCGTCGTTATGTTCGCGAGCGAGGCGCGCGGTAAACGGCTCGGTGCAAACAATTGCGCGAACGCCGCGTACTTTATTTGCCGCAATGCACATGCCCGCTCCGGTTCCGCACAAAAAAATCCCGAAATCAAACTCGCCTGCGGCGATTTTTTTTGCCGCCGCACGGGCATATTCGGGATATTCGGCGCGCGCACCGTTCGAGCCCATGTCTTCCACGGCATGACCCTTTCCTGCCAAATGGAAAAGCAATTCCGTTTTAAGTTCTGTTGCTGCATGGTCGTTTGTGATAACAATTTTCATAAAAAATCACCTCGAATGAATTATAAAGCGCATTCGAGGTGACTGCAAGATGCTTGATTCACTATATTTTCAGTGTCGCCGAGAAGCTGCGGTTAAGCCACGGCTTCCGTCATTGCCGTTCGAGCCGATTATAGTGAATCAAATTAGGAAGCGTCTCGCCGGCTATGCATTGTCGCGAACGCACTTGAGAAGCCCGCTCAGGCTTCGGCGGAAAACGCGCAGAAGCCCGCGTTTCCCGCCTCGCCTTCTCGGTTCTCAACGGCGTTCGCTATCGTAAGCGGTTCGCTCGATGTGTTTTTCTGCGAAAAACACCGGTCGCTCACCACAATGCACTTAGCCGACGGGACGCAAATCAAATTGATTCACTATATCAATGCCTTGGAGTGAAGGATTCCTGTGAATGAAGGACGGCTGAGTGAGCAACTCTTCACCCCCGCCCGATGCAAGCAAGTAGGCCAAATAAGCCGCCATTGAATGAGAATGGAACGGATTGTGCCTCAAATATGTTTCTCCGGTAAGAGCGGAAAAAAGAAGTGTCGCACCGGGATTGCTTTGAAGGGAAAAGCTGATTGTTTCGCCGTATTTATGTCTTCCCGGTACAACAAGCGAAAGCGGGTCTTCCTCGTTAATGAAGTTAAAAATATTTCCGTGAGCAGTTCTCGGCGAGTCCGCAATGCGCGGGCCTCCGAAGCCATATACAAAAACTCTGTTTGAGGGAAACTGCAATTCGGAAGGCGGCCCGACCGGTACGCTGAGTGCTTGCCCTAAATAGCTTGCAACCGCAGCACCGCGGCTATGCCCGGTAATCCAAATATTGTCGGGTTGCAAAACATTGGCGGGCGGCAAAGCACCGGCGGGATTGCGACCTGTGATGTTTTGTTGCAAATCCGACATAACAATTCTTCCCGCCGAGTGGAAACCTTCGCGTGTAACATTACTTATCCACTCAATCCCGCTGTCAGTCCCTCGAATAACTACCGCCACCGTACTCGTGGCTTGATGATACGCAAATATATAAACGGTATCGTGCAATCTTAACGGGTCAAGATATAACGATGAATACAAATAGCTGAAACCCAGCCTGTTCAAATTATACAGGAGGGTGTTCCGGCAATAAGCCGAAGCGGAGAGGATTGCAGACACAACAGCCAAGTCACGATTGTACTCCGTTGCGTTGCCCGAAAAGGCAGAACCGTCGAAATAAACTTCAATCGGGATTTGTTCGCCCGCAACCTTGCAATAAAATTGCAGTGTTACCCTGTTGTTGTCCGCCGGTACGCCGTCGAACAAGTAAAAAAATATTTCTCCGGTTTCGCCGCCGCGAACCCGTACAGGATATTGACTGTGAGTTGTTGTGCCGTCGCCAAGCCGACCATGCCGGTTATCTCCCCACGCCCACAGGCTGCCGTCGGCTCGGATTCCTATTGAATAGCCGCCTGCTGCTGAAATGCCGACCCAATCCGAATACGTGCCTATGCGCACAGGAACGCGGCTGCCTCCCCTTGCGCCGTTTCCGATATTACCGCCGGCATTTACACCGCCCCAACCCCACAGGCTGCCGTCATCTCTGATTCCCTGCGAACGCGCGCCTGCCGCTACTGCGCTTTCCCAGTTCGAATACGTGCCTATACGTACAGGAGTGCGGCTGCCGTGGGCAGGCAGTCCGTCAGGCCATCCGCTACCAAGGGGATTACTCACATTTCGACCCCAACCCCACAAGCTGCCGTCAGCCCTGATTCCCAGTGAATGATATGCGGCGGTTGTTACGCTAACCCAATCGGAATGCGTGCCTATGCGTATAGGGTATCTGACTCTTCCGATTGTATCATCGCCAAGCGAGCCGCTGCCCCAACCCCATAAGCTGCCGCCGGCTCTGATTCCCAATGAATAAGAACGTCCGGCAGACACTCTGACCCAATCCGAATAAGTACCTACGCGCGTAGGGTAGCGGATGGCTGTGTTAGGATGGCTATCCGGCCCGAGCCCGAGGTTACCGCTATGTCCCCAAGCCCACAAGCTGCCATCGGTTTTGATTCCCAAAGAAAAAGCATTTCCTCCGGCTGATACGCTTGCCCAATCGGTGTCCGTGCCTACCCGAACAGGGACGAGGCTGTGTGCGGTTGTGCCGTCACCAAGTTGCCCGCGAGTGTTCCACCCCCACGCCCATAAGCTGCCGTCGGCTCTTATGCCCAAAGAGTGGCTGCCTCCCGCAGAAACGTAAACCCAATCCGAATACGTGCCTATGCGTACAGGGGCATGACGGTTTTCGGTAGTTCCGTCGCCGAGCGTACCGCCGACCCAAACCGACCCGTTTCCGTTTGCCCCCCACGCCCATAACGTGCCGTCACTTCTTATTGCTAATACATGTTCGCTCCCCGTCGCAACCATCGGTTGCGTTGTGAATCCTTGTGCCGATGCAAAAACAGAAGCCGGGGTCATTGCAAGTAACATACAACAAGCCAAAAGCCCGGCTATGTACTTCCTTTTCAACATTTTCAAACACTCCTCCGCAAACAATTTTACCTAATATACCACATTTTTGCCGAGATTCATCCGCAGGAACAAAAAAAGCGCACCGTATTTTCGGGTGCGCCTGATGAGTCGTTTGTTCGGGAATTCAGTTCCAGATGGGAAGGCACAATACAATTGCCATGATGCCCAATAATGCCGCGCCTACTTTTGTGCCGAGTTCGAGCTTGCCTTCGGCAGAGCGGCTTTTGTTTTTGTCCCAATAAGTGTCGGCAACATTGCCCATGCCCGCGATGCTTCCCATTCCGCCGGCACTGCGCTTTTTTTGCAGCAAAATTGTGCCTACAAGCGCGATGCATCCGAGCAAAAATACCACCAATAAAATGTAAAATAAAATTTGCATAATCCACCTCTGTTAAATTTGACGCCGAAAGCGCATTTTAGCAAGTATACGAAAAACCTGCGTTTGTGTCAATTAAAAAAAACCACGCCAAACAGAAACCCGGATACGGCCCTCCGGGGCGATTCTGCCTGTCGCGGCTTGATTTTTTGTTTTTGAGCATTAAAAATTCGGACGTCCGAACCGGAACTCTGCCCCTGACACCGTCGCGCGATTGTATACATGGTGTGCGGGCATTGTTCCGTTATGTGTGTTCCGCGTCGAGGCCTTGCCTCTTCGCTTGCACATAATATAATCGAACGTTGTTTCGGCGTCAAGTGCTTTTCGGAAATATTTTCACGAATTACGCGAATCAAGAGTTCAGAATAACGCCTCGCCGTAAATGCCTTGTGGCGAGCGACCGGTCTTTTTTTCGGATGATTTTCCCGAAAAAAAACCACCCGCGACGGCAAAGAAGCCATCACGGGTGATAAAAACTTCGGCGACATCCGCCTGTAAATGTACTAGCGGGAACTGGACTTGAACCAGCGACCTAGCGGGTATGAACCGCTTGCTCTAGCCAACTGAGCTATCCCGCCGAAAAAAAACGCGCCATGCGCGCTGTAAAACACAAAGATACAATTAGCCGGAAAATTGGGCGCAGAAGGACTTGAACCTCCGACATCCTGCTTGTAAGGCAGGCGCTCTCCCAGCTGAGCTATGCGCCCGAACAACGGAAATTCTACAGCCTAACTTCCGGCTTGTCAAGGGTTTTTTTTAAATCAAACACAACGCCGTCAGTACGTAAATAAAAATCGTCAGCGTAACAGCGGAAATAAGCGTGGAAAACAATATAATATTTGCGGCGGTGCTTGCGTCGCCGCCCATTTGAACGGCCATTGTGTACCCCGCGATTGCCGACGATGTTCCGCCCAAAACCATAAACGCCGCGAGGTCGATTCCGCGAAACCCAAAAGCAAAAGCTGCCGCCGTAAATAAAATCGGCATAACAACCACCTTTAACACGGCGGAAGAAATCGCGTATTTCAACTTGCCTTCAAATCCGCGTATTCCGCCGCCGAGGCAAACAAGCGCGAGCGGCCCCGCCATGCCGGCGATGTCGCTTAAAGTTTGCGAAACCGCCTGCGGCGGAGTGAAGTTCAAAAATGAGAGAAGAAATCCGGCTGCGATTGCAATAATCAGCGGATTTTTCACAATGGTAAGCGCGACGGTTTTGAGTTTCATTTTTTCATTCGAGCCGGCGCACGCCGACAGCACCAAAATCGAAAAAATGTTATACAGCGGCATAACAAGCGCGACAATAAGCGCGAAAACGGCAACTCCGTCGTCGCCGGCGAGGTTGCGCATAAGCGGCACGCCCACAAAAACCATGTTCGAACGAAACGCGCCCTGCACGAAAACCCCTAACACCTTCTTGTCGCGAATAAAAAATCGCGCCCCTGCCCACACCCCGACAAACGACACAACCGTTGCGCCGATTGCAAACGCCGCTAATCCCGCGCCCGCAACTTCGGAAAAATCCGCTGAAAAAACGCCCTGCCAAAGCGTAACCGGCAGCAATATGTAAAACACAAATTTATTTCCGCCGGAAACGAATTTGTCCGAAAAAAATCCCGTCCGCCGCAACAAATACCCCAAGCCGATAAGCAAAAATATCGGCGCAACAACATTTATGCTGAACAAAAAATGGAACATGAACCAACCTCCGTTGTGCATATAATAATGAACGCACCGTTAAAAGCGAACGAGGGGCGTCAGTTGCCGCGCGGTGAGCGACCGGTTGTTTTGCGAAGCAAAACGACATTGAGCGAACCGTTTGCGCGGCACAGCCCCCGTTCGCTTCATAAAGTGCGTTCATTGTGAGCGCACGCTTGAAAAAAAGTGCGTTAAAAGCGAACGAGGGGCGTCAATTGCCGCGCGGTGAGCGCATTACTATTCAAGCCGGGGGGCGAGTCTGTGAGCAAAAAAAGGGCATTACAAGCGCGGGGAATATTGGCGATGCTGTTGTTATTCGGGGCAGTAATTCTTTTGGTTGCGGACGACGGGCAAAAGGTTTTAAACGAGAACATGTCATTTGCAGAGCCGCGTGAAAAAAATGTGTATGCGGCATCGGTGATTATTCCGACGCGGCTTGAAATGCCGGTTATGCGCCGGCAATTTACTCCCCCCGGCGAGGCGCACATTTTGCGTCTCGAAGACTTTAATTATCTCACAAGAAATATTTTTTTGGCAGACCGAAACACGATTTTGTTTGAATCGGATATAAATGTGCGCGAATTTTTGGCGAAAGATTTTGTGATTGATACCGCAGTTGAGGGGCCGTTGGTGCTTATTTTTCATGCGCATTCGCGTGAAATGTTTTACGATTCCGACCCGTACGACCCGATGACCGGCGTAATGGGCGCAGGGCGCGAGCTTGCGGAAATTTTATCGCGCGATTACGGTATAGAGGTATTGCATCATACGGAACGATTTGATATTTTGGACGGGCTTCCCATGAGGGAGGGCGCGTATGAGCGGTTGGAGCCGGTTATTCGTCAAATTTTGGCGGATAACCCGTCAATACAGGTGGTCATCGACTTGCATCGCGACGGAGTGGGTCCGCATGTCGCACCCTTGGTAACATATATAAACGGCGAACGCGCCGCGCAAATTATGTTCGTGAACGGGCTTTCGCGAAGATATCGCTATCGTACCGGCGAAATTTTGCCCGCCGACTGGCTTCCCAACCCGTATCAGCGCGAAAATTTGGCGTTCACGCTTCATTTGCAGCTTGCCGCAAACGAGCTTCATCCCGATTTTGCCCGCCGAGCATATTTGTTGCCGTTCCGGTACAGTTTGCATATGCTTCCGGCGAGTATTTTGCTCGAAGTGGGCGCGCAAAACAACACATTTCAGGAAGCATTAAACGCAATGCCGGCAATGGCGGAAATTATCGCGGCGGTTATTCTCGAGTAATATTGCGGTTTGCCAAAATATGCGGAAAATTTGCGTACATGCATTGTGGTGCGCGACCGGTTGTTTTCGGGTGCTTTTTCCGAAAACGACATTGAGCGCATCGTTTACAATGCATAGCAAATTTTCCGTACCGAAGCGCAAACCGCTATACCAAGGAGGAGCATTTTGCCCAACTTAAAGGACTTGGCAACAAAAAAAGGCCGCGACGAAGCCGGTCTTTTTATCGTTGAGGGAGAAAAATTTATTTCGGAGATTCCGGAAAATTATCGTGTGCGATTGTATGTTGTTTCGCAAAACTACGCCGGCGATGTATCACGTTTTGAGCAAAAAGCGCGATGCGAAGTTGTGCGCACAAGCCTGTTTAACAAATTAGCGGATACGGTTACGCCGCAGGGAGTTATTGCGGTGTGCGAAAAAAATTTTTACACAGCGGCGGACATGCACGGATTTATTTTATCGGGCGAAAATTTGAACGACCCCGGAAACGTCGGTACGCTTATACGAACGGCGGCGGCGGCGGGCGCGGGCGGCGCGATTTTCACGCACGGAAGCTGCGATGTTTTTTCGCCCAAGGTGATTCGGGCATCGGCGGGCGCAGTGCTTCGAATGCCCGTTATGAGTACCGGAGACGCACCGGATTTTGTTTTCGACATGCTCAAAGAACGCGGCACAAAAATTTACGCCGCTCATCCTCGCGGAGATTTTTTGCCCTATGATTTGAACCTGCGCGAAGATTTTTGCTTGATTGTGGGCAACGAATCGCACGGCGTTTCGCCCGCCGCCCTTGCCCGCGCCGACGCAACCGTTCGCTTGCCCATGACGGCGGCAACCGAATCGCTTAACGCCGCCGTTGCCGGCAGTATTTTAATGTACGAAGCCGTTAGGCAGAGGAGCGGCTAAAAATCAGCCGGCTTCTTTTCAAACTCTTTCCCGGTAACGATGTATAGCGAACGACCTTGAGAACCGTGAAGGCGAGGCGGGAAATCGCGGGCTTCAGCGCGTTTTCCGACGAAGGCTGAACGGACTTCTCAGGTACGTTCGCGATACTGTATGGACACGTTAAAAATCTCGTGCAGTCTCAGGCAGTTGTATGCTGTAATGCTGCGGATTCCGAGTTCAATCATTTTCCAATGAAACGTACCTTCCCCCGTTTGCTTTGCGACGTCTTTTATCGACATGTTGTTCGCTTTGCGCAATTCTTTTACGCGCTCGCATATTTCGAAGCGCAGTGATAGAGAGTGTTGAAAAATAGCTTGAGGGTACGGGCAAAGAACGCCCGCCATTGCTGTGCCTGCATCGCAGGAAAATGACGGCAAAGGCGGGCGTCCTTTGCCCGCACCCTTCAGGTCATTTTCCGAGATGCGGCATATGCGAAAGCGTAATTTTTTTCAACACTCTCTAATATTGCGTCTGTAATCGCTCTTATTGTTATAAAAATCACTCCCGAGGAGAAAAATTACACGGAGACGGGACGCACTGTGGACTGATGCGCCCGCCGTCCGCGGAAACAAAAAAGCCCGCAGGGACGGCAAAAAATCTGCCATCACCTGCGAGCTTGATATGTAAGGTTCAACATATACAAACCGAGACATGCCCCCGACAAGTAAACAAAGTAACACAAAGCTCTGCATGAAAAAACCAAAAACCGGTGCGTCGCGAAACGAAACCCTGCATAAGAGAGAGGTCGGAAGCGTCCGAAAAAGACGCCCGCAGAAGTTCAATTGAACAAACCGGTGAGCCGTGTTAAACTGTGCCTGCCATAATGGAGGTTTTGCCTTGTGCGCAGGTGATGGGTTAAATCCCCTGTGTTCGCTGTTTGGGTGTTGGTATCACCCTCACAGCCGTTATGGTTTTTTGTTTCGTACATAGTTTAGCACGGTATTTTAAAAACTGCAAATTATGGTTAATTCCAATCAATATCATCATGGCTTACCTGTCGCGGCATCAAAATCTTCCCGTGAGATGTTAAAATGCTGAATCTAAAAAAGCAAGCCGAAGGGTGTGTCCCGGTGGCTTGCTTTTTTTGATTGATTGCTCGGTTTAAAATTCACAGCCTTTTGTTTACTTAGGCTTCAAAACTACTCGCGGCGGTAAAAATAACGGATGATGTTGTTGTCAAAAGAGAAAATTATATCGGCGTTAGGGAGTTCGTGCAACTCGTCCGATAAGTCAAGCCCCGCTGCCGTTCTGATTCTGCGCAGTTCTTCTACTGCCGCATCAAAGTCTTCCCGAGGGATATTAAAATGCTGAACGAAGTGCATTAAAGGCATACCCTCGACGAGTTCTCCTGCTTCTTGTTTGTTGTCTCTATATTCAAACCATTCAGTTACCGCATCCCGGTTCTCAACCAAGCGAATAATGCTGAGCGGAGTAGCGAAATAGGCAAATCGCAGTCTTGCCGGGAAGTACGAGAGCAACCAATTTTCAGGGTCAGGCATAAGAGTAACTGACCCCGGAATATGACGCGGCAAATGTTGCGGCCAATAATCAACGGAAAACGGCTCAAAAATGTGTACAATATTATTTGAGCCGTCCCAATAAACCTCTAAATCGGCGGCCTCGGCAACAGTACGTACCGGAATCATCATATAACCGTTTATAATTTGAGCCGGCGTATCCAACGAAACCGCATCTCCGTTGACAAGCATTGTATCGCTGCCGATTGTAACAACAATTTCAACGCCTTGCCGTGAAAGCGTGACTTGGTTAGCCGACGCCGGTTGCCGCGTCACGTCGAAACCGATTGCCTCCATGGTATTAAGCGACACAAAAGCGCGACCGTCAATAATTACAGGCAACGGAGCATTAGCGGGATGCTGTATGAACGTACCATCAGCTCTCACTCGCGGATTCATGGCGTAAGCGGTTACTGCGGGGAGTACGTATATTGACGCAATCATTGCAAGCAAAGTGACGCAAGTAAGTTCTATAATAATTCTTTTCATTTTAACTCCTCCTATCGTGAACAAGGGCATCTGTATCCGGGAACAATAGACCAAAACTGCGGCGAGCAAAAATCCGGGTTAAATACGTATCGATAATACGGTACAGGATTACCGTCTACGCAAAGAAGAACATTGTCACTATTGCGCACCGGATGACCACTTGCGGATATGCGCAAGTTTACAATGTTGTCGTCATTATCTACGAGAATAAAAAAGGGATTTTCATTTACTGCCCTTCTTAAATGTGCGGGACGGTCTTGCTCATTCACATGATAGCGATTTATCGGGTTAATCGGAACGTTATTATGATTTCGAACTTCGAAATGCAAATGCCCATCCCCTATAACTGCGCCCGTTCTTCCTGAATATGCTATCTGCTGTCCGGCTACAACACGTTGGTCAACTGCAACCAAATAACTATTCCTGTCAAGATGCAGATAATGCGTCCTGTAATTGTTGTCATGTTCGATAAAAACGGTTTCACCGCCGCCGGACACCCAATAGGCACGCCTCACTGTCCCATCCATTATCGCATAAACGGGTGTTCCTACAGACATAGGGACATCTACACCGCTATGCAGTCTCAGGTCATAAATATAGTTACCGTCTTCGTCACGGACGAAGACTCCATTTTCTGTCCTGCGACTCCAACGATACCCGAATACAGACCGGTTTACGAAATTGTGTGTGGGTGCCGGCCAAACAACAGCCGGGTCAACCCTTAAATTAAACTCTTGCCCCATACCGCCGGCTACAGCTATAACAATCAGCGTATTTGCCTCAAAGTGATGTTGCAACTGAAAATACCCCGGTCTGCCGGCTACCTGTCGAGGCATTTGATAGATTTGAGGAAATTGCCTCCGGCTGCCGTCCCACGCGGTTTCAAATAAAATCGGAGCAAAATGAAACGGAGGGATTAAGGGTCTTTCGCTTGAAACGGTAAAAGTATAGTGTCCCGGCTCTGTAATCCAAATTCTGAATGCATATGCCCCTATTTCATTTGCCTCAACGTCGGACTCAACGCCCGTGCTGAGGTCAAACGTCCTGAAACCTACACCCAAGTTCGACACGTAATGTCTTATTCCATCCAATATCGACCCCGGCGGCGTAGCAGCATGAAATAACATTGTAGCGGCCTGATACCGGTTAAGGATTTCTTGCGGGCTTAAATTTCCGTTGTTGCAGCCCACCGCAATACCGTACCGCCATAATGTTTGTACTACACCCTGCGAAACAGTAAGGTCGCCTAAATCATTAAAGTCCATATCACGTTCGGGATGCGCTATCAGCTCCGAATCTCTTACGCGATTCCACGCCGTACCTCCGCGATAATTTAAAAGCCGGTTCAAAATGCGAAAAGCAGCTTCGTTTGTAATATTGTCTGCTTGCGGGTCGCCCAAGTTTACATAATCCCCAAGTCCGTGATATATCGCAAATTGAATGATGTCATGCGCCCAGTTTACATCGCAAGCCATTCCGCTGTCCGGAATGATATGGGTAAGCCCCGCAATTCTAATCGCCATTGCAAGAAACTCCGCTACAGTAACGGGTTCATCCGGTTTAAAGTTTCCGTCCGGAAAGCCCGATACCACACTGCGCATTGATAAGTCCCGAATATAGTAATACGAACTGCGTCCTTGCGGAACATCGGGAAAAGAACCGTCCGCCGCCGCCGAAAAGGGCGTGAAAGAACGCGGCACAAACAGCGGAATCTGCCCCAAAAGCCCCGGCAGTTCCGAAGCATTCGCGTAGGCAATTGAATGCGGATGCGCGGCTCTTAACCGCGCGGCGGCGGCATTATCCGGCTCATGCACAATCAAAATAACGGTAACGCCCTGACGCTCCAGTGTTTGCGCCTGCTCGACCAATGCATTGTCCCACGAACTTACGGAAAACACAATTACGCCGTGCCGGCTTCCGCCGGAAAGCGTTCCTGCGGCACGTGCCAATAATCGCGAAAGGTTAGCTTCGCCGCTGTATTGCGGGGTTCGCAATAAAGTTTCGGATGCACTTGCCGCATCTGCAAGCGGAAAAACCATATTGCTGTTAATAACCGAAAAATTTGTTCCGCCGGGTGCAAGCGCGGGCAATTCGGCAAGCGTTTGCGGAATTATTCTTTCCGGGTCGATTGCGTTCATTGCGCCGGAAGTGTCCGACGCAAAGGCGATGTTTACTCCGGCGGGGTTTGCAAGTGCGCTTGCTGCCGCATTTATTACCGCGTCGGGAACGAAAGTGTTTCCGGCGGGTGCAATTGCGGCGGCATTCGGTATTATGTCCGTGAAATGAGCGTGAGCCGATGCCGGCGCGACAAAATGCGTCTCGTTTATAAGCGCGTACAGCTCGTCCCGCATGTCGTTTCCTTTTAATACAACCGCCAATCGCCCCGCTTGCCCTAAGCCGTCACCAACTCCGAGAAGTAAGTATACATCACGGTTATCCGTTCCGGGGTCGGCGGAAAACGTGAAAACAGCGTAATCCGGGCGGTAGTCGATAATGTCGGTAAACGCTCCCTCCATTGCCGACCAAAGAAGAAGGGGGCTGTTGCGCGAGGGTCAAGGGTGCAGTATTCCACACGCATTGTTATGCGGTAGATGCCTCGGATGAAGTCCAAAACCTCGACGTCAACGTTATTGATAACGGGCGGGATTAGGCCGGATAAGTCGTCGGCAAACGCTTGTTCAAACTCGATGCCGTGGATTGCGGGCGGGCGCGGTGTCGGGGAAGGTGTGGGTTCGTTTCCGTTGCCGCCGGTATCATTACCACTGCCGTCATCACCGTCACTTCCGTCACCATTGCCGGGGCTGCCGTCGTTGCCGTTACCGCCTCCGGGTTGATTACCGCCTCCGCCCGGACGATTGCCTCCGCCGCTGCTACCGCCTCCGCCGTTGTTATTGCCTCCGCCACCACCACCGCCGGAAGGTTGACGCACCCACAAGTAAGAATTTCTGCTTGTTCTGTCCGTGAAGGTCGGTACGCCGTTTATGTAGGTCATCGCGACTAAATGCCACGCGCCGCCGTGTTCCGCCTCGTTCACGTTGCGGAGGGTGAGTGTAACTCTGTGTGCGGGGCTTGTAACGTTTGCGCGACGAATCGGTTCTCCGAATGCCTCTCCATTGCGAAACCACTGAAACACAATGTCGCTGTAGGCGACGTTTGCGGAAAACTCAACGCCGAAATGATGCGTACTTCCGTGGGATGGGTAATAACTATATTCAAAACCATTGTTTCCTCGCGGATAGCTGAAGGTTAAAGCACCCGGGGCTTGAAGTTGCCGCCGGCGTAATCCCGATTGCGCGGGAAACCTGCGGATTGCCGGCTTCTGCGCGGGCGTTGTGCAAGTCGCTGTTCTGCGCCGCATAAAGGTTGTCCGGCACAGCCGCAACCACTGTTGTAAATACCATCAACGCGGCTAACGAAAGGGCAATGGTACGCAAAATACTTCTTTTCATGTCTGAACGCTCCTTTTAAGTAAAATTTGTTTGTCGCTATGTGTAGAAATGTACCTAATATATTTAGCGGCATATTTTCCCAACATCTTTAAGTTGTTGAGAAATATTTTTTTCTTCCGCCGAAATC
>Ga0123355_10003731_pt1 | contig 21989 bp, 12 predicted proteins | sample TergutEmb28metaG_3_FD_89872 | JGI IMG/M metagenome (GOLD analysis project Ga0123355, IMG submission 89872) | Embiratermes neotenicus P1 segment gut microbial communities from Petit-Saut dam, French Guiana - Emb289 P1 | ecosystem: Host-associated > Arthropoda: Insects > Digestive system > Gut ... | reverse complement strand
TCCCCTTTAACAATCAACCATTTAGTGGCCCTTTAGTGCTGGGGGTTTAAAAAAAGAAATATGGTGGGGGGGGGGGGGGGGGGAATGAAAAAAATTGTAAGCTAGAGATAAGTTGCTTCGTCGCATTTTGGATTGGAAAGAACAATGTTGCTGAACTGATGCAAGAAACATTGCGCGATTCCCAGACATGCCAGGACTTGTTCTGATGGTGAGGGAGGCCATTTTGAATACTAATGTGTAATTAGCAAAAACAAGCCTCACTCGTAAGTACTTGTCACTTACTCTTTTTAACCATTCAAACCATTCAAGTAATGATAAATCGGCAGCCCTTAAGAATCGCACTTATATTTATACGACACTTATGACTTGGAATATCCTCAGTAATACAATCGTGAAATTAAGTTATGAATGAATCACCCTGTATAGTCACACACTATACTAAATGAAGCTGCTCGACTTTCACTTCAACCTTACAGCTTCCAGACAAACATAATAGGGCTAATATTTATATAACAGACGAAATCATTCTGGTGCTTGTACTGTCCTTGGAAGTCCATTTATAGGAAACAATGATAATCTCCGCCTATTATACGTTGCCTATTATGTGTCATAACTGTCAAAATAAATGTAAGATACGCTACGTTCTGCAAATGTGGATTACAAAATTGCTTCCAGCGCCAGGCATGAACAAGCAGAACTCTCAGACGTCAAGCAGAAATGAATAGAGAAAGTGCGGCCCGCATGTCGGCTATGGTAACCAGCAGAATGCAGTGTTTATCCATGCAGTTTGCCTGGAATTAGTTTATTTAAATGAAATTATCTATTCACCTACATTGTCAAATTAATGAACCAGGCAGCTTGCAGCTGAGGCCTTCTTCCAAACTCTCGAGACAACAAGTTTTCGTTCAACAATTCAGGAGGAAAAGTACAGGAGGTGTCAGTAGGTCATAAAGACGTATGGAGGACTGGACATTCTGTAAGTCCACACATTCATCATCAATCACAAAAAGGCGACGACCTGTCAGTTTCGCGCTCCGTTGGCAAGTGCATTTACGGCTCGGGGAACCAGCTGACGGGCTGAACACGATGGCGAATAAAAACGTCTTTGAACTTGGGTGTGTTTAGATTTACGCAGCTGTGTAGCAGACAATTCCGTTCCTTTGGAACATGACGCTGTGTCAATGTGTAATCGGATACCGACGTTTCGACATAACGTACTGTCACCTTCAAGGGTCTTCATGGACATTCGACCCTTGAATAGGAGGATTTACGCTGCCTCGAAATGTCGAAATCCGATTACCCAATAACGCAGTGTCACACCCCGGAAGAACGGAACAGTCTTTCCTGCACTTGAAGGGCGTCTCCGTGCAGCAGATACCCAGCATGCAGCCATTCATCTACTGAGTAAGCGATTACACAAGCACTGCTTCTTTAATTCCTCGTTTTGTTGGCTCTCTCACTGCCCGCATTCGTTACCTCACCTAGGCTCAAAACACACCGTAAATACAGATACTTTTACGTTTCACCGACAACATTAGTTCAATCATTAACGTTTACGTATCGTATGGTATTCTGCGTCCCAATCGAGCTACAGGCCGATAAATCTGAGTGTAACCTGCAAACAAATTTGTGATATGTCTTGAAATAGACCGCAACATCTTCCATCTGCGTCTATTCCAATCATAACTCGAAGCCACCTCACCATTAGCTACCTATAACACATGTCGTGGAAATAAGTCATTAAATAATTTAAAATTCAACTCAAGTATCTGAAATAGCAAATCGTCTTAATCGTGATCGAAAGGGCCTTGGCTTCGACTATCATCCACAACAACAGCTACTGTGTCTACAGTTTATCCTGATTTTTGTCAGTTTTTGCACGAGAATTACGAAAGCGTGTCCAGAGAGTTCTTGAGCGCTTCCTTCGACATGCTTAGCAAATCATGTTGCAATCATACTACAATGCACAAGTCGGCATATATTTGTTCAGGTTCCTGAAATTTTCGAATAACTGCTCCCTCTACTTCAAGAGTAATGACACAAAACAGATCTCCTGTTACGAATTTGGAAGTGATGATACGAATCCCAGCGGAGGACCTTCTCATCAAGTCTGCGGTACTGCATGGTCTCGCCTTTACACAAAAAGAAGACCAACAAACATATGAACGTCGCTCTGGACTACACATTAATGATCACCCTCCAGCATTTCTACTGTTTTCGCCACTCAGCCCCTTCAGTAAGTGGGCTTCATTTTGGATTCAAGCCTCTCTACTCTTTTACCTCAGTCTCACATCGTCAGTAGATATATAGGTAAAGTGCACCCTTGTACAGGCACTGAAGCTCTGTACAGGCCGTAAGGCCCATAGGGGGAGTAGAGGTATAGCTCTACTCTTTCTTGACCATGGTACTAGAAGGGGGTGAGGGGTTAGCATCACGCCCCGTCCTCTCTTTATCCCCGGGAAAGACCCGGTACCCACTGTACAGGAGGCTGAGTGGGCCACAGGGTCGGTCTGGACAGGTGAGGAAAACCTCGACCCCCCACCGGGATTCGATCCCCGGACCGTCCAGCCCGCAGCCAGTCGCTATACCGACTGCGCTACCCGGCCCACCAGCAGATATATTAGGTCCACAAATGTGGCGTATTCTAGAGCCGACGGACCATCATAGTTGTAACTGTTCAAAATGTGGCAATCATTTTCACTCTAAATCTAAATTCTGTGAACTATTTGCACCGTGCCGTGCAGAAAAAGAAATAACCCTCTAACACAAAAAAGACAAGTTTTCTGGAATTTCACATCATGTCGCTTGGTAAATAGTTACCTACATTTGGAAGAAACGTAGCGCCTTTGAACTTCTGTATCTACCGTATTCCACAAATATTCAATATCCAGTGACACTGCTGTACAGCCCCTATGCTGAGGCTGTATCACGACGCTCCCGCAGATCCTGAAGTCTTTACTTCTCTAGGACTGCATAACCCTGAAAATGAAGGCACTACACTCTGTCGAAACGTACGCAATTACGTATTTGCCAACTAACACGGCGTAACAAGGAAGAGGACGTGAATCTTCAAGCAACCCAGTGACAGCTTGTAACCTCGAAACCGTCATACATTGCTACAGAACGCTAATACTAGATACACACTGCGTAAACAGATAGGCTATTACAGTTTCTATAATCCTTAAAACGTAAAGTGAAACTACAACTATCGACGTACATAATCTCTTTACCTGCACTGGTGAAATAAAGGATAAAAATCTAACGACAGGTTCTATATGTATTCAACAAAGTCACTAACCCGCGCACTGTTTCAGCGCGCAACTAGAGACGGCGACAGTTATGAATGCAGGAGATTTGAGGAGTCGTATCTTAGCTTATTCCAACATATTACTTTGACAGCTGCCTGAAAACACCGAAAAAAATCATGGGAAACCTCATTCAGTTTGGCTGAAAACTTACTCGAGATTCAGGTACGAAATACAGAGGTGCTGATAAGTCCTTAGCCCGACCACGAAGGATACAAGTTAATGTTTCTGTCAGAATGGAGAGAAGATCCTTCGGCGCCTTGCCTTGCAGGAAAAAAAAAAACTTGCTGACAGCTCGCGTCTCGATGTTGTTGAAACCGCGCGCGTCCCTGACACGTTTCCGAGCTTGTTTCCTTCCTGGTCGGGCTAAGAACTTATCAGAACCCCTGTATAATGTCGCCATTACACTAATCTGATCTATATTTGTGAGGAAGAGCATTAAAATAGCGACTGGAATTACATATCCGAAATATCCATATTATTATGGTTATCATCATCATCATCATCAACTCCTTTATGCAGGCTATTTATACTTATATTCCTGAGACAAACTATGTCCCTAGGGAATACAGTGTTGCAGCTATTCTGTTGTTACTATTCATGGTGCTTATATCGTTAGTTTCAGTGTTTATTATTATTGTTATTATTATTGTTATTGTTATTATTATTATTATTATTATTACTGAATAATCTGTAAAAATGTTCTAACAAAGCAAATGAGCATCTGGAGGAGAAGGGCTTTTGTAATCCACTCTTACGTGTCTGTTTTGAATCGAGACTCAGTGTTTTGATACTACGACAGGGGGTGCTAACACCTTGTTTCTTAGTTGAGTAAGGAGAGACCAACTTGATGCCACTTGTTTTATTATTACTTTATTCAGTGCTCAACATGCTCCATACTTCTTACAGATACAACCCATGAAGTAACTCAACGAATCAGTCGCAAGCTCCTGAGGATGGATGTATTAACATCCGAAACATGTTGAGCACTGAATAAAATAATAATAAAACAAGTGGCATCAAGTTGGTCTCTCCTTACTCAACTATCAAGATGATGCACGGTCCAATAAACATAAGATTCACCTTGTTGCTTGTTTTCTTATCGTCGCTGTTTTTCATTTATGCACAGTCTTACAATTATCACTATAGCCAGCATTATTATACTAGAGCAGATTCAAATGACAGCACAGCGGAGGGTTTCGTTATCTGCTATAAAAAGTTTACTTTTCTCGTTTGCAAATTCAATGCCGTTCAATTATAACTTTAAGCTTCAGAGGTCAAAGCACAGCGGGAACTGAGGTTGGACAGTAATAACACTTGCATACATAAGGAGGCGCTGGCGTTGACTTAGCTTCGGGGAAAAAACATAAATCGTAATATTTTAGGGCTTGCACCGTTGAAACACCAGGAAAATGTATATGACAGGGTCTGCATGTTCGTGACTTCTTGAGACCGGTAAAATTGTCCCGAACATCTTAAGCCATTTTCAACATAAAATTCCCTGTTTATTTCCAAAAACTTTTAAAACACAAGTAATAAAAACACAAAATAAAAAAGTACACAGCATGAATTTATATTTTAATAAAATCTAAAAGAAGCTTCAAATAATTACATTATATGATTGCAGGAGAGTGTCATTTAACAAAGGACGCCAACAAGTATCCTCACTCACACAGCATGAATAAGTTGAGATCAATCTGCACAATGGCAGGACAGTGGAGGTAGTCAACTCGTCAGCAAAGTGATCTCATAACGATTCGTCGGAACCCATCACGAAAGATCGAAAAAATGTTATCAAAGTGGTTGATTACGAAAGGTAAATATACGAACATCGAAGATCAGGAACTTCGAGAACGTACTGTATACTTATACAAAATTATCAGTGAACATTATTAAAGCATTATCTTCATCAGTACTAAAGCATCTTTATTACTACTGTCGTCATGGTCATAATCAATAAAGCCACTACTTCACGCATCGCGAAATTATCGTACCTGTCTGAGAGCTCCGACTATCAAGTGTCATGGTGCTGTTACATTCCATCACATTGAAATTTAAACTAACACAATTCAAAACCCCCTTATTTAACCTAACGAACTTCAATTCTGGGGCAGAAGGGATGAGGTTTGTCCGAATGGGATATATTAATAAAGTGTGTTAAACGTCAGAGTCTGGGCCCTGTGATTTTGTCACGATACCACCGGTAATATTACACCGTGTATTAACGAAGCTTGACTGGAGTATGATCGCACAGGCAAACATTACAATAGTTTTGAAGTTTTGGAGTACCAAACAGTAGCGAAAGCACTGAATCAGAGCCTGAGCATTTCCCCCAAACATTCCGATAGAGAGAGCGACAGACTGACGTGCATTCTGCTGGAAACACACACAGACAAGAACCCTCCAGAAGCCATTCTCATCATGCGATGCGTATACTCCATCATCAATGGGAACGAACTTCATAAAAAGTTATAGATTCGTGATTTCGCGATAGCCTTGTACAAGCAGCAATAATGATGGTCATTATACTGGCACGCCCGGTAGGTTTCCCGAGTGCTCACGGAGCTCTTGGTGGAGAGGAAGCGCTCCTTTATACAGTATTTCCAATGAATAAATGAACAAAATAACATATCTGTAAGTAATTGAAGCCAGCTATTTCAAAACGCAGGATGTGTCCAATAATTCGAGTGCATATCCCCCAGCCATAGTCATTCCTTCAAGGTTAAGTGAAAAGCCTGGTTCGACTTAACACCACGCAAATTCAGCACGCGAAACCTCTAGTTCTCGTCATATAGAACTTTACTTACTCTCCTAAGCGTCTTAAAAAGATAAAGAACCAACAGTTTTATCACATCCGTCCATTCACGCGTAACAGGGACAAAACTATCTGAACGATTCCGAAAATTTGCGGCATGAGGGTCTACAAATATTTCTGGGCAAGTTGGACCAGTTTAAATAACTTTGCTGAGGTCCTCCAGGAATCTTAAAGCCTTTATGTACTTCTTATGTCTTTCGAAAGCTCTTAATAAAACCTAATGAAATGACTTGTATAAATAAATACAAGAAAAATATTCGTACTATAGTGTATAAGTTTCCTTGTTGTTATGGTTAATATTCTTAAATGGCATCTCACTAAATGATGAAATTTACCTGGTATATTTTTTCAACACTAATTCGCCTAAGGTTTACTTTAGAGGCAAAGTACGATGAGTCTAAACTGTTATTTAAAAAAAAAAATGTTATAAATTAAGGTTATAGGTATCCATGACATACAAGCTTCACAACTTGGCAAGTATTTCACGAACATCGCTGTGACAACAAAAACAGTAAATTGTTTCATTGCAAGCCTTATCTAACGTCCCGCTGTTGCCCCAAAACGTCAACTCTCACGCGCTTGGTTTGCAGCTCTTTGCTTAAAATTACACATGAGAGAGCAGACAGGCACCGCGGGTAAAAGAAAAGAACACTTTTGATGTCACCCCAACGACGCCCTTGTCTGTTCTTCTGGAAAGAAATAAATAAAGAAAATGTGTCCAAAAACTCAAATACACTGCATACAGACTGGAAGGTATGAAATAGAGATCCACAAACATGAAGTTTAGAAGATATCCATGAAGAAATAAAAGGGAAGTTTATGAAGGCGTGAACTAGAATGATGACAGTTGTATGGAAGATGAACTGTGAATCTACAGAACTTCCTACCACGAAGGACAAGGAGTTCTTAAAAAAAAATGTGCATCTGTGTTCTGATGCCTTCGCGTTTCTTTTATGAGTTCATGTTCATAAACTTAGTGATAATATTTAGTGCAGTCGATTTGTATCATAGGTATTATTTTTCCTATTGCTTCAGCTTCCCTATTACCTCCCAAAATACAAGATACTTTCCCGCATAATTAAACTGCACGTGTTTCATCCTCATGAATTCAACCGTCTGGTAGTTACCCGAGCACCAGGATCGCATCATTTAAAGATCATATTTTATCAGTTTTGCAAAGTCTGCAAGGGATATGCCTAAGAACTTTATAGACGTTTGAAGCAAATGTCTTACACCAAATGCCCAGACGTCACACAACATGAAGTCTTACGGCCTGGCACTTTGTGCTCAAAAGGTAAGGGCAGCAATAAAGCAAGGAATATAGGAATGCGTCTTTCTTCTAAACAATTACTTGACTCCGCGACTCTGAAGAGGAATTCGCAGCGGAACTGTTCACTTTTAAGTAATAATGTAATGATTCAACAGATATCCCAAATTATACCTGAATCTTCTAACAGTTAGTGTCAGAGGGACAGGGATACAGAATTTACTCAAGTATTGCAGGGGGAAATTACGTCGAAAATTAAAACACGACTCGTATGGTATCGCAATGAGTCGCTTACGATGACTGGCAGAGATTGAGCAAACCACGATGAATGACACCAGTCATGGACTGAGAAGATTCCTGGAATATTCTTCTGCACTGTCCAGCTCCCAAACAGCAAAATTGTTAGTTACAAGTCCGTATAGATGTGTACAGTTTATTACATAGAGAAATGAATAGTAATGATGATGACGATGATGATGATGATGTTTTTCTGCATGTTTAAATTCTAAAAAGCTAGACTGTAAGAAAACGAATTCTTAATGACCCACTTGTTACAACAAACATATGAAGGAAATGTAGCTAAGGTACGAAAATCAAACATAATTGTTACGTCAGTTTGTAAGATTTTAGCATCAGCAGAATAAAAAACACGACGGGATCATGTCCCAGAAAAACTGAATTTTAATCTAAATCGCATAGACATACCCAAAAATTGCAAACACGACAGTAATGATCACGTATTAACATAATTTTATAACTTTGGCCTCAGTGTTTCGAAAATACGCCACTGGAATAAATATTTAAGCAAGCCAGATCACAATTAAGATGTAAGAAACGTTTAAGGGGCCCCACTAAATACCTGTAAAAGGCATAAATTTGCAGAAATTAAAAGTAAAGTTGGATTACCAGGCTATGTTACTTCAATGACTCATTACGCACTAGAGATTAAGCGTGCTAACTAATAATATGCGGATTGATAATTTGTCTCCCCCGTGACGTCTTTTGCTTTTCAAAATCCAAGTTATACGGAGTCAAATGGAAGAATAATGATGGAAGAAGAAGTGGCAAGGACGCGAAAGCAACCGGTCTTGATGCCACAGTCATTTGAAGAAATTTATAAAACCACATGAAACCTAAGCTAGAACAGTCGATCTCGAATCGAGTACCGTCGTTAATTATCGCATACGAAGTAAAAGGCTAAAGTTGTTGAAGAAGTGACGGTGACTTGAAGTTGGGACTGCAACTTGTTGCAGTGAGTGTACTGGTGTTAATGGAGTGCACGTGGACAGCGTGAATGATGTCTCCAGCAGTAATCTTCTCCTCCATACCAGGGGTATTCAATATGGATTGATGATCAAATGTAAACAACTGACTTGGTGGTCGAGTTCCATTTTGGAGGAGACAAACTAACCAAATAACGTAATAACATACTTCATGGTGTAGGAGTTTCCTCCAGAAGTTTCCACTTACTGAGCAGGTTAAAAAATTTACGCTCTTGAATTTTCCAAGTTTACTGTCGTATATCAGCCCGTCTCTAGACTATAACCTTAAGTATACTAATTTAGTTCTCTCCTTCACAGTATACTTTCCTGCGTTTTGTATTAATATCAGTGTTATTAATAATAACCTAATGAAACTTGTTTCAAGTAAGAGTTGTTGATATTAAAAACGTAATGTTTCAAATAGGCTATTAATACTAAGATATTTCACAATCAGTCTTGTTGCAACATATAAAACAACATAGTTCTTAATCATTCTATGACTTAATTTTGTTCCGCAGTTTGACATGAATTGTTAGACTCTAAGGTACCCATTGAATATTAATAAAAATCCAACTAGATGCAACAGTATGCAGATATTTATTTACTGCAAAATCACTCTACATGTTTCGGGTGTCACCGCACTCATCATCAGGAGTACTAAAAACTGTAACCGCAACCTCCGGCACAGGTCAACATATCGGTACAGCTAATTCCCTCCATCGTGGCCAGATCGACCCGATCTGGCCACGATGGAGGGAAGTAGCTGTACCGATATTATGACCTGCACCGGAGGCTGCAGTTACAGTTTTTAGTACTCCCAATCTGGCCACGTTGGAGGGAAGTAGCTGTTCCGATATTACTCGTATGACCTGTACCGGAGGCTGCGGTTACAATTTTTAGTACTCCTGATGATGGGTGCGATGACACCCGAAACATGTAGAGTAATTTAGCAGTAAATGAATATCCGCGTACTGTTGCATCTAGTTGGATTTTTTTATTAATATTGAATTATGATGCATGGAACCATGAGCTTTAAAAAAAGGACCAATTGAACTACCTACAAAACCAAGAACATAAAAAAATTAACAATTGGCTCAAATATACCTCATTTCCAATCTTGTATTAAGTGTTCACTAACAATCACTGTAATGTCTCCTGCATGTAACTTTGCAGTCGACAGCAGTGAGCGGCTGATGACATGTGACAGACACACATTCCATTCACTGCTGAGAGTGGTCCCGTGTGTTCCGAGTGGCGCTCCCCAGCGTGTTCAGAGGGTCCAGGTTTCGAAAATTAAAGCACACATTAACTGTTGGCCGATTGACATTTTACACGGTTTTTATCAGCAGGGCCAAAAAAGATTCCAGATTGTACTGTAACGCTTTCAAACCTAGTGGTTTCTTTATATAACATCAAGCTCAGCATTCGATAATTCTACCCTCTGGTCCCACCGGGCTTATATGCGTTTGTATGGATATCAGAACAAACTTCATTTACTTCCTTGTACAGCACTAACTGAATAGCCTTTATAACCGAGACGAAGTGTGTTTTCTGTGCGGTGAGAACAGAGCTTGGATTATAATTCACGCTAATCTTTGTGTTTAAGTTCGATCACTTTTTGCTAACTTCCACATTGTTCTTAATTGCGGTTTGATGGCGCATAATCCATGCCTTTGACAATTCGACGTTAATAAAACAAGGGCCAAAATCTGTTTTACTCCGTTAAAATCGGTGCCGTTAAAAATCATCGTTAAACAAAACAAGGAGCTAAGACTGTGCATTACCCAGTTCAAACTAATGCCATTGATAAATGGTCATTACATCGCTAACTGAATGCAAGAGTGGCATAACCCACAAATTGCCATTTGGCGTTAATACTACGGTTGAGCTCAACAATATAACAACTACACCTGACAATATTGATACCTAGCGGGGTATGTTTCAATTGACAAGTGTGCCGGTACTGTCGGATGTAGCTGTTACATTTTTGAGCTCAATCAAAGTATTAGCTTCCAATGAAAATTTTTGGATCTTGACACTACTGCATGCAGTGAGCGATGTCGTACTAGGGCTCGACACTGTGCCGTACCTAATTCAAAACTGTGCAGTTGATAAATCGCCGTTAAATGAAGCAAGGAACCAAACTGCGCTTTACCGGGTTCAAATTGGTGCAAAATGTTGCACTGAGAGAATTTTATTAAAAACAAAAGATTCGACAGAAATGCTTTTTCCATATTACAACGTGATTCATTACAAATGGCGTAATCGCAAAGAAAATCTTGTTATAAATTTTAAAGGAAGCTGATTCAGATACTGATTTTTATTAGTATATTGAGGAGAAAAAAATGAGATCATACAACGATGAAATTAAACCGGTTCGAATTTTGAAAAGTGTTTGGAAAACGCATGTCTAATGAAATGGAGAGGCGGCGTGGGACACAAAGCGCACAACCTGTTAGTCGCTTCAGTAGGCTAAAATCTGAAACCGTCGAATGGCTAGACAAAGGGTAACATTTCACTCGAATACAGCATAGAAAGTTACGCTGCTTAGTACTATAAGATTCGGGAAAATTGCAAAATACAGGAAATTTGCCGCATTCAACAATTTGCAATACCTGAAAGCCTACATACTTTCCGTAGAAATTTGTCTTGCTCTCGCATAATATTCAAATTCCGCTGCCATTATATGTACATATAAGTACATACATATGTGTATGCACATACATAGGCCTGCGCACGTCTGAACACACATTTGTATGTGGGAAGTGTGTATATGCGTGCGTGTGTGTGTGTGTGTGTGTGTGCGTGTGTGTGTGTGTGTGTGTGTGTGCACGTGCGCGCGCCTCTCTGTGACTCTTTATGCACGCATGTATGTACGTATCTATGTGCGCACATACGTACTACGTACTTGCACCCGTGAGAACACTTAACTCTTGGTTCATCCGAAGGGTCAGTATAAAATTTAATGCTCAACGGAGCTGTAATGTAAGAACAACCAGCCCCCACGGACAGCTGTGTCACTTGGAGTTGGACATGCCTGTCCCGCTCAGTTGCGATAAACACGCGGAGGACTGACTCTTGGTGCTCAAGACGTAAGTGACACAAGTAGCTGTGCCGTATGTGCCTGCACTACTGCTGTCTTAAAGTGGGAAAATAGCTGTTCGCCGGATTGCAACTGCATTTGGGAAACGGAGCGCGGCGCTACTGTTCTGGAATGGATGGACTTGAGAAGTGTTCAAACGTGGCCCGCTGCAGTAACCATTCTTCACCGCACATCGGAAGGCAAACTGACTAAGGACACGTCAAACCCACTCAAGGATGTGTTTTTGTTTGTTTTTTTTTTTTAACCAAGTTCTTCGTGAAAGACCGTCCTTCTTGATAAACTAATTAGTTCATCATCAAGTCAAGAGATTCCCCGCATTTTACGACAAAGAAAATTGTATTACCGTGTTCACAACAGCTAGCCACTGGTTCCTACCCCAAGCCAAACAAGTCCAGTTCTTACCCTATCGACCTGTTTCTGTTAGTTGTTTTAATATGACCCTCCAAAACACTAATAATTTCTCCAAACGGTCCGCGAGTTACTGATATTTGCAAATATGCTTTGACAATTCCGAAAAAAAAAAAAAAAAAAGTGACATCAATCGCGAATTTTGACGAATTATTTTCTTGAAACCCCGTAAAACTTTGATTTGTTTCTGCAAACTACTAATTGATTTGTATTTCTGACCACTATCGCACACTAATATTGCACTGTATTGTTTATTTCTCTGTACATTCTTGGAATCGGACTGATTATGGCTACTAACAGTGGCCGGAACAAGTTGCTGATGTGTTAAATAGTAAAGTTGTGTTTTGACTCAGCAAACCTACCTTTTGGAGACCGCGGTAGCACAGTGGTTAAGGTGTTGTGCTACAAATTCGTAGGTCGCTGATTCGATCCCAGCTGGTGTCAGTGGATTCTTCATTGATATAAAATCCTTCCGATCGCACTATGGCCCTGGGGTCGACTCAGCCTCTAACAGAAATTATTACCAGGAGTATTTCCTGGGAGTAAAGGCGGCCGGTGCGTAAGGCTGACAACCTACCACCACTCTGTGCCGTTGTCAAGAAATCTGGGAGCCTTAACTTTCTGGAACCCTCTGGGCCTGTCCAGGCCTGTAATGGGACTGCTTTACCTTTTAAACCAACCTTTTAAAATTATATAGGCCACATCCAAACTCAGTTCCTATCTCAAAGAGAAAGTAATCTGTCATCACAAAGGCCGATCGGTTAATGTTGTTGTTGGGTCATACGTAACAAACACACTGTGTCACAAAATACAGGATACCTTAATGTCACAGCACATAGCGAATACAATTAACTCTGGGACTTAAACGGCTAATTCAGTTACCACAAAGGCGTATATTATATAAAATACGTTACGTATGTCACTACTGCATCTAAGAACAAGTTTTCCACCCTTCCCTCGTACTCACGGCACTTAAAGTACACTTGGAATCCTTGAGGTAGCATCACTTCAACCCTTATACAGAAGCTTACACCATTCCACTGTCATCTTGCATTTTTAAAGCACTCTCCATTTGTCCCCCTCCACCCCCACCCCCTTTCTGTAACATCCGTGATCCTACGGTCACGCCGAAGGGAAAACTAAATGGGCTGTGGTCCAGATACCATGCATGGTGCCCCTGAGTGCAGTATAGTACCCCCATTCTGCTCTCACTGCAATCGTTCTAATCCTTGTCTTGGAATAGAGAACTGGTGCCATGGCTTTTATATGACGTGCTAATTTCACGTTAGGTAATAGATGAATAGGGCGAAGGCTGACATAAGCAGATCACGTGACGCACTTGGAGAAAATGAATACAGGCAATGTACGTATAACGAAATATTGAACCCAGGCGTTGTTGCAGTGGAAACGCTTAAGTATTACACAACCTTAGTGCGTGTATTTGTAACCTTAGGTATCAGGCATGCAATGCGCATGCGCCTTACTGTCACCTGTGGCATGCACCGGTCTACATGATTTTTTTCCACATTATCCCATAAGGGCACGATTTTCGGAAAAAAAGTTACTGAACACAAAATGTGTTTTGATTTCTCTACAAATTTCACCTGAAACCTTTCTTATTCCAGGAAGAAATGAGTGGGATACGATAAAAAAATGTCTATTGGTCTTCATGTAAAGTACCCTTTATTATCGTCCGATTTTAATGAAACTTGAATTTTCTCGACAGATTTTGGAAAAATCGTCCAATACCCAATTTCATAAAAATCCGTCTAGTGGGAGCCGAGTTGTTCCATGCGGACGGACGGTCAGACATGAAGAAACTAATAGTCGCTTTTCGCAATATTGCGGACACGCCTAAAAGTGCATACAGAGTTATGGTCTACAAGACTGAAGGAAAGGGTACACAAACATGAATTAAAGAGAAATATTAAAATATAAGGCAGACAAACAGGGTGCACAAAAATAAAATTAGTTGAAAAATTCAGTACAAGTTCCAGTGGTGTTCCACGAAGACGGGTGTTACTGCAACCAACCCAGAAAATATCAGACTTTTAAGAATAACTCTGCAGTATGAAGTTATTTACACGAAAGTCACTAAAACTTTCGAATGAACAATCACAAAAATACAAAGATATTCGTTGTGCCCCAAAATCTCATATACGAGTACCTGTATTGTGGATGTGATGCACCGTATACTTTTAACCTGTATACTAAATGGAAGCATCTCAAAGCACTTCATTTTAAACCGTATAGTCTACTAATTACAGATGGGAGGATAATATTAAGATGGATAATCATGAAGGGGTTGGGGGGGTTCAGGATAGAGACAGGTGGCGGGCACTTGTAAGTGCTGCAATGGACCTTTGGGTTCCATAAAATGCGGGGAATTTCTTGACTCGCTGAGAATTTGTTATCTTCTCAAGGATGACTCTACTCCATGGTGTAAGTAAGTACGTAAGTAAGTAAGTAAACTAATTACGCTCCAAGTAAGTTGTAGACATCACAGTACAGTTAAATTTCGTATTAAGATGGCGGTCTTCAGTATAGAGAAACGTAGAAGAAGCCCATAAAGGAAATAAACATGATATACTAAATTCAAATGTACTGTGATAGTTTATAAGTTGTTTCAGTGGACGGAAGGATGTTCACCTCCTCGATGGGCTGCCTTACTTCCGGTCAATGGGCTCTCAAACCCCATATAGAAGGCCGTTAGGTGGATCGTTTTGCTACCTGTACGTGGTGCGGAATAAAATTCTTGTTCTTGGTCAGAATCGAACTTCCAGCCACGTTCCATTTTTTGCACCCTATCTTCTAAAGTATCCCAGAGCTTTGAGACACTTTGCTGCACTGTCTCACACCTTAGGTTTTATACTTATGTCGATCGTAGTCAGCTGAATTTGTCAAACTGGATGAAAGATACCATCTGTGAATGTGAACAGAGACGTTCTCTAATGCATACTCTCATTTGGAAACGAAAAATTGATTTGTGAAGGTGGCAATCAAGCTTGCACCTAGCAGCCATCAGCGACATGTACAACACACAGCATTTTGGTAGCTAATTCGATGAATCTGCTGCATGGGGAACATTGGGTCGAATGTGTCTTCGGGTTGTCCTTAGAATCATCAAGGGAAATGCGCCAAGCGTGCCGCTGCTACCATTACTGGAGACCGACCTAGATAAAACAGCCACAAATGCAGAGATACAAAAGCAGGAAATAATTCGAATCTCTTCAGCCAATTTTTAAACAAGTCTATTCCTTTTTTACAGATTCCCATCTCTCCACTATCCTTGCCCTCTTATTATTGGTCGTACATTTTTTCAAGTCTACTGTACGTCCATTTCATGAGATCGAATACGTCGTTATTTCCTGCGTGACGGGCGTGAAAAAAGGACTATCGCTGTTACAAAAGGCCGAATGCATATGTTTGCATCTTAAAATAATTTTGATTCAAAATTCCGTAACAAAATTTAGAGCGGAATTCATATATCTACAGGACAGTATTAAAAATAAGAAAAAATAAGTTCAAATTCGAGATATTCTTTTCGCATTCAATCAATCCCACCAAACCTCGACTGATACCTTACGCACCGACCACACTCTCTCCCTGATCTACACTCAGGCATCTCAGACTACTATAATCGAATTAAAAAAAAAAACTACTGACAAGTCATTCTCTCGCATGGCTCAAGAGAATGTTGTTATTAAATTAAAACATCAAAGTGGCTAATTTTATGATAAGAGATTATGAAGGATTTACACTATAAATAATTAAAAATTTTCAGTGGGTACAGTTCTGAGCTGGCTCAGATTACTTCACACGTTCACAAGTAGAAGTAATTAATTCCGCAGCACATAAACTTCCTTGAGTATTGCATACTTATTATTTGAGCTAGGAATTCACTGTTTTATGGAAAGCGAAGTTCATCACTTTGTAGGCATCAGATTTTAATATTCGTCTTTCTGGAGATAAAAATACAGAAATGTCACCCGTGTTGATCGAGCAGTTGAAGGGACATGAACCCTAAAGGTTCAGCGCGAATCTCTCAAGCTTCAACATCATCAATGTTGGTGGATTGTATTTCTTTCTGCCTGTAGTACTGCATTCTTTGTGTTTCTGATGAACTAGACAGAGCAGAACTCGTTCATATTATTATTGATTTCTTACTGCCGTATGATCTCAGATCCCTCAGTCTGGAATGTTTCTTTTTCTTTCGACTGTAGCGTCTCTATACAAAAGAACACCATTGACATTGTCGTACCAACAGTTCAAAAAATTGCTGAAAACTTCAAGGAAACGATTTAATTGGATTTCGAGTTTAATATTTATTAAATTTCGTCTTTTCATAGACCCAAAAGGCATAGTAAGAGACGACACTGAAAGTTAAGAGATAACGGAAATGGAACGGATAATTGGTCGGGGAGGGGGGAGGGTGTGCATAATAGCCGAAGCATTTGAACGAGTATTTCAGATACTTAACCAGCGGCCTTTAATTAGGATAATTTTACTGCGGAAAGCTCGCTTTATACAAGTAAATTTCTCGCTCCCGTGGGTTTCTCGGTCTTCTCTTCATTGGCTCATGCCATTAGTTTGCTAGCCTATCACAGCGCTGGATCGGGTTCAGTGCCAGGCCAGGCCAGGCCATGTGGACGTGTGGTGAACAAAGGGGCACTGGGACGGGTTTTCCTGCGAGTACTTGGCTTGTCTTCTGTCAGTACCACTCCGTTAATGCTCCACACTCACTCACTCATTCTTCATCGACGCAATATAGTCACAGTAATTGGCACTGCCGTTAAATATAGAACACTAACACACGCTTATCTTAATAGTTATTCAAATTCGAATTCGTACTGGTTTTATCCCAAACTCTCAGTTTTTCCACCCCACCACATAGTTGTAGGAAATTTGTCCCAATACTATACGTTCGCGGAAAGCGTACAACTCACATTACGGGTAGGTTAAAATCTCTTTTAGACGTTACAGTAACGTCCGATTGGAAACAATATCCAGCTCTGAAGTGTAACAAATGACCATGTCAATTCCGCGAGCCCTCTGGCCCTTGATTTGACAGGCTTTCGTGGTATTTTGGTAAATTTCCTGTGTACCGGCAATACGTGAAATGGACAAGTGTTTCGATTGTAGTTATCCTATATAATGCAATGTAACCACTCGCCAGTACGCAATACCATACACGCTGTGGCTAAATCAATACAAATGAATGGTACGTTCTGCAGAATATTGATAATGCACTGGAATGTTTAGTTCAACATCATCGGTCGAGCAGCAGAGCAATATTAGAGCCATGCAAGTGGGAGGAGGACACACAAAATAAAGACACAGTACTAAAATTTACGAGTAGTAAATTCCATAACGGGTTAAGGAACCACGCCCGCAGTGCTCCGAAGATAAACTCAGCGTTGCCCAAGGGCTTCCAATTTTTCTTATTTTACCATCTTTGAAAATGAAAGGGGCAAAAAAAAAAAAGAAACAAATTGACCCTTGTACGCCCCCATGCACCAATCTCCGGGGAACCGGGACATCAATCATGAAGCAAAGAAAGAGAGAGACAGAACACCATAGATAAACACACTAGGATAAAGAAATGCGCTGCAGACAGTTAACACAATAAAAATAGAAGAGCACAGAAACGTAGTAAGGATAAGACATGAGAAGAAAACTTCAGAAAAGTTTTCACATAAAAAAAAATTAAAAGAAAATAGAAACTGCGATAAGTGTACCCAGTAAGGAACACGCTGGATAAAGTAAACAAATAAACTTTAGCATACAAATAATATTTCTAGTTCTTTACTATCAAACATGTTTAAACTCGATCGTGTTTTGAACATGTCTGTGGTTGCATTTTTGCTGTTTCAACATACCGCACAGCCAGACATACTGAGAACAAGACCTATGTATTACGGTATTGTAGGGAAATAAAGTACATTTCCATGACTCGGCGTCTGCAATGTAATATGCCATTTCTGTCTAACATAAAGAAACTTTTCAAGTGAAAGTGGTGAAAACTAAATGAAGTAGAATCCAGTCCCTCTCTTATGATTTCCATATTAAAATGCAAGTTTCTGTCAACAAAAATAGAACATTTTTTTATGTTTTGCTGACTGTGCACCTCAGTATAATCTTAGCAACTGACCAACTTAATGCGCAAATTCTTGTTTTGTAATAAGTTTATTACATTCCTCAACATGTTTCGAGCACTGTTGTGCTCATCATCAGGAGGTCAAATTGCATTATACAGCATCTCATGTCGTTACACTCTGTAGGTGGCCGTCCGGACCGGACTCAACCTACAGAGTGTGATGATACCAGATGCTGTATAATAAAATTTGACCTCCTGATGATGAACACAACAGTGCTCGAAACATGTTGAGGAATATAATAAACTTATTATTAAACAAGAATTTGTGCATTAAGTTGGTCAGTTGCTAAGAGAAAAATAGAGAACCTTATTCGTATTTGGTGCAGCTTTATAAACTGGGCGTTGAATTTTTTAAAGAAAATATATCACATTGATTATTGCTTTTGATCTTGAGACAAACTACGTCCGAGAATAAAGGCCAAGAGGCTTTGTGTCTTTCTTAGCGTATCCTGCAGCACATGATCCCAATTCACACCTGCACAATATCTGCAGAATTTTCACTTTTATAAAACTTGATTTGTACTCGAGCATGTATCACATCCATCTGCAACTCTTCGCTGCATTACTGCCCATTAAACTTCTCAGATTTTAATTCGAGACACCAACAAGATAAGCAGTGTACTATAAACATAAATATTGTCGCCATGGATGGCAGTAGGTGTTACATATTCTGAGTGAGAGTGTGTTATCGAGCACGCAAAGCGCATGCGCCGTATTTTTTTTTTTTTGTCATCTGTGACCTGTGTTTCGCTCTACTATGTTTTTCCACTTGATCTAATGAACAGACCAATTTTCGGAAAAACTTACTGAACATAAAATGTGTGTTATTATCTTCTCTGCAGTTTTGTCTGAAACATTTCTCATTCTAATAACATTTCAGAGAGTTATTATCTTAAATGCTCATAGGTATTCATGTAGAGTGTCTGTTATGCTTGTCAGATATAAATGAAACTGAAAATTTTTCGACATATTTTCGAAAAATATTCAAATATCAAATTTCGTGAAACCCCGTGCAGTACGAGCAAAGTGGCTGCATGAGGATGGGCGGGTGGATGGAGAGAAACAGACATAGTGAAGCTAACAGTCGCCTTTCCCAATGTTGCCGACGCCCCTGAGAAGTGTAATGTGCAGTGGCTAATGTTATACTTGGTGGAACGGCTGGACACTGAGTGCGGGAGCTTACAGAACACACACAAAGTAGTGGCGGAATGTGCTCATATTCAACATAGGCGGTGTATTCGTTATCAGAAAACGTACGTTTCATGTAGTATCCACATCCTTCATTATAACATTATCATATTTGTCTCGCAACGCTGCTTCATGGTGATTTGCATCTCCTCTTGTTTTACATCTTTAGCTACCTCATTGCTGTGAGCTTCTAAGATCAATTTTGAATCGCTTGGGAGACGAGATGTTGGGAGAGGGGTGCCTGGATAGGGTAAGGGTTTCCATGAATTCGTAATGCATTTCTGAGGTAGGTAAGGTTGTGGTGGGTGGAGGGTTTCAATTCGTAAGCGAAAGAGAGCAAAATGAAAGGGAAGGGAGACAAAGGCTTAAAGAAATGAGGGCTATGTTACAGTCCTTAAACTGCGGAAAGCAGGACCAAACAAATAGGACTTCTTTCTAAGCGGTTCCTAAACCTCGCAAATAATCCTCTCCGACATGTGTTATTCGATAGGAAAAACAGTATTTAAATTCATGGCGTCAATTAACCCTTTACAGAAGTAAGGGTGAGGATAATTACTGACAGTCTTGAAAAGGATTCAAACGCATTTCCATACAATGCAATTAGGCCATATTGTTCTGAAATCATTGTCACTGGTACAACAGAATGATACGGAACAAAGAACCGGTATTTGTAAGTAGGCTACTTGTAGGATGTTACTTGATCAAGTAATAGGCCTATCCTATTGTACGACGTTTGAAAGATTTTTTAGGTGACATCGTCCTGTTGTGAATTTATAAAAAAAAAAAGGTTGTTATCCGACGAAGATACAGCTATATTGATATTTTATATTTGGTTTATTTAACACCACTACACGTTTCGGCTGTCCATGTTGTACTTGATGATGGCTGATCTGGGTAGCCGGTGTGTAGTAGTGTTAAATAAACCAAATATACAACATATATAGCGTTGTGTTCGTCGTATAATAATAACAAACATTTATCCGAAAATTTATTGTACCTTTCGTTCATGTAAGTTATTCACAAAGAACAAAAACCTCTGCTGTTTTCTCAAGGGAACATATGCCGTGTCCACTTAAAGGCCATTTGGTTAATGTTGCTTTGCGAGATAATCGATGTTTATTTAGAGAGGTATATGGAATAAATAAATACACTGTATGGACAAAATACACTTTCTTGATTTTCAGCAAAACTTTGCATTTAGCTACCGCTTGGGTTTAAACTGTTGACTGTCGCAGGCAGTCTCTAAGACACTGTCGAATGTTGCACTTCGGTCTGAGACGTACATTCCTTACAGTGTCAATATGTCGTAAAAAATTTACTTCATTGGGCCATTATGGACTGTCATAGGGTGAGACAGAAACCGTTGAGTGCAATCCTGTGTTGCGCTTCACTGACATGTTGGAAAATCCGAACCAGTCTGAAAAATAAGTATAATGGAGTATTTATATGAGGGTCACACGATACAGAAGACTCATTACTGTTCATAAAAGGCAACATTTTCCTCTACAGTGCTGGTTAAACCTAGGAGACAGCACGGGATCATAACATAGGAGACTAATATATGTAAATAATAAAAGATAATAATAAGAAATAAATAATAGTAAACACTAAACTGTTTCTAGTAACGTTTCCTGTGTCACAATACGTGTTAGACTTTAAAGGATTATACTGCGCGACGTAAAAAGTGACTCTAATTGACATTCATTAGAGGGACGATAGTGGTGTAGACTTAATTAACCGCTCATGCTAACTGCACGTAACCGATATCGACGTTCTCTTGAATAAACTTGGGAAAGGCAAGAAAAATCTCTAACACGCCCAAGATTTGACGGATTCCTTCTCAGAAAAAAAAAGTATTTATATGCATAAAATAGAGATAGATATATTAAAGTTAACAAACATATCTGGAGTCTAGAGGCCATAAATTACTTTGTTACGTACATAAATTCCTAAATGAAAAGTTAAACTTCAGTAAGAGGTTAGAGAAAATAAAGTTGTATTTTTTTCCCCATCCAAGTTCACGGACCCCCATTCATCCATCCATGGACCCCAGGTTAAGAACCGCTGACTTAGAGTAACTTATTGCTGCTCAGTTATTCAATCTCAGCATCATCTGCCATTACTCGGGTTGCGCTCTCCATCATTATTAATTTATTTGAGACGAAAGTCTCCATTACATCACAAACGTAGAATGCTTTGCGAGCAACACATTCCTGGCTTTAGGACAGCACTGCGAATTTTAACAACTGCTTTGAGAACTGAAAAATAAATACCAACTAGATGCCACTTATTATTTTATTGTACTTCTTATAGGTTCAACATTTTTCGGGCACTACTATGCCCATCATCAGGAGCTCGCGACTATAATTTTGATTACCACATTTGTCGTTTCGTTCTTGGTTTGCTGTAGGTTGGAGGTTAGGTGCGGTTAGGCTGGAGTAGTGTCCGGGCTGCAGGCTAAAGCACGATTGCAGTCGTGCTTTA
>Ga0123355_10003730_pt1 | contig 21990 bp, 10 predicted proteins | sample TergutEmb28metaG_3_FD_89872 | JGI IMG/M metagenome (GOLD analysis project Ga0123355, IMG submission 89872) | Embiratermes neotenicus P1 segment gut microbial communities from Petit-Saut dam, French Guiana - Emb289 P1 | ecosystem: Host-associated > Arthropoda: Insects > Digestive system > Gut ... | reverse complement strand
CGAAATTATCGCCCGAAACATGTTGAGCTGATTGAAATTACAAATAAATTGTTATTGTTGCATCTAGTTGGTTGTTTATAAATTTTACCAAGGTTTGTTCTTTCCTAAAGCCTCTAGATAATTTGACCTGTCTCAGCAGCATTCAGTTTTAATGTTAATATTTCTAAAAATTACTTCCATATACTTATTTTATTGCTGAATTAATCTTGCAGAACTCAGCGCTTACTTTAAAAATATCATCACTGTTTTCTCGGCGACCTTCTTGTCAAATGCTTAGGCTCTTTCTCTGTACTCCGATGTTACTCTGACTGTTAAGTTATGCCTTCACATTTCTGCTTATTACGACCGCTTGCATCAACAATGGAATTTGTTTTTAGGAATTTGACATTCAGAGGGCCGTGTATCGTGACATATTCTTATAATAGAAGCCAACGAGATGTACTATTTCTCACCTTTACTTGGTAAAGAACTCTACATGTTTCTGAGAGACTTACTGTCCATCATCAGGAGTCTTAATACTGTATTCACTGCAATATGTATTTGTCATACTAGTTATGTTGACTGTCTGCTAGCGAGGTCTGGATGGAACTACATTAGACGGCAACATAACTAGTATGACAAATACCTATTGCTGTGAATATGGTGTTAAGACTGCCGATGATGGACAGTAAATCTGTCCGAAACATTTACAGTTCTTTACCAAATAAAGGTGAGAAATAGTGCATCTCGTTGGCTTTTATCATAACAATTCTATTTAAGACTAATTCCATAATTTTTAATAAGGTACCCTGAACACTTTACTCCAAAATTTCTCAATGCTTACAACAACCCAGCAGCCTGTTGTAGTAGTGGTAATTATATACACCAGTAGTTCGCAAAGTGTGCTCCGCGAATCGCAAAGGATCCGGCGACCTTTTCCCAGGGGATTCGTGGATATATATCTGTAATGTTGTTTTGAAGTTTAAGTATTTCTTAATGAAAGGAATAGTGTTTTGTTAAAAATAATCGCCGAAATTGTTTAATCGACAATATGTTTATTTCGAATGGCCGTTAGAATATCTAATTAAGAAACATCTTTAAACCACAAAGCTAGCTAAAATCGTTTTATATAAGGTCAAATCATGCAGTGCATTTTTATGTCTGCTACTGGTATGTATGCTACTGGTATGTATTCGTAGCTATCTAAAACCGGTTCTAAGACACAAAATCTAATTTTGCTTGGGAAATACTGCTCTAGAATTTTAATCGACAGGTGTCCGGTTTGTATCGCTACCAGAACATTGGATGCTCTAGGACTGTCGAGTTTTACATCAGACTTTCAGGCAAATTCGAGGAGATTAATTCGATGACACGATTGCTTCTTTCATATCCGCTTTAGACACATAGTAAGTGTACAATACGCAAAGGAACTTCGCAGCATCATGAATTTATACATGTAAAATTCCACGTAAAGAGGATAACTGGTGAAAAACAAAGGCAGATAAAAACTTGCATTTCATAAAACGCAAAATACGTGGTTCTACATGTAGAATTTCTTGTAGTCCTTTTCCTATATTGCTTTAAGGTATTTATTTTATTTCCTAATTCTTTAGAAATGGGATTATTACATGCACTTGCCTATGATTATTACATGCACTTGCCTATGATTATTACGTGCCTCTCCAAAATAATAAATATTTATTTCAATATTTTATTTAAAATAGTTTGTTTTTCTTACACAGAGAAATGTGAGGAATGATAGTGCAGTTTTCTCTCTTACAATAGAATATCCTCAATTATTTCTTTGAGCGCAAAAAAAGGCAGAACTGAACGTCACACTGTTAAAACAGACGATACTGAAGGAAATGAGACGAAATGAAGCAGATACCCATCCTTTCCGAAAATCTTGCTACGAACAGGATTGGATCCACTGCCCACAAAATGGAAAGGGGGTCAAGAGGATAGCTGCCATCTCTTCCTGCAAATCATGAAAATCCGTCAAGTAGTCAGCGTCAGAACTATGCAATGTAAAGTCGTATCACTGCGATATTTACCATACCACATTTCTTGCAGTATCTTATCTGTGCTTTCTCCTCACTTCTTTTCTGTGAACACAGTGAATCATTATTTCATCTTCAATGACAAATCCAGATAACATGAAAAGGTTCCGTTCGGAAGTGCCTCTCCGAGGCTCAAGTGATCCTCTTACTCTTGCGTCATTTTTCAGCAATTCTGACGTCACATCTCCACACAACCTCATTGACCAAGTCCGAGAATGAATTGGTTCCATCTGAATCGCTTTTGTACACGCATGTCTACCAACACTCAGAACGACGGAGTCTTTGAAGACAGCTTTAACCCCAGATTACTGAAGTACAGAGGAGATTCTAAAAGCTCCAACGCTGACGGGGAGTAGTTATAGTCAAGTTCCTGTACATTCGTAGACACAGACGAACAGCTACAGAGAGGTGGGATGATGTCACAGTTTTCCGTGTGTTTCGTTTGAAAATATAACCTCAAAGATTTGTAAAGTAGCCATTTCGAAACTTAATAACACACAACAATTTATCACAAACCGTAAACAAGTTTAAAGTGACAAGAGTATAAGAAGGAAGGAGGGTAGGATTACAGTACACTGGCAAAGAATATTGGTGTTTAGAGTTCATTATACTACTGCACATGCATTACGTACTGTTACGTAGAAAGGATACTGTGTGTAAAATGGGGGCAGCAGTGGCACAGTGGTTAAGGTGCTGTGCTACAAATCGGAAGGTCGCTAGTTCGATTCCAAGTGGTGTCATGGCAATTTTTCAATGACATAATCCTTCCGATCGCACTATGGCCCTGGGTTCGACTCAGCCTCTAACAGAAATGAGTACCAGGAGAATTTCCTGGAGGTAAAGGCGGCCGGTGCGTAGGGCTGACAACCTTACCACCGTCCTGTGCCGTTGTCATGTAATCTGGGAACCTTCACTTCCTGGAATCCTCTGGGCCACTCCAGGCCTGTAACGGGACTGCTTTACCTTTACTGTGTGTAAAATGCCTCGGTGCCTTTTTTGGAAAGTTAAATAAATGTGCACTGTAATATCAGAAATCTGTTAGGTTACAAACATTGCCGAAAGGTTTCTTTATGTTCTTTTCAAGAAATAATTTGAGACAAGTGTAGGGAAGCTGAAGGTGTGATAAGGGGAACAGAAGTTTCAACTTTTTGACGTCATATTAATATCAAAAGACTTTTATACAGACGAATCAGGTGCAACATATACTCTATATGGGCCATGGGTCATTAGATGAAAGGAGCAATGAATGCCTGCAGAGACAATGTTTCCTGTACTAAGCTGTCTGTTCTTGCTGACCATTAAATACTTCCTTACTAATAGTTCGACAGAAGTTGTGCCTGTATGATTTCGTACCAAAGATGTCATTATGTTAAGGGTAAAGGTGTCTCTGCACATGTCATGATGGCATGTGCGGGGGAGAGTGGAGGCGGAATAGAGTTTCACTCATTCTTAATCTTGGCAATTAGATGCAGGTGTACGCTCAAGCCGCTTTAGTACCCATGCCCACAGATTGGGAAGCTGGCTGGATATGAACCCCATGTCTCTTCAAACCCGTACACTTGTCGCATGAAATTTGTACATTCCCGTCCCACGCCATTTGGAAATGATTCGTAATCACCTGATTTGCAGCAATTTTATTAATTTAAGCTGAATATTACACAAAAGCCAGCTCAGCATATTTCTGTCCTAGGTTATACGCTACTGCCATTTCTTTGGGAGCTTCCAGATACCTAGACGGAACCGTTCGTTAGGGATGTTGCAGTACCACTCACGGACAACCGCCTGCGAAGTCTCCTTGCCACTGTGAAGCTCCGTGCCCGGCTTACTCTCCACAGATTTAAGATAACCGACGTCTAGTATCTGACGAAGTAACGCCTTCTTTCCACAAGAACCACACTGTCCGTCTCTACCCATCATAATCGCCTTTCAATTTGCGATACTTGTCCTGCGCTTCGACCACTAAAATTGATAAAGACACAGCAGTTTTCACAAGCAAGCACGACTAGGGCGCTTTGGTGGTGGAATGCTGTACTAAGACTACATTATCAGATCAAAATTCGCGCCATCTTAAGGGCCCTTATTTCCCGAAACAGCGGCCCATTTCTAGAGCATTTCCAAACGCCCTTTACAAATAATTTCCACAATTCCCTAAATAACGTACAACGTGCAATTTAAATGCAAGTCTAGAAGTGAATACGTTATCATTCACATTCAGAAGATGCTAAATAAGTGAAATATGTGGATTTAGTAGCTGAATACAACATTTCATCTACTTGACAATCATCCAAAGATACGGAGTTCCGCCACAGCGATAGAACTTCTGCTCGCCTTTTCATCTCCCCTCCAATGCATTCCGTACTGGTCATTATGCCATGCTTTCAACCATTTTAGTACACTACTGGAAAGCCAAATCGTGAATCACTTCTATTTTATTGCATTAAGTATGAAATGTTGGAGTCGTATATCTTGGTCGGTTGGGCATTTCATACATATCTCTCACAAAAACATACCACGTCCTTACTAGTCCCTGACAAGACCCCGGACTTCCCGACCTATCACGCACACTCCCCAATCACGCAACATTGCAGTGTGTCGTGCCACGCGGTAATTGAACAAATGGTCCAATATCTTACCACAATATTGAAAATTTACAAGGGTACATTTCGGACAACCACACAACCCTCTGTTGCGTTTCGTAGTGACCTGCTGAAAATTTGTCTCAGTCTTACATTTCAACAGCGATGAAACTGACAGCACAAAACCGTGTGTACTACACACCTACAGCACAAAACCGTGTGTGCTACACACCTACAGCACAAACCGTGTGTGCTACACACCTACGGCACAAACCCTGTGTGCTACACACCTACAGCACAAACCCTGTGTGCTACGCACCTACAGCACAAACCCTGTGTGCTACACACCTACAGCACAAACGTGTGTGCTACACACCTACAGCATAAACAGTGTGAGCTACACACCTACAGCACAAAGAATACAGAATAGAAAGAAACAAGAAAGGTAACCAATTTGTAGAACTAACACCCAATGGGTCATTTCTCGGGGTAATTTGACAGACCTAATTTGTAATAACGCAAATTTGTCTCACCCGGTAACTTTGTTACTGGTCGGAAGAACCTGACCAGATTCCCGGCCAGGGCGGAAGTTTCCTTCTTGAAACCACGTCCAGACGTAACCTGGCACCCATCCAGGCTATTAGGTGGTAGGATTCTCGGTTACAAAGCGAGCACAGAGAGAATCTGACCAATGACATCAAGCGAACGTGAAAGTTAAATGTGCATAATGTACTACCTCGAACCTTTGACTTTAGGCACACGGACATTGTCAATACTTCCTTCCCCTACACAAAACATTTGGCAAAATTAAATGAATTTTATTCAACGTCCCTTCAGTCGCACAAATTACATGTAGACATTTTCAGTTCTGAAACTACGAGAAGAAAATCCTTTGTACGCTCTTCTGTAAGCAGCAAGCAGTTATGCAGCCATAATGGCACTTCCTGTCGTTGTGGAACCAATTCCTGAAGTAAGCTACTCAAACAATATTATTGGGATTAATACATGGCCGTGTGGCGCATATTTGAGGTATAAGTATTTCATACGAAGTTTCAGTTGGTAAACCTGAAGAGCAGAGGCCATTCGAGAGATCAATACATGGCAGGAAAATAATTAAATGCGATAAAGAAAAGGTTGGTTTAAAATAATAAGGGTTTCATACGAGAAAAGGGATTCCTCGATTACCTGAATGAGTTTCAGATGTTTAAAGTCGACTGTCCGGCAGGTTGTCAGTGAATTGTCACAGAATTTGCCTAGTTATACAGAAAACAACTCATATACTAGCATTTTGGACCGTGAAACAAAACAAAAATATTAAAAGAAAACAAGTGTTTCATACTCTGTGACAAATTTGATTAAAATCTGTCCTATTCTAATGACGGACGAGCAGGTTCCCGTAAAATATCGGTACAAAACTGCCAGACTGCAAGGCGTCACATCGAAGAACACTAACCTTCCTAGTCTTCACCGTAGAAGCTTCAAATCCCTTACAGTTGAAACGATTTGCTCTCCCAAATTAATAAACGTATGAAAATATCTTAAATACTCCCAAGTGCTTAGTGCATAATCAAGACTGTAAAACAAATTACATTATAATGAAATTATGAGATTATGTGGCCTACCTAGCATAAAACTAATTTTATAAGTACTGCAAGCTAGGCTTTAGACAAAATTTAATTTTTGCGAATTAATGGTTCTAGGGGATAAAAGCGACTCAAAGACACTGTGTTAGACTACTTACACAAACGTCCTGTACGCCCATCCAGAGCTCCAACGTCCCAGAATTAATCTGTAAACTTGAGTTCACAGTCTCAGAGAAAACAATGACAATACAGAAACTGCAAGTTTAACTTCCGGAGTGAAGTTGATAAAAAATGTATTATTGGGGTTACGCACCTGACATTGGAAATGTAAATATATTATACCCAAACATACACAATTCGCGTAAAATATTGCAGGCAAACAAATACGAACATGATAAAAACGCGAAATACTTTATTACAACAAAGAAGTTTAAAGAACACAGTGTCCTGAGTGACGGAAAAGATATCAAACGTCATTAGTAATAACAAAAGAACTGCATGTCTAGAAATCTATGCAAAATGAGGAAAGTCTTATGAGTTCTCCTCGGAAATCCTGTGCTGATGTCACTCTTGTTAACTGTCGTATAGCTCACACTTGTTAACTGTCGTATAGCTCACACTTGTTAACTGTCGTACAGCTCACACTTGTTAACTGTCATATAGCTCACAATTGTTAACTGTCGTATAGCTTACACTTGTTAACTGTCGTATAGCTCACACTTGTTAACTGTCGTATAGCTTACACTTGTTAACTGTCGTATAGCTCACACTTGTTAACTGTCGTATAGCTCACAATTGTTAACTGTCGTATAGCTCACACTTGTTAACCGTCGTATAGCTCACACTTGTTAACTGTCGTATAGCTTACACTTGTTAACTGTCGTATAGCTCAAACTTGTTAACTGTCGTATAGCTCACACTTGTTAACTGTCGTATAGCTCACGCTTGTTGACTGTCGTATAGCTCACACTTGTTAACTGTCGTATAGCTGACTCTTGTTAACTGTCGTATAGCTCACAGTCGCGCATACGTAACGGACATTCCTCAGATATTCAAATCCCTTATTATCTGCAAACATGTTTGTTCTTACAAGACACTTTTATCTCAGTGCAATACTCCTATATTTCAGGAAAATATTTTCATAACGCAGAAGTATGCACAACATTGAATTAGTTATACAAAAACGAAAATCTTATCCTCAATACATAAAATGGTGGAGGTTGAAACCACGTGAATTAATATAACCACTTTTCTGAAGCTACAGGAAACAAAGATAACCTCCGTGATTTACTGAAGCCGGCCAGAATGACAACTTCACACATTCCAGTCCATGCATGACGTACTACCGCGGCTGTAATGTCGAAAAAGTGTGACGTGGTTTTTCAGGACATGCACCAGGCATTTCTTTGTACAGACGAGAGCACAAGTCTCACACCAACATAGCGGAGTTTAATTGCAATGGCATTACAGACATGTAAACTTTGCAGGGAGACGCTTTGTTAATGAATCAGTGGAACAGGAGAATCACGCGGAAAATTACTCCATTTTATTACGCGTTCCACACAACTTCCAGTGTTGCTCCAAGAGGCCGTGAAATGTTTCAAACACAAAGTACGTGCATGTTTGATGTTGGTTGGACCGTGCATCATTGTGATAACTGAAGAATAGGAACCAGCTACATGCCACTTATTACTTTATTGCACTTTTTATAGGCTCAACATGTTTCGGGCACTACTATGCCCATCATCAGGAGCTCGCGACTATAATGTTGATTACCACATTGGTCGTCTCGTTCTTGGTTTGCTGTAGGTTAGAGGTTAGGTGCGGTTAGGCTGAAGTAGTGTACTTCCCGCTATTCTTGTCATAATTTAATGAAAAGAGGATTTGCTCGATAGATTTTCAAAAAATACTCAAATATCATACTTCATAAAGATACGTGAAGTGGGAGCCGAGTTGTTCTATTCGGATAGACAGACGGACAGGCAGGCCGACAGGAAGACAGACAGACAGACAGACATGGAAAATCTAATAGCCCCTTTTCGCGATATTGAGAACGCGCCTAAATAGGTAAGACTACATAGAATAACTGATAAAACTACATCATGAGGGTTGCAATTTGTAGTTTTCACCCCAGGTTTTAGGAATATTGCATTCAGTAATGGTGTGAAATTGGACGTGTAGAATGTAGGGTATACATTTAAAATAACACAAAGGCTCCTACTGAAGGACGAGCGGACGAATAGCTAGAAAGTTCATAAAAAAGCGGTGGGAAGTGAAATAAATTATCAGGTCCCCATGATTGCGGTCTTTATCCATTACCACGCGCGTCTTGAACTGAACACAAATTACTTGCTGTCGGTCTATAAGGCGTCCATTTTCATTAAAGCGGAAGACCTTGCTCATTCTTTTCGTTTTAAAATTCACGCGAGGGTGTTTGTATTACTGCGACTTTTCCTTCCAGGTCTAGAAACTTAATTAAGTTGACACAACTGTAATAAATGTAGCCACATACGCTCTGCTTTTCAGATATGTGAGGGGGATACACAAATACGTCAAGCCACAAACTGTAACAATACTGTCCCTAAATTTTATATTTGTAGTTCCGTGCATCGTAATTCTAGGTTGAAAATATCCAACAAAATACAACTGTATGCAGAAATTTATTTACTGCTAAATTACTCTACATGTTTCGGGTGTCCATCGCACCCATCATCAGGAGTACATAAAACTGTACCAGAGGATGCAACTACAGTTTTATGTACTCCTGATGATGGGTGCGATGGACACCCGAAACATGTACAGTAATTTAGCAGTAAATAAATATTTACATACCGTTGCATTTTGTTGGATTTCTTCAACCTAGTACTGTCCCTGTCTCTGTCCCTGTCCCTCTCCCTCTCCCTCACCATACATATTACGTAGCGAGAGCTTAGTTCCAGCGCTCTTCTATTTTATATCTTTCTTCGTTTATTTAAAAATGCGTTCTCGACTTGACACATTGTACAGCATCACATATAGGAAATACTCTGATTGTTGAATTTCAAAGAATGGAGATGGATTAAAGGTAAGTTATTTAACGACACTAGATAATTAGCGGTGGTTGTGTGGTGTAAAATTATTTTAAATCACTACAACAAATGCCTGGAATAACTGGGCAAGTGTAATCGTGATTTATTCTGCAAGAACTAACCCAGAAATGGCCTGCTGGAACCTGTTCAGTGCAACTGCAAGTAGCCATAACAGAACTGGTCGAAGCCAGCTGTAAGGTACTAGTCCAAAATGTTCATGGAGTTACACAGAAAATTCACAGAAACCTAAGCCAGGGTAGTCGATCACCCCGTCTAGAAGTCATCTAGGAATGGATCTCCCAGGTACTCGTAAACCATTTTTGCTCCTAGCCAATCGTCATATTTTTGGCATCATTCACTCTTCTCCATTTTAATAGATTCACACAGATTCAAACTTCGACTCACTTTCCCTTGAGACATGCTACTCTATACATCACATTTCGCCCTGGGAATTTGTGAAAATTTCTACTGCCTGTACCAAAATTATAATACAAATAAATATATATATATATATACATAATAGAGTCGTACACAACTTTATATTTTATTAGATTATATTAGGTTATAATTCAGCTACATGTTTCAGCCTAATTGCAGGGCCATCTTCAGGCTGATCTTTGAGTAGGTGTAGTGTACAATTGTTAATACATTCAATCTAAGAGATCTCGTATTACAAAAATTGTTTAAAATAATTGCGTTATGTTATATAAAAAACTTAAGATTAAAATTCAAATGTGATAATTTTTACACAGTAGGGATTAAACAGTATTAAAAACAGATAGAATAAAATTGACGGGGTTGTTATGGGGGTATAGAGTGGTTGGGATTCTTCCTTATTAAATAATTCGTCAAGAAATCTTCACCGTCATATTTAATAAGGAATAATCCCAACCACTATATACCCCATAACTATCCCGTCAATTTTACTCTATCTGATTTTAATACTTTTTAATGCCTATTATATAAAAATTATCACATTTGAATTTTAATGCTAAGTTTTTTATATAACATAACATAATTATTTTAACTAATTTTTGTAATACGATTTCTCGTAGATTTAATGGATTAACATTGTGCACTACACCTACCCAACGATCAGCCTGAAGATGGCCCTGCAGTCTCGCCGAAAAATGTAGCTGAATTATAATTTAATATAATCTAATAAAATATAAAGTTGTGTACATTATATATATATATATTTATTTATTTATATTATAATTTTAGCATTTCAACACAATGGGGATGTCTCACTTGAAAATTACCAGTACCAAAAATTAAACCCCAGCAGTTTAGCAAATATTCCGCTACTTGAGTGTAATTCAATTCTTTATCTAAACTATATCAATAATCAGCTATCGATTATTCTGAAGTTATTTTCACTGTAAAAAATAAGGGTGGACTAGAAAGAAATGCAAGCAAGAGTTTATGGCAAATTTCAATTACAATTCTCACATTTGACTCACACACTTAAGGTGCGACATAATTGTAAACACCATCAGGAAGACAAATTACTTATTTTCGTGTACTCTTAAATATTATATTTATATTGCATAATATATGAAGACGCCTTCTGATGAAAAGCCACCGCGAGCAGCCTGACAGCACAAATTCTAACAAGCTCATTTAACTCAAATAATTTCTGTTACACCCCACAACAAACGAGCACAACATTAAAGAAGAAACAAATGTTCTGGAAGCATTTTGGTTTAAAGAATGGCTACAGGAGGAGGAAGTGGAAACATTACCCTAAGATATGCATATTCTTGTTAAGAAATTCAGTTTCGCTACGCTCCACAGACTTCAAGAGCTTGCTACAGATTCTTAAAGGCACGTTAGTGTCATAACGGTAAGGTGCTTGCAGCACGCTCGGATTATAATTACAAATGGGGACACTTTTAACTTACAATTACTTGCTGTCGTTGTTTCGAGCATCATATCTATTGCATCAGGTGCAGCGTCCTCTTCCGATAAATACCGTTATTTGGTCGAAATTCAAAGTGTACCTTAGAATAAAAGCACCTCTAACCATGGATTGTGATACATATAGCATGAGACGAGGTGTTAAGATGGAATATGTATTACACACAAAACCTTATTTTTCTTGATATTTTTTTATCGTCGATGGATTGAAGAATGTACGTATAAAGAATATAGCAACTGTCAGTTTCCTGGCATTGATACTTCAAAGAGTTAATGGCTTGACGTGGAATCTTTTGAACTTGGTAATCAACTTTCAGCTTCCATAAGAGATGGGACATTTCTTGAGTAAATAAGGAACTTCAAGAAGAAATCTGCTCCAAGGAGCTGTTTAACGGGCCAAGAATTTCAGACTTGTGTTTACAAACGCATAGCCCTTCCAATTACGCAAGTCATATTTTGACTTAATGTACTGGTAATGCCCTATAATTTGCTGGGAATACTGGAAAAGTGTATCTTACACTTATAAACGTCCTAATTTTTTTTATAATTTTGATAGTTTGTTCCAAATCATGAAATTTGATAGTAATTATAAAACGAAAATAATATTCAATTCAATTCAATGGGTATTTATTAATGCGCAGACTTGACAGCATAAGTGCTATTCTAAAACGAGCAAAAAGATGCAAAGAAAATATAAATACGGTATAAATAACAAAAACGAAACAATAAACGAGCAAAACAAGAAAGTGGTACGAAAAAAGCAATATAGAAGAAGTACTAGGGCAAAAAGCCCAAACTCTTAAAAAATCTTGATATTAAGATTACAACAACAATAATAATAATAATAATAAGTTATCTTACGGCCTTACTTTTAAATTAAGTGTCGAGAAACTTTTCCAAGCATACTGTTTAGAGAAAATGTCAACTGCTAAGAATATATAGTGTCGGTGATAAATGAATTTGGAGCTTTGGTGTAATGGGAGTGAGAGGAAAAATTTAGTACTAGGGAGAAACCCCTGTCATAATTCCATTTTACCTATCTTTATCGTTGCACCGCTATTTCGTAGTCATTTAATTAGCACACCAACTAACGCACATACATAAAATTTTACATTAAAGCATTTAAAATCGCTCCAACATGTTTCATTCCTAAGATCATCATCAGGGAGCTACACTGTTCCTTGCTAAAGTCACATTTTTAAAAGCACTCACTGATTAATTTCCTTATATTAACTTAGTGCTGTGGCAGCATGTCATAGTGTGTAAGTCGTACGCTGCTGAGAATGCGCCTGCAGATATGCTAATTAAATGACTCCATTTTGCCTACTGCAGTTCCTACATAAACTGGACCAAGGTCGATCTCGGCGCTCAGCAGTGACAGAGAGGTTACTGGCCATGGCAGGATCACGAAGAATGTCCATGAAGAATAAGTTACAAATCGCGAAATATGTCAGAAAAAATTCATTGTTTTTCATTGTTTTTATCAGACACCCTAGAATTTATAACACAACGCAGTTCATATAGGGATTAGGGTAAGGACTATACGGGTCGACATGCGAATCCCAGCAGATGTAAGACTTTTCTTTTTTTGGAAAACGCCCAGATGGGTTCGTACGGTCCGCCCAGCCTCCTTTGTATTGGGCGCCGCTGACTCATTCTTCGAAGTTACAGTGTCCGGGGCGTAAATTTCACCATGCAAAACCCTCAAATGTCGAGTTTAGGAATGACTGGAAATGCACTTCTATTCCTACTTAAACGTTCATGGCACGGACAGGGGAAAATCTACCATAGCTTTCTTTAGGTTACAGGCTTCATCATTGTTATTATAGACCACTTTTATGACGCTCGTTCGATCTTGACTTCGGTTTCAGGTAAAGTGTGTCACAGTGGTCGCTACGTTTAGCGACACCCTCATACACGGTAGAGTTCGCAATGAGGCGACTTGCGTGGAACTGAGTGAAGTGGTACTTGAGCTTCCTGTTAAGTAAGATTTATAGCAGGAAGATTCTTAACAAATTTAAAGAAATTTCCCTTCAGCTTAATTTACAGTTTCAGTTACAGTAGAACAGCTTGGAAGAAAATTAATGTATCTTTATTTTTTTATCTCTTTAAAGACGAATGGCAGACTACTACATTTATAAGACCCAGTCCGTTCCACGCAGTAAACACTTTTAATCTCGGTTATATAAACCAATCAGTTTATGATGTAAGCGGCACAAGTCGTTGTGTGTTCTGAGATAAACAGAGTGTAGGCACAGCGTACAGTTGTTGAACATTAAACTTGTTGGTACATCACGTAACCAGTAGGCTTTAAAAGGTAAGTAACACTTCCCCTTTGCGTTTAGTTTATACGCCTTTATTGAACACAGTCTCGCACAAAATAATTACACCTAAAAGTCATGTAATTGTGTTGTGAAAAGCTGTCTAATAAATAAATACATATTGAATCGTTATTTCAAGCTAAAATGTAATATATATATATATATAACACAGTCATACACAACTTTATATTTTATTAGATTAAATTAGATTATAATTCCAGTTACATTTTTCGGCCCAATTGTAGAGCCATCTTCAGGCTGATATTCGAACAGGCGATGTGTACAATTGATCATATTTTCAATTTCCGAGATCTCGCAATAAAAGATTTGGTTAAAATAATTTTGGTATATTATATTAAAAAATTACGATTAAAATTCAGATGTGGTATTTTGATACAATAAGCATTAAAACATATTCAACTTCAAATTCCTTTTAAAGTAAAAGACTTTGTGCAAGAATACGAGTTTAAATTACATTTCCCGCTAAGATTACGGTTATAATTTCAACAGGAATTGAGTCGTTTGTGACTTCAAACTGCTGGCACACGAACTGATATTTCATTCACATTAAGGTTCATTTTACATAATTAATGTCAATGATGCATATGGATATTATCCTTTCTTGTACTTACAAACAGATAAACAGAAATAGCCGACCTCAATTACTGCACGTTGTACTTCTAAGGTACATCTCGAAATAAATGAGTAAGAAATGCGTAATACAAATGACGGAGTCTTAAGTCCTAAGCTCGCTCTGTAATATGCCCAAGTTTGAAAATGAACAGCAATTAGGTGTACTCTCCATTCGTTGTCTTCAGCCACTGTCACAGACCTACTACGTATGTATGAAGATATTAAATTGCGTGAATTAGCAATGGGCATTGCAAGGTACTTCTAGGTAGAAGATGTGATTTTCGGAAAAGATGTACATTGTAACACCGATTAAAGCATCTCCTTCCTCTGCAGAATTTTCACTTTCTTTCCGTCCCCTATTTTCAACAGAAATAATAACAAACTGGCAAACTTCAGTTGTTCGGTTTTCATAACAATGCAAAGAAAGACAGCTTCATGTGGAGGCCACGCCCAACCGTACTTCCCCCCCTAGTATCAGCCACTAGACTGTTTGACGGATTTTCAAGAAATGCGCAATATGTCTTCTTCACTAAAGTAGTAATGTAAGGGCCAGTCTCATAAAAATCTGCTCAGTGACAATCTTACTTACATAAGAAATTTAGTTAATTTTTTCCGTAGTTCCCATCTTTCTTCACTAGTTTGAGATAAAAATTAGTTCAGCAATTACGTTAAGCATTTTTGATCTGTAAACATCTGTGCAGTAAAAGAAATAATTATTGCCAAAAATGATAGCTGCGCGCTTTTCCTACATGTTGCGCCCAGTTTGGGTAAATTCAGTAAAAATCACGTTCACATTTATGATTGTGAACTTGGTGAAATTCGACACGGTAAGTGCGCACTTTAATTTAGGGGCGTAAAAGAATTTCTTCCCGTTGTCCCTTTGGATGAGTAACAGATGTGCGCATGATGTGGAACAATTCTGTAAGAATCGGCGAGGTGAAAGCTGTTCTGTCCTTATTGGTGCGAACGGCTTATATTTAAGTCAGTACAACGAAAAAGTCTGACATGTTAAAAGTAAAGAGCGACTTCATAAAATCATTCGCGAGATTATTTTTACGTATCGGCATTCCCTTCAACCGCTTAAGTCGGCTGAACTCAGGCTACTTGAAACTTACCACAGTAAGGGCTTCTTCAGCATAAAAGTTAAATAACTATTCACAGACAACATACAACTATCTAACTTAAGCCAGATGGTATTTTAATACATTTTCATCTCGAGCCGACTTGACTATTTGTTACTAATTCTCCTCATCATACATACTGATATATTGCTACATATAATACATCATTTTTATGAGTACATATGTAGTGGATGATTGAAACGATTCAATGTTATTTAATATCGACATCGCGCCACACAGGTTATGTGGTTACGTGGCATCAAATTAGATATTTATAAAGGGTGAATACAAAAGTAATAACCAAATTTCGCTTCGTGAAGTAAGGAACTATTTCGGTCCGGTCAAACGTCCTTCAGGCCTACAATCGAAAAAAGCACCAGCCGATAAAAAATGGGAAGGTTATAGCTTAACTGCGATATTTGCTGGGGAAATTCTCATAGTAATAAATAAGTTTGTTTTGTTTCCGGCTTGTAGGAAATGTAATACTGAAGTTCAACATAGAACATCACGTGACAAGTCAGGCATACTTTTAACTTGGTCGGCTAAAGCTTCATTTGGCACTAGCTGACTGTGCGAGGCCAAACATGCCGCTACATCTTTCGCTAACGTGCGAAGTTCCATTAATCTCATCACAAAAGTGAATAGTTTGTACGTCGAATATCATATCGGAGGACACCAAACAATCCAAACCCATGAGTTTTCATTGGGATGGGCCATGAATTAGAGATGAGCAGTCACTACAGAGGAAGCACTAATTGGAGATGAGCAGTCACTACAGAGGAAGCACTAATTGGAGATGAGCAGTCACTAAAGAGGAAGCACTAATTGGAAATGAGCAGTCACTACAAAGGAAGCACTAATTGGGGATGAGCAGTCACTACAAAGGAAGCACTAATTGGATTTGAGCAGTCACTACAGAGGAAGCACTAATTGGAGATGAGCAGTCACTACAGAGGAAGCACTAATTGGAGATGAGCAGTCACTGCAGAGGAAGCACTAAATGGAGATGAGCAGTCACTACAGAGGAAGCACTAATTGGAGATGAGCAGTCACTAAAGAGGAAGCACTAATTGGAGATGAGCAGTCACTACAGAGGAAGCACTAATTGGAGATGAGCAGTCACTAAAGAGGAAGCACTAATTGGAGATGAGCAGTCACTAAACAGGAAGCACTAATTGGAAATGAGCAGTCACTACAAAGGAAGCACTAATTGGGGATGAGCAGTCACTACAAAGGAAGCACTAATTGGAGTTGAGCAGTCACTACAGAGGAAGCACTAATTGGAGATGAGCAGTCACTACAGAGGAAGCACTAATTGGAGATGAGCAGTCACTGCAGAGGAAGCACTAATCCCGTACTGAAGAAGTGAATACAAAATAGTGGTCTGAACGGCCAGTCTAGAATTCCTCTGGTTGGTGCCGATGTGCCAGCTTGTTCAAACACAGGGGCGTGTTTACAGAAACCGCTCCCGAAACATAAGAGAAACTTTCAATTAATTGACCTATATACAGCAGTTAAACAAAAAACTCTTTCTGATTTCGGGGTGGTCAACTGAATAATGAATGTTATTAACATTACACCAAACTCAAACCTTACATTCCCATGTTGAGTCACAAGGGAGGCACTCGAGAGGAACATAAATCATCTCTCTGGTATTTGAACCATGTTTTCGAGAATAAATTTTGTTCTATATAACACATATTAAGGAGGGCTGAAACAACTCAAACCCGAAAATCGAATTATTTTCGTGACTTAAGGCGGTGCCACTAATGTCATATTAATAGTTTTTGTTAATTTACGTAAGCTATCTTATTCCAATGACTTTGCGCTGGGGTAAAATAATTTTTACTCTTATAATAAAAGCCAACAAGGTACACTATTTCTCAACTTTATCGCATAAATTTGAGAAATAGTGCATCTTGTTGGCTTTTATTATAAGAATATATCACGATAAACGTTTCTCGGAATGTCAAATATGTTTTACGTTCGTTCCAAAAGTATGCAAACTGTTGATAGTGAAACTTTCGCTTAAAAATAGTTAAGGGAAATTATTTTCCGACTGACTGAAACACCAGGTAAAAAAAGTCCCAATTTGCAAAATAAAATGACAGTAACTAAGACGATGTATGCACTAGATTTTGAGTGTGTGAAGTGCAAAATCTCGTGAAGGATAGATTTCCATATTGGATAAATGGTGTGACGTCAAAGAACTTTCGATTTTAGAAACATGAAATATTTAAAATTTCGTAACGCTGACTTAAAGTAACGCCATGTACTAGAGAATTATTAATTTAATAAGGTATGGAAGTAATGGGCGCCTCATATGTAACAACTAGGTGAGAAATATTTATGATGTGAATTCACTTTAACGTCATACTTACATTTTTAAATTTAATTTGTATTATCAAAATATTGGTTTGAGTTTAAGGACCAAAGCAAGAAATTTGTGGTGTTTAAAAGTCTTTCAAACAAGTAAATTTTAATGAATTTTTGGAACAAATTTTTTTCGATTTACGCCTTTTGGTTTCATAGATATTTCTAAGAACAAAACTATCGCGAAAACTGTGCAACGCCTACAAGGTTTGTGCTTCAGACACATTTAGTTATTCTTTCTTACAGGCAACAAGAATTGCTTTAGGCATCTGAAAAAATAGAAATATAACACCATGGGCCAAAAGGTATTGAACTGGGACAGGACGATTTGAAATAAACTCACAACTGAAGTAAAAATAGTTTTATGTGAGGGCAGGAAACACCTATATGCCACTAAACATTATAAAGTACTACTGAAAGGGAGGCGAAAGAGACACGGTCTTTAAAAACGGAAATAGATGCATTTACACGTACAGATCAGTGGTCGAAGTTCTAACATTAGGCCTGCCTTAAAATTTGAAGGTGTTACTAGCGGCCTGTGATCAATATAATAAAACAGGTGCATACGTGCAAAGAACTCTAAAGAAAACACCACTAAGATTTCCTTTCGCGCGACACACAGTATCAATAGATAGTGTTTCATTTTCCAATGTGAAAGGTACACAGTACTTGTGCAGTTTCGAATGTGGTTATCATTCCTGACCTAGCAATTCCGACGTATATGTAAGGTACATCAGGTTTAAATAGATACCGGGAATTAATTATCGACTTCAAAGTTTCCCCACTTTTCCTCAGACAATCCAAGAGATGGTTAGGATTGTGACTTAAATTCAACCACACTCGAATCTTGCCCAGAACTTATCAGTCCACAGTAAATAATCATCCTTCTGTTCTTCGGAAGCGAAATAATTTCTATAATCTTTACAGCGTTGTTTAACAACCAAGAACTAAAAACAATTATCGCATGTTAAAATCTTATTAAACAATTTAAAATTACAGTGGCTATTTAGGAACACACGCACTAACATCGTCCCCTGAATCCCCCCACCTGTGCTTTTTAAGGATTATCGGAATAAATGGGAATAATTTCCATACAAATAGCATTAATAGGCTGGTACTTCTGAGACACAATGTGCTTACTGCCAGGAAAGAAACATATGTTTAGAAATATTGCAATCAGCGCCAAGCTTCAAAAGGCCAGTGACATTAAGAGTACAGAAACTGCAGATGATTCACAGCTTAAAATTAATAAAGCTTACCCAGAAATCAACACGTGTTTACCACAACCTGAAATTTGTTGCGTGCATTTAAGTCACAAAAAATTACTTTATAACTAAGCCACTTTCAATTCTCTATCTAATTGTAACACGCCTTACTCTTATGGTTTTTCAGATATCTTAGTCTATGAATGCATGCGCGATTTGACTTCTTAACCTATTAATACTCCAGAATGGATATTCGTTTATTTAAACTCATCATGAAAAGATAAATTGACATGCGCTACTAGGGATTGTACGGATCCATCACATACATACATACATACACACACACACACATACATACGTACGTACGTACATACATACACACACACATACATACATACACACACACACATACATACGTACGTACGTACATACATACACACACATACACACACACATACATACATACATACATACATACATACATACACACATACATACACACACACACACACCATGGAACATATATTTCACTCTATTATATGTTTAATGAAAGTATTATTTGAGTGAAGTGTGCAGTGGCACACTGGCACACAATAACACTGAATAAGATCGCAACACTCTGGTACACCGTGCTCTAGAAATAAAGAAATGACCGGAAAAAAGGCCGAAATTGGCACGTTATTTTTATGGGAGCCCGTAATGTGACAGACGCATAATGAATGGAGAATATGAGACTGTTCTGGAATATGAAATTCATTTAAAAGTATTATACTGTTACGTTTTCGACCTCAGTTCACGGCAAGTTCTAAAATTCTGAAACGCTAGGCTTAACAGGATGCTTATACATCTTTAATTAATTTCGTTGCATGCGTAGTTTAGCTTTACTTCTATGCTCATGATGCAGTACATTCTGTTCTAACATTCTAACGAGTATTCGAGTTATTAACCGTAAAAGCAATCAAGTAGAAGAAAAACGACAAAAATCGCCTTCATCTATGATTTGCGTACGTGATCCCATGAAGAGTTACTCACACAGGTCAATTTCCCGTATTTTGTGGTGACATCGAAGTCCCCTCGCTTAATACGAGAAACTCTGCTTTAATATCATTGAGTAGCCCATTATTCCTACAGCACTTACACCTATGGGGGTCATCCAATGTTGAAGGGCGTCATTCGATTCCCCAAACACTTTAGCTGAAAGAGGTTGCAATATACATCATAGCTGACCAAGCATTTAGTGCTGGGCTGGTTCACTTCGCCAGCAAAAGGAAGCAGCCTGCCTCTAAACTCGCATCTGTGAATAATTTAGGTCATAGGTCAACAAAACTAGACATCGCATAACTGGTGGCCTGTCACTGGTGGGATAAAAGCCACCATAAAAAGTTCATCCAAGAATCTTTATACAGAGAGAGTGAAGGGACCCTGCCTTTTTTTTAAAGAGAAGGTTAAGATAAAAGAGGTAGCAGACTGAATGATAAGTAAATAATTTATCTTCCTTTGATGCCGAATGTATGTCAAGGTTGCAATAAAACATGTTCAAAGGGAAAAGTGAATATCTACTGTGGCAAGTTTTCGAACTCCCAAATTACCATCAAACAGGAGTATTTTTGGGCGTAGGCAAGGAGTTCGTAATCAATCACCTTTTTCAACTTCAACCCTAATAACCTCACAGTCCTTATCTATTTACTAGTTGATTAACGCTTAATTGGTAGTTCAGACGATATAGCGTGGAATGGTAGAATGTAGCTCAGAGCAAACAGTGTCGAGGAACAGAATGACTAACAAATGAATGACTGAAGTTGTAATACGGAGGAAAGGGGCCGAGATCTGATATGAGGTACTACCTTAACGTCCGTTCGTAGTGATTGAAGGAGAGAAAATTTTAGAAATATGTATAGAAATATGTGTGGAGTCAACGCTGTCAGAGGTAGCTTAAAAGCAGTGAGCCACTACAGACTTAACATAGGAAGTCGTAGCGCCGTTGACGAAACCATCCATCCGCCGAGTCCCATATCCTTCCAAATCAAACCAGCAGGTCAAACTATCCATTCACCATCCCCAAAGACACCATCAAGCATTTACAACTCCGCTACGGACAACTCACGCATACATATCTACAGCCGTACCGGGAAACCACATCCTCGTATCGACCAGCAAAGTAATGGCCTCTCTATATATGAAAGGTATGCATGCTACTTCATAAAACTTCATCAGTCTCCCTGTTTCATGCAATTAAGGAACCGCCAATTAAATATATATCATTGTCATATATTTATTTCATTGAATCGCGCAATTTACAAGCTCACGCACTACACAAGAGCTTATCTTCCGTCCCTTAGAACATATCAGTCTGGAAACAACCGAATACGACCTAAGCCTAGCTTCGTCTAAATAGAGCAAGTAGTGGCTACAGCATAGCATCTCCCATCCCTTGGACACATCACACCCCATTTGGGTCTGGTATTGACCCAGTGCGACTTGAAGCCTTGTGTCACCTCACCAGAGGATGTAGGAAGTCCATGATATATACATCGTGCAGAAGCTCTCAGCTGTTACCCACTGACAGTAAAATACTCAGGCTATTCCTACTCCAGTGTAGGACTCACCAACTAGTTTTCTTAGCAAAACACCTTAACTTGGCAGGGAAGTGGGAGTTAATCTCGTATCAGTTACCATAAAAGCGAAAGGTTTGGAAAACATCGCAAAAAGATCAATATGTCTTGCTCTGGGGACAGGTGGGTGGGTAGGTGGAGTGGAGGTTCCGTCATCATCGCAAGGTAAGCTATATGTGCCTAATAGGGATGTCGCTGTGCACCAAATCACGATGTACGATAGGATATAATCGTAACTACATAATCATCGTCAGTTTAGCCTCAGAAAAAAAAATATCTGAAAGGTAGAGGTGATAATAAAAGATAAATACGCCCTCGAGCTCAATTGAGCGCTACATGATGGCATGTGTGGGAGTGGAGGTACAGATTCGCCCATTCTTAACGTTGGAACTAAGTGGAGGTGAGTGGCCAGTTTCGCGCTTATTGTGGCGAGAGTTTCGCAATCAATAGGAAGCTGGGTCGCATACAGTATTAAATGTAAATGGGACTATCAGGCCAAGAAAACAGAACGGAAGGAGGGAGGGGGCCAGAATGAGACT
>Ga0123355_10003729_pt1 | contig 21991 bp, 17 predicted proteins | sample TergutEmb28metaG_3_FD_89872 | JGI IMG/M metagenome (GOLD analysis project Ga0123355, IMG submission 89872) | Embiratermes neotenicus P1 segment gut microbial communities from Petit-Saut dam, French Guiana - Emb289 P1 | ecosystem: Host-associated > Arthropoda: Insects > Digestive system > Gut ... | reverse complement strand
TAGCCACCTGAAACTGATACAGTAACCTCACAATAGATGGCTCTATATATCCCTCAGAGCATTTTGCATTTGGCGCGGTCTTTGTATGTCAGGCCGGAAACTTATGGACCCACCTACGTATACGTTTTGTATGGATGTCCAAACAAACAGCGATTATTTCCAACACAGAATTAACTGATAGGTTTTCATAACAGAGCCAGACAGTGTTACTGTATACTATAGCTTAATCTTTAAATATAATTAAGGTTATTTTTCATCTTAATGGAAAACGGTGAGAGATTTTTTGTATTATCGACTATGGTGTAAACATGGTTGCATAAGTAGTATAAAGCTCATCTAACTGGAGAGACCTGTTGAACATTAGTCATACCATTGTATTATTATTCAACAAGAATTTCATAACCATCCAATACAACAAAAATATAAACTTCTAACAGCCCAATGTGTTTCAAAACTAAAGTTCCATCATCAGGGGCCATCTTACAATAATTGGCCAGAAGGTGTCATTAAGCTTATTTACAATATGTCATAAATTATTAAATAATCCTACAATACAATGCTTAAAATTCCATAACTTTCCATACTTAAAATAAATCACATTTTTGCTAATTTTGTGTTTGTTCCATCAGTTTAATTACATGCCACTTCTATTGCTCCTCATTCAGGAACTGCATTCTTATTTCTGTTCAATAACTCTGAAATCTATACACTAAAAGTTACATAGTTATGTCCCTTAAGTTTTGTCTCTTAAATCTCATTAGTAAATAAATTCAAATCATTTAATGTTTTGTGGACCGTGCATCACGATATATTTGTGCAATAAGAACCAACAGGATGCACTATTTTACTCTCAATATATTTCGATAATTGACCTCTACATGTTTCAAGCATGTTTACTGCTCATCATCAGGAGGTACTTTTCTGTATATACAGCAATTAGTATGTGTCTTCCATTTAAATTGGCTGGTTGCTAGCAGGATCAGGGTGGAACTCTGCTAGCAGCCAGCCAACATAAACGCATGACACATACCAACTGCTGTATATACATAAAAGTACCTCCTGATGACGAGCAGTAAACCTGCTCGAAACATGTAGAGTTTAATTATCGAAATATATTGAGAGTAAAATAGTGCATCCTCTTGGTGCTTATGGTGCAAATTCAAATCACTTTATAATTTATTACTTGCATAAAATTTAACTCCATACTGTATATTACAAAAATAATTCCGTATTCTACTCTATCTAGTAATTCACTACAAATATAAATAATATCCTAACAATTTCAAATTGTAATAGTAAAATAAGTATCTTGCCCGTTTTTTATAATTTTGCAAATTGTATAAATTTATAATTGCCAAATTAGTTTCAAAATCTTCGCTCTACTCGAACAACGTAAATTTTAAAGTTTCTAATTTATTAATTTCAGTCAGCACAACTTATCTTTTAGTAACCGGAAACAATACAGCATGGCCAACAGAATAAAATCACTTTAACAATGTACTGCTTTCAATATGTAACGTCGGAGATACGTAGCAACCGGTAAATGTTCGAGCCTCGAATGAGAGCTGAATCATCGTTAATTTCTCAGTTATATAGGGGCAAGAAGCTAAATAAACATTCTTTGTAGTACAGCGAACTATCACGTCACGGCCGGGTTCGATACACCTAAAGCGTATTGAACGAAGTGGTATTTGCTGACCCGGTAACGGCGAGTGACTATTCGCTTCCGTTACATAGAAGTTAATAAAATTTGAACAGTATCTAGCTTTACAAACAAACAAACAAACAAAAAAAAAAAAAATTATAATATACATTACACTGTCACTGTTATGTTGGCAACCGAGAAGGACTGTAATTTCCATTTTGTCGAAAATAAAAACACAGGTACATATTTCGATTACCTTAAGATTTTCTCAAAACTCCTACTCCAGTTTCAGACATGATTATCTGGAATTGTTAGGGAATGAGAAATGTTAGTCAGCTATTCTATTCCTTCTCACATTACACACTGAACTAAACTAAACACACAAATGTAATAACTTCAAAGCTTGTGTTCCTATAGATTTCTGCGTGGAATCAATCTTTCGCAACGTTCACCCTGGCATATTCTTTCAATGCAACAAATTCCAACCAATCCAAATTTGGTCAGCAATTGACATCAGAACGGACTGATTTTGGAATATAATCTATAATTTGTAATGCAATTCCTTTTAAACGCGTACGAGTAATGTTACAAAAATAAATTTTTCTACCGACCTCTTCAGAAGTATATGTTAATTCACTAGATATTTTTCTCTTCTTATCGAAATCTACAGAATTATCCAATTTATAGTAATCTGTAAACTTTTTTTCCCCACTCATAATAGAACTTTCGAATTACACACTGAAATTCCAACAACACACATCCGCCGTACACAAATGACTGAACTTCAGTCGCACCCGAATGTCGTATAACCCTCCACTTTCAATGTCTCACCACGGAAAGATATTCCACTACTGCTTCCGACTTATATCTCTCCGATTATAAATTAGTATATATGCTAAATGATCTGCGACTACATGAAACTATACGCCAGGATAAGCTTGCGGTGTAATACCAGCAATGGCCCGGATGCTCGATATCGAGAACATTTACTACTGTGGTCCAAATTGATTCACGAAAGCGCGAATGATTATTACAAATCAATCATTTATGCCCAAAACACTACCAACATATCCCACACGCACGCGTTAAAAGATAAAACATGATCATAAACACAAACTTATATATATATATATATATATCCATTTATTAACTACTATAATAAAACAAAACTGGGAGGTACACTTGATAGGCAAAGTTAGTTCATGGAATATATATTCGTCAAATGGTGCTTGACCCTTGAAGACAATACTGACAGGTTTCCCGGAAACGCCGGTACAGGACTGCACTCTGCGCTGCGTCAAATTCCAAAACAGCGCAAATCTCATTCACATCGTGGCGGAAGCCTGAAATTACGTAAATGGCATGTTTCAACCACTTGTGTAATTTTGTACGACATTGCTACTGACGATGGTTTCCCAACAATTAAATCTGTTCGAAACATACGTGATATACTACGTTTAGCGCTTTTAAGCGGTTTCTACAACACATCAAATTAACATGAACCGGTTTCGAGGACTGTCGTTTTCTTAATTTGGTATCCCGTCTCAAAAATAGATAGAATCAGGTTGCCTTTTCTGACACACTTTGCCAGTTTGGTCAATTAATATAACCAAAGTCGAACAGACAGAGCTTACTCTTTTCTGGCTTGGAAAAACAGCACAAGACAAGCTGGATTTAAGATGCACACTTCTTCGTTTTTTAAGTCCTGCGATACACATTACAAGTATCGATACGTACTGATAAAACCGAAATTCCAAAGACGTTCATTCCGGAAGACCTCTCAAATATTTAGTTTTTAACATTACTGTCGTCTTGTTATAGTTAGTTATAAACTGTGGTTATATGTAACGTGTAACACGAAGAGACGTCCAGAGACTTCAAAAGCAAAAATGCCACAGGGTCGTAGAAAAGTTCCTTTCAGTGGAAAGGCAAAGAAGGCGCAGCTTCAGTCCAAGAAAAAGCAGAAGCCACTGGAAGTTGCTCGTGAGAAAGGTTAGTTTGGTTATGTCGTGTTCTGATGTAGTTGTTGACTGTCTGCAAAATGACATTAAACCAATGTATATGGCATGGATCAGCATTTAATTGGACTCATACTTTTCAATTTTTAGAACTCATAGTGTCTGTTCCCCGTATTTATGACAATTGATGTAAACATAATTACAAAATATGAAATTACATGCATACCTACGTACGTTCCATGGATCCGTAAGTGTGTGACAAAGACTAGGTTGTGGAACAAGCCAAATATTTATAACACGTGTTGTCGCATGTAGCCTCCCAGAATAAAATTCTCTGCATATTTATCTGCTCCCATTTTTTAAATAGAGGACGCAATACATGCATTAATTATGCCTTTGACGAGTAGAACGAATGATTTAGTATAAATAATTAGTTTACTTTATATCTTAAGATGGGTTATCTTTTGGAGAAATTGAAGTTAGGAAGAGTATTCACACTCCATTAGACAATAAGTCTAAAGACAGCTGTGTAAAAGTCTGTTCTGTAGGGCATTATGTAAGGAATTTAATGTACTTCTCCGTGCCAGCGAATACTGTTTCTCGTTACTACCTTTTCATTGCATACACTATGGGAACAAATTCAGAAATACACAGTATATTGAGACATTAACGTGACCTTGGTGTGACAAATGGTAACCACACACATTTCTGGCCAAAACCAAGATATGAAATGCTTCCATCTAACATTAAAGCCATGATGTGAAAGCATATATGCCAGCATTAGATGACTGTGTCATAGATCACTCTTTTATACTGTACAAGGATTATTTTCAACTGAAAGCCTGTAAGTAGATGATGATTTACAACTTCTGGGTTGCTGTACCACATTCATTATAAACAGTTCCCAGTTTAACAATCAGCATGTCACAGCAATCCAGAAAACTTGAATCTTCACTGACACTGCTGTAAGAACAATTCACATATCTTGTAAGTAGTAAATATTCTGTAATTTTTTATGCCGGTGCCACACTATATACTTTTGGTCCTTGTAATACATTCTTACAAGATGCCTATAAATCACCTATACACATTTATATTGGAAAAGTAAAGTTGTCCCTTTACATGCCATGAAGGCAGATGGGGGAATGGAGGTACTCAATCTCAGTACCAGATGGAGGTGAGTTGTCATCTGCACCCACTGAATAGGGGACTTCATGGGCACAGGAATCAGTCTTGGATGCTTTGGAATAAGAGGAAAATCTCTTGTCCTTGGCAGCAGTCAGATTTCTCAGTTGACCAGTAAGTAGCCTTGCCACTATGCCAGTTATGCCATCTACTTTCCTCACATTTGTATTGTATTCTATTATGTTCATACTGCGACATGTTCAGCATTCTGCATTATAAAGATTTAAGGATTATGAATAAATTCAGATCTGTTCTGACAGTGGAAACCCTATTTGTGATTGTATAGTAGGGTCTTAGTTCATCTAGGTTGTGTCACAAGATAATTTTAAAACAACCAATGCAGTGCAGTGCAGTGAAGTGAAACAAACGTCATTTCCAATTCCATCTTATGTTAGCAACTGTGTTTGAAGCTGAATTATTTTTCCACTTTCTTAAAAAATTGTCTTTAATTTAGCATACCTACACTTTATCTCACATGCTTGCTTTGTGTTCTATTACATTTTATTTTGTGTTTACAGGAATTCCATCCTTTCAAGTTACAGGTGAATCATCCTATAATGAAGGTAATGAAGTTCTGAAGCTGAATCAGCAGCCAATGGTACGAGGCAGTAAAGCAAATCCTAACCGGTGAGTCATTTTTATAGACTGATGTGTAAGAAGTCTGTTGAAATGTGATGTCATATTGTTGCCACAGTCTAGGTAATATGAAATGTTTTATTTTGACCTTTCACCAAAGGTATGCGTTGCATTTCCACCGTGAGACTCAGGCAGAAATACATGAACGCAAGGAAGTAGCTCACAGAGCCATAAACACTGTGTCACCTTCTGGACTGGAGATAGCTACTGAGAACTTTTTCATGAAGGAACTTGATTTCCCCAAGCGACCAACATGGAAATATGACACGAGTGTCAAGCAGCTGGAAGATAGGGAACACAGGTACTTTACAGTAGGTATTATGTTTAATCTTGAGTTTGTATTGGTTGATACAAAAGAATGTGTGACAGGAGCATATAAAGAAGCGAAACATCAATGTACATTACATTATTACATTTTCTTCTGCTCTCTGATTTTTATTGTTATATAGGGGGTACCTCTAATTGTGTCCATTGGTGCAGCAGCTATCACGGGAGCTTTATCACATACAAAGCCTACATATACTGTAGACTCAAGAGTTAGTCTTTATGTTAAGAGTTCAACTTACTTTATTTCATAGAACAGTCTTCAAATGCCAATGTACAGCTTCTAATCAGGCCTCACGCCTTCTTAAGGTACATATTTAGTGACACACAATAGAGGCCGTCTTGATATGTTATCAGTTTTTTTTTCAAACGGTATATTTGAATAACTGTGAAGACTGTGGATTGTTCACATAAGCTCACTATTTCAGTTTCCACCACAACTAATGTTGCATGGATTCAAAGGTGGAAATCTAGGTTGGCCACAATCCACAAATTATTTATTGGTTCTTCAAAAAACATAGGCCGTGTGATTTTTTACATGCCATACTCTGATGTAACAGTCATACAAAGTAACTCGTGACGTGCACGGGAACTTTTAGGACACTAGTGTCTGTCATACTGGTTGTTACATTCCCACTTAATATACACCATGTCTTATCCAGGAAAACATGAGTTCCAGGCCAAGAAATCCGTTGGCTTCTGATTCTTGAAACCACCTGTAATACCACCTTCTTGCTTCCAAGCCTAGAGGAAGAGTTATTCAACTCTGTTTTTATTTTATATACATGTTGTTTTAAAAGGATTATTGCCCAGTGAACTGAGAGTTTTGACACCTCACTTTGAACAGCCAACTGGCATAAAGACTTTTCTGGGGCCAGTTTCAAATCCAGCATCAGTATCATCCAGTTTCTCTTCAGTTGGAATGTATTGTTCTCATGTTTTTTTTTTTTTGTTCAGAACTGAACCTGTCATTCAGAATGTTCCCACTGTTCTTTGTTTTATTCTTTCATGTGGCACTGTTAATGTCGGATTCTTTTTGCAGAACGTTGGTAACATTTTTTCCATGATGTACTTTACAGAGGTACTGTAGATGAAAACTCTTTAATAGAATGCATTTCCCACACACAGTCTTCCTACTCAATACATGATAATTATAAAACCCACTTGGGCTGGTTCCTTTAAACAATTGAACTCTGTATTTTCCTGCACTTGGGGGACATGATTGGAGGTACTTTCTGTCCTTCACTAATTGTGTGCATCAGTTTTCAACTCAGGAGAACTGCCAGAATGTGTTGATAAAGTAATATGTAATAAAATGTATTTCTCTTTAATTTACTGACTGGCATTATTTCCTCTCTCTTGAATCTTAACATTTTTCCTTTTCCAGTTTTTCCAGTTGAATGGTGGGAAACAACTTTAAACAAGGGCTCTTTCCTTCCCTTATCCTTGTGAACTCCTAATTTATAACCTCTGTTGTACTTCTTTCATAGCACATAAGCTGTGCACTTGATACAGCATTACTGAATAATGCAAGTATCACATTTACACACCTTCTTTCTTGTTTTAAGCCCCTGTGCAATATAATGTACAAATCCAGTCAGACACACAGATGAAATTTTATGTTGCAGGAGTATATCTCAGAATTAGAGAAGACATTTGATTGGAAAGAGCTGAGTTATTTTGAGCTGAACCTGGAGACATGGAGGCAGTTATGGAGGGTTCTAGAGATGTCTGATATTGTTCTTATTATTGTGGATATACGTTACTGTGTAAGTGCTTGCTTGTGAAATTACCACTACGAATACTGCAGGAAATATGTAAGGTGTTCTTATTCTGCTGTAGTAATTTTTGTGGTAACTTATGTGGAAGAAAAATACAAGAATGGAAGCACAAACAGCATGGATATGTGTGAAGGAGTCCAAGTAGTATATCATAGAAAAAGACTGGATGACTATCTCCATTTCAGAATGTGCTAGTAGTTTATGATACGGAAAAGATATAGTAGATTTAAGAGTGGCACACCAACTTTATGTATTGTTATTTTGCAGTTAACAAATCTGATTTGCAGTCTAGGTGTAGAATCTCCCAAATTTCTTCCTGTGTTTGTGTCCTTTCAGCCCATTTCTGGGGGGGGGGTTCAACTGTCTCCATTCCCCCTTCAGAAATTCAGTTTTCAAATTCATCCTCTCATTTTATACACTACAGTATAATAATTACTAGCACCAGTAAATAACTTTCCTATAAAATGAATGGATGCAAATGACACACAAAGCTACTACTGATACATGTTTCCCAAATATAATTGTTCCACCTACATCCCCAGTTCTGGATTTTCTTTCCTCTGTTAGAATCAATTTTCTGTGTTCAGTTTACTCTTCTGTTCTGAAGATGAAGAGAGCATATTCCTCTGACATGTAAGTACTTATCTACTAGACTACTGGCATCGTATCCCAGAAGACAGCAATATTCAAAATTAAACTCTTCCACAACTGTAGTGCATACATCCCAACTTCAGAGTTCATTAAAATTCATTCACTAGTATCAGAGATGAAACATACAGATGAAAGGATGAATGGTAATGGGCTACCAATAATGTAATAATTTTACATGCTCCCTGCCGTGAATACATACTACAGAATTATTACCTGTTTGTGATTTATGTGTATAATGAAGTGGCAAACATTGCAGGCACTCATGTTTCCGCCATCAGTTTACAACTATGTGACAGAGACACTACACAAGGATATGATCCTGGTTTTGAATAAGATCGACTTAGCACCAGCTCCACTGGTTGTTGCTTGGAAGCACTACTTTCAGGAGAAATACCCTGCTCTTCATATTCTCACTTTCACTTCTTTCCCCACGTACAACCTGAGAGGCAATCAAGAGAACAAGGCTGGTATGTGACTCAGCTGTGATGGCTAAAAGACCAGGAAATAGCCTGATGAATACAACTGCATTATTCATATAAATCTGCTCTTATTTTCTTTAGTTACCAATATTATATATCTGTAATTTCATGTTATAATATATATAATTTTCACTTAAGTAAAATGTTTGTAACCTCACTAATATGGTTTACAAAAACATTTTCTACTTGTGCAGTAAAAATGCTTGTACTGGGTCTTTTCGTGATGCTTTTTAGGCCTACAAATTCGTCGTAGACGAGGGAAGCTTCGAATGGCAGCTGAAGGGGCAAAGATGCTGCTTGAGGCATGCAAGAGTATTGTCAACAATGAAGGTTCCATTTGTATTCAATTCAAATTAATGTAACACTTTGTATTGTATTAAATTAAAATTAGTGAAACACACTCACATATTCTATGATTATTGCCCATGTACATTGACTAGCCATATTTGGCTGAGTTCTTTAGGCATGTTTGCATTAGTCACAAAAAGTGCCTGTTAGTGTCATCATGTCAATCTGTGTACATGTATCAGCAAGGCTTCCACTGGATGAGTTTCCTTGAAAATTTATATTGAATACCTATATGAAAATCTGTCAAGAATAACCATATTTTGTTATAATTAGCCAAAAATGTTGGGTGCTTTACATGAAGACACAAGTATGTTGTGGCCCTGTTGTGTTTCCAATGCAACAATGGTTATGCAACAAGCCACAATGTTGCATTATACATACAATGCGTATCTTGTTTTCTTGTGAAGCGAAACAGTCAATTTCCGAGGTCATAAGACACTTGAAGAATTTAGATGGCAATTTTCAGGGAAGAATAGTATAAACACATATAAAGCTCAAATTCGAAACATTTAGCAAAATGGTGGTGCAGTATGAAGTTCATACTGGTCATACCACCTCTTTAAGCCTTCAGCACTATCATCATTACTGTTGTTAATTCTGAACTTTCACTTCCTTCAAATAGTACAGCACCTTCAGTACCAACAGGAGCATTGCTGATCCCACATTTCTTAAAAGACTTCACTTATCTCATGTTGCATGGTCCATGCCTTCCCATAATGAGTAATATGAAATCTCAACGAAATAGTGATGCAGCATGCTTCTCACTTGTGAAAGTTATTAATTCTGTAGAACTAGGAGGGACGAGATAACGAGGGAATGGAGGAGATTGCATAACGAGGAGCCAATATTGTGCGGATGATAAAATCGAGAAGAATGAGATGGGCTGGACATGTGGCGCATACAGGTGAGGAGAGGGGGGTGTATAGGGTCTTGGTGGGGAAACCGGAGGGAAAGAGACCACTGGGGAGACCTAGGCATAGGTGGGTGGATAATACTAGGATGGATCTCCAGGAGGTGGGATGTGGGTATATGGACTAGATTGGGCTGGCCCAGGATAGAGACAGGTGGCGGACGCTTGTGAGTGTGGTAATGAACTTTCGGGTTCCGTGAAATGTGGGGAATTTCTTGACTAGCTGCAAACCAGTTAGCTTCTCAAGAAGGACTCTGCACCATGGAGTAAGTAAGTAACTATTAATTTTGTAGACACACAAATCCCCGCTGTTTCTGTGGTCTGTTATCCATTTTTTCACCTCAGTTTCTGCAAAGGTCAGACCATTCTGAAATGTATAAAAAAGTGCTAATCTTTCTTCATCTTCTCTAATTCTTTCTCTAGACTTCTCCATTCACAATTAATTTTCTTCTGGGGTGGATCAAAATGTCTTTCAGTGTCCTTGTTATCACTGTCTTTTGCATGCTTTAGCATATATAATTTGAAACAGAATACGAAATATTTGCCTGTTTATTGCGTGTTCCATTAAAAAATAAATTTTATTTTCCACAAACTTCTTTCCACTGTGTGCTACATAACTAATGAATGGAAAAATGAATCTTTGTTTATCTCTCTCTGAGAACAGTTCATATAGATAGTCACTGATATTCCTCCAGGAAACACTGGAATCTTATTTTCATTCCGAAGATCATATTGACACATTTTTGGACCATAAGATGCAGGAGAATTATACACAGCATTTTCCATGAAGAAAAGCGCAATTTACAGTTTGCTACTATGATGAGTAAGATTGTGGGTATTCTGTGTAATTTGGTTGAGAGTTACTTCTGTTTTAAAGGAGTCTTTTCCTTGTGTCATGACTGACAGGTTGGTATGGATCTACCAACCCACCAGGCATCACATATCAGAACACTACTATTCATTCCACTGTTAGAATCTGAAATCCCACATAAAGGTTCTTTCTTTTTAATTTCAATGTTTTGCATTTGCAGTATGTCTGTGATTCAAATTAATCGTAACAAGACAATGTACATATAACGTAACACTGAGGCGCATTCACTGTTGCGTAAGTTATCCAGCCTGCAGTGTGCATGTACCACATTGTCTTAAGTGGCCTAGCTGACTCTACCACACTTTTACACATTATCTTGTAAATGGCACAATTTTTGGGAAAACGTTATTGGACATAAAATGCATGTTTTGATCTTCTCTGTAACTTTTGACTGAAATACCTGTCATTCTAAGAAGAAGTTGGTGAGGTACTGTCATAAAAGTACAAACATCTTCATGCAAAGTACCCATTATACTTTTCAGATTTTAATCAAACTTTTTCTCAGCAGATTTTTTAAAAATACTCAACTATCCATTTTCATGAAAATCCATCCAGTGGGAGCCAAGTTGTTCCACATGGACGGATAGACGTGACGAAGCTAATGGTCACTTTTTGCAGTTTTTTGAACATGCCTAAAAACTCTTACTGTAAATTACAGAACAGCATTATAATCAGACACAGTTACTCCTCTCATGCTTGCCCTAATGTAAGATTGTGAACCTTTTGTTATTTATAGTTGATTTGAGTTCATGGCATAAGAAAATATCTGAAGAAATGGAACTGGAATTTGATGATGAAGATATTGAAGTGGGCGAGACTATTGAAGTAAGTACTATTGAAGCAATTCAGTAGTTTCTCTTATCTTGTGAAAGTTTTCCATATGATACCTGTTTGTGTTTAATGGAAGTTTCGGATGGTAGTCCATCAATAATTATAATAGTTAGGATAAAGTTGGAAAATTATTTATGCCTTTATACAAGGCAGTGTATTTTGCAGTTTAAAAGTGCAACTTTTTTTTTTTCAGATGAAGAAAGTGGACACAAGTTATATTGAACATGAAAAATACAAAGATGGAACATTAACAATAGGTTGCATTGGCCAACCAAATGTGGGGAAGTCTTCGCTTATGAATGCAATTATAGGAAAAAAGGTAACAACTAAATTGGTGCAAGGAAACTGATGTGACAACTGTTATGATTGTAAACAATGGGAGGACAGATTTCACTTCTGTATACAGCAGGCTTCTCCATTATACAAACATCCACATATCATGTTGCAGTCTATCATAACTGTGGCATGGGGTTCTGATCCTGTTCTTACCTTCTTAGTATTTTGCACAGTACCACAAAATACTCCATATTCACTTTCTAAAATGTGTTTATTTCACAATGCAAGACATGGTGGGCTGAATCGCGACACCAAATAAGCCTAACCACAAACTGCATTCTGTCATTTCAGGTTGTGAGTGTTTCTAGAACACCAGGGCACACAAAACATTTCCAGACCATCTACCTAACTTCCAGTGTGAGGCTATGTGACTGTCCAGGGCTTGTGTTTCCTTCCAAAGTACCAAAGACACTACAGGTACACAAATATGTATACATACTTAAAAATGATTTTAAAACACCAAGGTCTCGTAAAATGTAATACCTCCTTTCCTTCAGATGGTTCATTCTGTATGCTATGGCTAACAAGAAAAATAAACTAATGATATAGAGTTCAGTCAATAATCCCTACTTGTACAGATTCTGTTATATCCTCAAAATGTTGGTCCATAATAATGATAATTGTTGGCATTAAAAATGATTTTGTACAGAATTTGCAGCAGGTGTGTTTGTAATCTTACCTCTGTACATGGTTTCACATGTGTACAGAGGTTTGTTAGATGTCATCTTCAAATTGAAATTGAATTACATGATACCAGCAGGTAGTTTTACATTCTATAAGAGCTCTTCAATTAACAAAGTTCACTGTTTTTTAAAGTTTGATTACCACAGAAAATTTTGAAACCATGCAAGTGTTAACATTAGTTATCACTTTTACCTCAAGTCTGTATGATTACCATGTTGGTGCCATTATTAATGGCAGGAAATTATAAACTACAAAGGTTCAACAGTCTAATGGTGTGGTGTTCATATCAAGTTTTGTGGAAATTCATGAGTAGGTTCAAAATGTGCTAGATTTGGTTTTTCCACAGCAATGTCAATGAAGAGTCAAATCTTTTGAGATATACCCCACTAGACTTGACTCCAGCTCAGAAGTTACTAGGGAGTTAACAGATGCCTGATTAAACATGCAAACAATGGTATAGCTAGGTTTTTTTTTATGCTGGTGCGAGTAGTCACAAAGGCTGCACTCAACACATTATGAAACTTAAAAAAATCACATTTATTATTATATAATTTGAATATTGTTGAGCTTTGAAAATTAATTTTTTTTCATTTGCAATATTCATTTTGCGTCCCTTGGACTCTGCTACACTGCTTCCACTCCTCTCTTCCCTTTAGCTGCACCCCTCCATAGACACATGTATCATGATAATGTTGGCATAATTTCATTGTATTAAGTAGAATATCAGTTTGTTATATAAAAATACTGCTGTTACTCCAATGTGAAGAGTGTCAGTGATGGTTATCTAACACCTTTGACATGTTAAGTACTCATATTCTATCTGTGAACAAACTGTACCAACGGTTTGTAGTTCCTCTTGAATGCCAATACCGAGTTACACACCACCCCTTATTTCCTTCTGGACTCTAATAAGTGTTCTCAATCTATGAAAATGGGTAAATTTCTACAGTTAGTAAAGAAGCATTCTTATGTTAAACTCTTTGAAAATGAACCAAATGTTACAGATTCTAATGGGAAGTTTCCCAATTGCACAACTGAGAGAGCCCTTTTCTGCAGTTCAGTATCTGGCTGAAAGGCTAGACTTGCCTAATTTGTTGAAGCTGCAGCACCCTGAACAAGATGATGAATGGTCTGCAATGGATATCTGTGATGGTACATTATTTATCAGTTCATCATATTTTATTTCCAAGACTGAACTGATATAACTGTGTAGATAGAAACAGTGAAGTCCTCACAGGTTATTAATATTCAGGTAACTCGGTGTATTTGTTGAGAATTTTCTCTGCTCTGTAGCTGTTGACTTTGAACCATGCTACAATATTGCAGTTAGTTCAATTGTAACTGGGGGAGAAGACAGCATTCCATGGAATGTTAATACAGATGCCATTTACTTACTTACTCCATGGTGCATAGTACTTCTTGAGAAGCTAACTGGTTTGCAGCTAGTCAAGAAATTCCTGACATTTCACAGAACCCGAAGGTTCATTACCGCACTCACAAGCGTCCGCCACCTGTCCCTATCCTGGCCCAGCCCAGTCCAGTCAATCGCTGCTGCCATAAGGGACCCTGCCCTATAAAGACTTCTAATGTTCCAAGTACCTATTTTCATCTCTCTTTGTATGCTGCGCGATGCTTCCCCTAGAAACACTCCCCCCCGGAGATGCGAGTGGGGGAGTAGTTTACCTCCGGATTGTTTTGTCTCCAGAGGAATCATCCCACATGTGAGTGTTTCTAAACAGGAATATTTTACAGGGAGGGGTTGTTAGCACCTCGCCCAACCCCCCAGCTGGAGGACCACCCCTTGTCGGCTGTCCACGACTGCTTATTCAATTTATAATACAGGTGCCATTACGTTCTAGAACGGAAGTGAAATGGAATTGAGCCTGATTTTCCTCATATTTGAGCTTCATAGCATTATTTATCAATTTTCTTCATGCACAACATATTTTAATTTAGAGATGTAATTCTTTTAGACTTATTCTAGATCTTTATATTTAAATGCATGGATGCAGACAGCACCATAATCAACCTCATGGGGCATAGAGTCCTTGGAAAGCTGATAATTATTCAGCTGGTCAAGAAATCCCTTAAATTTTATAATATATCCCATAACACTTGGTTTATTTCCCAAGTATCTGGCCAACAACACAGATTTAAAGCTCCCGAATATGTAATTTTTTCCACCCCACTGTTATTTCTTCTCTCATGACATTTTCTCCTTCAGTGAGCAGTCCTGCTAATTTTTGAAGTAGAATTTTTAAACTGATTTAATTTTCAGTCTGTATGGAATAGTTTTACTGCATATTCCATCATGTTACGCATTATCAATTTAGTAATATAACCACCAAAGTGTACAATTTATTATCCACACCTCGACATGTTTGAAAACCATCAAAGGTTCAATTTTTCAGCACGAAACATACGTAATCATGTTACTTCTTTATAAGTGTGCAAAAATTTTACTCTTTTATATTGGTACTGTCATTATTATATAACATATCTAAAGAATATAATTTGGAAGTTGCTACAAAAAAGATGAAATTATTTGGTTTCGTTGGAACGGATCACCAAAGAACAAAAATTATTATAAATGATGAAACACTAGAACAAGTTAGCCAATTTACTTATCTAGGTTGCAGTATATCTTACCAATTTTCCAATGATGTAGAATTTAAATTAGCAAAATCTTTACAATTAATAGGTACTATTAAGAGAACTATTTTTAAGAAAGTGAGAATGGAAACTATTTTGAAAATATACAACACACTAGTTTTACCTATATTTTTATATGGGTCAGAAAATTGGACTCTAACAGTTTACAAAGACGAAGAATTGAAGCAGCGAAATGAAGTTACTGAGACCTCTGGCAGGCTACACTCTTTATGACCACAAAACAAATGACTACATATGCCGCGAACTATGGATTACAGGCATACTAAACAAGATAGATGAATACAGACGGAACTGGCTTTCACACTTGCAAAGAATGCCACAAAACCGAATCCCTTTGAAATCATACCACTACAGACCAAAAGGAAGGAGAGCAATTGGAAGACCGAAGAAGCGTTGTCGCAAGCAGCTGTAACTCTGGAGACAGAACGGATCAAAGGTTCCAATCCTTGATGTTCACGGTCATTAGTAAATTAATAAATTTACTTCAAGTTCACAGAAGACACGGCACAAAACATTTCAGTGTGCAGATAATAAATATGGCACTGACATGATATTAGTTACAGTGTGATGGTAATATTCTTGAACTGAGTGGAATAAATTAAAGATCCTTTTACTACAGTTCCACATAAATCTGCTGAAACAGTGCAAACCAAGTTACATCACAGTGTCCAAGGTATCGTTTTGAAACTATAATGTTTTACAACTTCGTTTCTTTTAATTTAAAAAATCCTCACTCATGCCTCAAGTTTAATACAACTGCTGACATAATTAATTAAAAAAAAAAAAGAGTAAACCTTTTCCTAATGCATCAGCTTTTCCATAGACAGTGAACAATAATTACTTGTTTGGTGTTTGAACAGCCTGGGCTCTCAAGCGTGGGTTCTACACAGCTCGAACAGCTCGTCTTGACTCACACCGGGCTGCCAATGGCCTTTTACGCATGGCATTAGATGGAAAGATATGTTTATGTCTTCATCCTCCAGGATATTCTGCTAACAAAGGTAAGAGTGATACCCTGATGAAGGAAGCAGCAGATATCTCTGAAACATAAGTATGTATATGCCAGACAGCATGTTGTCACAACCCAGAAGGCACTAACCTTGAATAAAAGTTTTGTACATTCCACTAAGAAAGAAAAACAGGTTAGGTTCATTTACTGCAGAGTTTCCTTAAATATTTACCTGGAAATTTTCCATTAAAAACCACATGATGGCATATTTTATGTAGAATATATGTGGCTGCTTATACATATATTTCACACCCACATTTGTGATGCTGCAGAAGTTAATCATGTTTCTACATACATATATATATATATATATATATATATATATATAACACCACTGTACAAAATATTGTTGCCTGGTATTTGTGCATCCCTAGCTTACATTGCAAAATGCATTGTAAATTCATATAATCTCCTTGTTTGTACTCTTCATCTACATCCAGCAAAATAGCTTACAAAGTATGTAATTGCCAGATAACTGTGCAAAATTTTTAAAATATTCACTTTTGAACTAGATTAATTATAAACACAACGGGGATGACGAACGTTATGATTCACTTTTGATTTGTACCATCTTAAGTTTTAGATAGTTCCTTTCTTGGTATTCCAAATGTAAAAGATCTCAAGAAAGAAAATACTTATTCATAATGTACACATCAGTTCCACTTGGAGAGAGTGACGTGTTGTTTATATAGAATAGGGTTGAAACTGTAATCATTATACTAAATAACCCACTCTTCAGTTTGTGGCACTGTCCAGTGGTTTGAAAAAATTAAACAGATGCAGACTAATATAATTAGGAATTAAATAAATCAAAGTAGGCTCCCTCAAGAGCAATGGCACTGAAATATAGATGTAACAAAATATAATAAACCACAAATATTAGTCACTGATTTCAGACATGAGAGGAGCAGACTCATTATTAAATACCGATAAAAAGAGCACAAGACTTTCCATAAGTGATGTAAAACTGATTCCCAAGGAACATGCACACTGACAGCCCCTTTTGTGATGCATCGAGCATTATCAATTGCAAGCTGATTAGAAAAGCCTGTATCAAAATGTATTTGGACACTGGCAGTCCATGTTACTAGAATAATGTCAAACCACTGAAATAAAACAAAAGTTTCAAAATTCGGGGAAGTTTTTATGCATTTCTTTTACTCTTTCAGAGCACTGGGATAAACATGCTGATGTTCAACTTGTGCAATGGATTCAAGCCAAGACAGGTGAAGAACAAGCAACAGATGATGGTGGTGGTTACACATCAGAGGAAGAAGAAAAAGAAGAAGAAAATGAGGAGGAGGAGGTTGCGGCCAGTACTCAAGAGCCTTATGGAAAAACTGAACATAAGCAAGGTTCAGATCTTGAAGACAGTGATTCAGGTACAGAATTTGGAGTCAGAAACAAGTTTTCAGTATTGAGTCGAGAATAAGTATTAGCTATGTGACAAAGGTATTTCATTTCTTGTGTATATTTTGAGTTCTGTTGTAATTGAAAACTATTAAAGGAATAAATGTGGGGAGATACACAAATCATGAATTTATTTAAAATATATTCCAGTCAAAACACAACTATATTCTATCAATTATACATGTAGCGACTGTTTCAACTCAAAAGTCATCATCAGGCTTATTGTTGAACCATATCTGAGGCACATAAAGTAACAGTGCACATTTTGGGATCCCAAAAAGTTTACAAAGGTGATCACTATTAGATTGGTAGTATTACTATAACTGGTATATTGTGTTAACGTTCCGACTGTCAATACAATTATGTACCTCAGATATGGTTCAACGATTAGCCTGATGATGACTCTTTTGAGTCAAAACATGTTGTTACATGTATAAGTGATAGAATATAGTTGTGTTTTGACTGGAATTCATTTTAAATAAATAAGTAAAAACAAATCATGAAGCTGATAATTATGCAGTTTTCTCCAGTCTCCTGTCACTCCTTCCCAGTCACATCCAAATAGCTTTCTTAGCACCCTATTTTTGCACATCTTGAGCTTATAATCTTCTCTTGATGTGAAAAATCCCAAGTTTCACACCTATAAAATATTAAAAAACTGATGCCATACATTGAATGTCATCTTCAGAGGAAGAATTAAATCAGGGAACAGATGAAAATTGTATTTTTTAAATTTATGGATTGTTATTTAATTGGTTCTGTGAACTGAACTTGTTGGATTCTTATTTAACACTCTGACGCCAAACGACTTATAAAGACGTCATGCAGTTGGCCCTTTAAATAGCCGAACGACTTCTAAAGACTCGCAAACAGTGTGTCAAAGTTTGGAGGAATTTTCACTCCTATTCAGTTAACTGCTGTGGCATGCTATGCTTCAGGACCCTTGAATGTCAGGCTTTCATTCAGGAGCCAGAATGTACCCCTTCCACCTCCTAAACCCCTCCACAAACACAGATATATACGTAGACACTTAGTAACTGTGCATGTTTCCCAGCTGACTAATATGGTTCTGACACTGCTTGCTCTGGAGTTCACTGTGGTTTGAAATATCAGTACTGGCCTATGAAGCAAACTCTAGATGTTGACCAGAAAGATTGTCAGTGGCATACTGTACCCATATAATTCAGACAAAACTAGTGCTAAAAAATCAGAAATATCCACAAAACTCAATGTTTACAGCTACAGGAGGGCCCACAGACATGCCTCTTGTAGTGCTGGGGTAATCTGTAAGGGTTTTGGGGTAGTAACATGCAACATACAGCCATAAATCTAGTAACAATGTCTTGTTCACCTTCAAATAGCTGGAATTTTTATACAACAGTCACATCATAGCTTTAGATCTGTTCTGCTGTCACTGTAGAAGACGTTCATACTCGCTGATATTACGTTTCTGAAACTGTGCCAAGTCACACATAGTAGTCTAAACAAGGCAGACAATTGTGGGTCTCGAGCAATGGCCAGACAAAGATAAATAAAACTTGAGGAGGAAGCCATCAGTGAAATTCTGGTTGCTGACACCGACTCAGAATCAGGTGCGAAAGCTGGCGGTTAGAAGATTTTGAGTTAGAAGAAGAAGAGGAACAACAACAGCAAAAAGCCTCAGCAGATGTAGCCATAACAAACACTGGCCAGTGAAATCAACCCACTACTCTGCCGTCTGTGTTCTTCTCACGGCCAAAGAAAGGGCACAGTGTACAAGTGCACCAGATGTGACAGGGGCTAGTGCGTGGTGCCATGTTTCACAGAATATCACACAAATGTAAATTTGTAATATATCACCCTCTTTGTGAATACTGTGTCGTGATAAAACAGTGATCCAAGGTACCACAGACCGTATGCAGCAGCCAGAATTATGGAACGAAATATTTACACCACATTTTATATAATACATGCGATTCACAGGCCTAAATTTGTTATAAAAATAGGTGAACATTTTTTCCCCAATTAAGCAATTCATAAGCACAGTAAAAAATTTTATTTCATTAAATGTGATGGAAAAGTCTATGAGATATGTTTTTTTTCTAAGAGTAAAATCCCCGGTAAAAAATTCCGGTAGACATGTTGCTCGGAGGGATTTAATTCTGGCGTCAAATAGTTGAAGAAAATCTCTGTCATCATCTCACTATCCACATTAACCTTTAAATTAATGGGTTGGTATTTAAATCTTAGCACATGGTTTATAAACATGTATGATTTGAACAGAAAAAGATAAAAGTATGAAATATATGGCAGTATGTAGAAAGTAAAAGCCAGATTACGCAGCATGTCTTAAAAATGTAGTAAAATTTCCTTGTTGCCTAAATACATAAAACAAACTTCTATGGGTGGTTTATTTATGTGCATTCATATATGTGCATGTTGGTCATTTAAAGGTTATTATTTCAGAATCACAATTACAAGCTCATATGTGGCCCCACATGGGCCTACCTAACCTGCCTCCTTTATGCACCTTTTATTTCTATACAATTTGGCACGTTTATCAACAATATTGCATAGAATTTAATTTTACTCTGGGTTAAGTAATGACGTTTCAAACTGTATGTCATTCAGGCAGAAACTAACATGAACACATTTAAACGCACGTGTCCACAGATACCAGATTTCTAGAAGTAAATAACATGCACAAAGAAAAGTGCAAACCAATACCCAATCCTTGTTTTCTCTCTTCATGTAGAATTGGTAAGAAATAATACAAACTGGACTGAACATTACAGTTGTGTATAGAGGGTTTAATATTAAAGCTGTACAAGTAAAATATCTGTCCAGACAGAAAAACACTGTACTTCTACATTCACTATAAAAGAACTTCATTATCATGAAATCTTTACAGTGCAGGGGCTTAACATTTTTTATGACACATCAATGAGAATTTCACATGTGCAAAATTCTACCAATCTCACTGTCCTAATTACTCTCTGTATCAGTCACACTTTCTGATGATGTACGTCTTTCCTTCTTTCGACTTTTATGATGTGAGTGTTTCTTCTTTTTCTTACGCTTCTTATGTTTTTTGTGTTTTTTATCATCACTGTCACTATCATCAGATGGAGACCGTGAGCGATCATGGGTTGTTGATTTATTTTTCTCTTTCTTAACCTTTTTCCTTTTCTTTTTTGCTTTTCTCAGCTTACTCTTTAACTCTTTCTCTCTCAGTTCTGTCAGAGGTGTCAAATACTCATCTTCACTTTCACTACTGGTGCTGCTTACATCTAGTACAATCTCTTTATTTGGATCTACTTTGATGAAATTTCTGCACTGGAATGTTAGATGCCCAGCATAACCACATTTTTTACAGGCCGGACGGATGGTTTCCTTCCCTTGGGGTACCAGATGGGATAGAATGTCAGAATCCATTTCAGGTAAGTATATATGAAATCTAGAAAGAGGAAGATGACAAATGATTATGCTAAGCACACCAATTTTGAAAAGGTGCCACTAATTCAGATTTCAGTAGAAAACTGAAAATATTTGTATCAGATAATATTTATATTTCTCTCACGGCTTATTTCATAATGATGACCGAAACAATGTTAACTTATTATGTGGGTATGTCATACAAGGCTCCTGACATGTAATGCAGTCCACACCTAGTAACACACATCACCCCACAAGTTTTCTGACAATTCTTTGTGTTCTGCTTTCATCTGTCATGCACAGACATCAGGCAAGTACGCCCTTTCTACATAACTTGGCTAGCTTGTAGGATATGCTTACTACCAATATACAGTGCACAATTAAATGGGTACTCTTTTCAGGCCATTTAAATGTCCATACAAAAGTTATACATAATTTTTTATATTTCAATGAAGGTATTTTTCTGCCACTTGATAGAAGCAGCAAGAGGGAAACCAACCATAGTGGGATTGAGGGTAATGAATATGCAGGTTTGTTGGCTAGAGAAAGATCTAGTAGCCCACATGTTGGCCCTGAACCAGTAACTCCCATTTTACCTTGTGATGACATGCTTAGAATTAAGGAATAGTCAGACAGGAAGTACTGAAAAAATCAGACCCCACACAGGGTATGAGGCAGTCATACTGCCAATGGAGAACCTACTTCAATATTGATTTGGAATGTCTTTAACCCTTTCCCCTCCCTAACGCTCCAAAGCGCTCGGAATTTAAAAGTCCCCTCCCCCTCTAAACGCTCTAAAGCGTTTCTGGTATAGTACGTAAATTTAAATGTCCCGTGAAAAAACTC
>Ga0123355_10003728_pt1 | contig 21991 bp, 26 predicted proteins | sample TergutEmb28metaG_3_FD_89872 | JGI IMG/M metagenome (GOLD analysis project Ga0123355, IMG submission 89872) | Embiratermes neotenicus P1 segment gut microbial communities from Petit-Saut dam, French Guiana - Emb289 P1 | ecosystem: Host-associated > Arthropoda: Insects > Digestive system > Gut ... | reverse complement strand
TTAGATCCTGTTTTCGATACGTGTAATAATGCGCCAAGATTTATTCTTGAATCGTTGGATTTTTTTTGACGTCCCACAAAAACATCCAAAAAACCGCGGTATTACGCGCTTCTTTGAACAAGGGGGTGTCAAGGTTTTTTACTTGATACCCGCTTGTCCAGGAGCAACGGAAAATTGACCAAACAGCGTGTCATTTCCGTTGTGGCTACACGCCTCATCTGAATTTTTTATGTCATAACACAAGGGGTTACAATCCCAGATTTTTGAGGTATAATATAAAATGCACCCAAAAAATACTATTGAGAGAAGGAATCCTCAAATGATTAGACTAACCGGCAAAATAATTTCTGTAACGATGGTGCTGCTGATAGGCGCGATTACTCTTTCGGCCTGCAATGGCGGCACCGAGCAACCCCCACCAGACCTGCCGCAGATAACCGATGAAACCACATCCCCCGACCCGGTAGAAGTCACCGACGACATGCTTCCGCCGCTGGACGGCACAAACCTCGAGCAATTGCGCGACACGCCCATAAACACATTGCAATTGACCCCGCTTACCCCCGGGGAGGAACTTGCGGTGATGCACACCAACATGGGAGATATCACGCTTCGCCTTTTCCCAAGCGAGGCACCTTTGGCGGTTGAAAACTTCATAACCCACGCCAAAGATGGCTATTATGACGGCGTTATTTTCCACAGAGTCATAGAAAACTTTATGATCCAAGGCGGCGACCCAACCGGAACAGGCGGCGGCGGCCAAAGTATATGGGGACACAGCTTTGGCGTTGAAACCAGTTTCAACGTGCATCATTTCCGCGGTGCGCTGGCTATGGCACACGCAGGCGGAGCCATGGGCAGCCAGTTCTACATCGTCCACGACCCCGAGGTAGGCGGCGGCCTTGACCAAGAAATGGAACGCCTTCTGGCAACACAAGACGAACCTATGGGGATACTTGAAGACGGCCATCGCATATATATAAGGGACTTTCTTCCTGCAGAAGTGTTGACCCACTTTTTAGAAAATGGCGGCACACCTTTCCTTGACTGGCACTTTAACCAGCAAGGCCTGCCCCACACAGTTTTTGGGCATGTAGTAGAAGGCATGGATGTAGTGGATGCCATTGCCGCAACAGAAGTAAACGCAAGCGACCGCCCCCTTGAAGATGTAATCATCGAAAGCATTTCATTTATAACTTATGGTGAATAATAAGAGGTGAATTTTCAATGCCCGACCTATATCTTGATAACGCGGCAACAACACCCCTACACCCGCAGGCATTAGAGGCCATGATGCCTTTCTTGACTGAAAACTACGCAAATCCATCCAGTGTATACAGGGCAGCGCAAAAAGTGCGCAAAGCTATAGACGAATCACGGCTTTGCGTCGCCGCCGCAATATCTGCCTCACCTGATGAAATATTTTTCACCGCAGGCGGCACAGAATCGGATAATTGGGCAATAAAAGGCACGCTAGAGGCCTCGCGCCCCAAGGGGCATATCATTACCTCATCAATAGAACATCATGGAATCTTACACGTTTGCAAACATTTGGAAAAGCAGGGCTACGATGTAACGTATCTGCCCGTGGATGATATGGGCGTAGTCTCGCCGGAATCGGTTGAAGAAGCGATTCGACCGGACACATGTGTGGTGTCTGTGATGCTGGCCAACAATGAAGTGGGTTCCATCCAGCCACTGGCTGAGATTAGCGAAATAACAAAAAAACATTCCATCCCGCTGCATACAGACGCAGTGCAGGCCGTGGGGCATATTCCCACGGATGTAAATGATCTGGGTGTTGACATGCTGTCACTCTCCGGCCATAAATTCTATGGGCCGAAAGGCGTAGGGGCATTGTATGTACGCAAAGGCACACGTTTATCGCAACTGTTCCACGGCGGCGCACAGGAACGCAACCGCAGAGCCGGCACGGAAAATGTGCCGGGAATTATAGGCATGGGCGCAGCCCTATCCATTGCCATGGAAGAAATGAAAACGGAAACCCCACGGCTAACAAAGCTTAGGGACAGGTTAATCGACGAAATAATCAAGACCATTCCTTACTGCAGGCTCAACGGCCCACGGCAAAACCGCCTGCCATCAAATGTAAACATGTCATTCAGGTTTATCGAAGGCGAGGCACTGCTGTTGCATTTGGATATGCATGACTGCCAGGCATCAACCGGTTCGGCATGTTCTGCCATTTCGCTTGAGCCTTCACATGTGCTTATGGCGATGGGGCTTTCCCATGAATTGACCAACGGTGCGGTGCGGTTCACTTTGGGGCGCAGCAACACCGACGAGGATATAGACCGCCTGCTAGGCATTTTACAAACATCAGTAGAAAAAATCAGGAGCCTATCGCCCCTGTATGATGATTTCTTAAAGACAAAGGCGTGAAAAATACAATGGAGTACAACGAAAAAGTAATTGACCATTTTATGAACCCGCGCAATGTAGGCGAAATGGACAATGCCAGTGGCGTTGGCACTGTGGGTAATGTGCAATGCGGGGATATTATGCGTGTCTTCCTCAAAATCGAGGATGGAATAATTTGCGACGCTTCATTTAAGACGTTTGGCTGCGGCGCAGCGGTTGCCACGTCTAGCATGGCAACTGAAATGGTGAAGGGCAAGACAATCCAGGAAGCATTGGCAATAACCAACAAAGCGGTAATGGAAGCCCTGGACGGGCTGCCCGCCGTGAAAGTTCACTGTTCTGTGCTGGCGGAAGAGGCTTTGCGGTCTGCGCTTTGGGATTATGCGCAGAAGAATAACATCGTCATCGAAGGGCTGGAAGAGCCAGTTGCCACGCCGCATGAACATTAATGAGACAATTTTCGCAAAATTTTGCGTCATTGGCTTTTTACATGATATAATTGGAATGTACATTTACCTATTCTAGTGCGGTCATTCCGCGAGAGGATTACAACCATGTATCAAAAAGGGGATAAAATCCTTTATCCGTTATACGGTGCGGGAATAATAGAAAACTTGGAAGACAAAGACATAGACGGTGAAATCCAAACCTACTATGTTTTAAATATTCCTGTGGGCAACTTAAAAATTATGATATCTGCTGCAAAGGCAGAAAGCCACAATGTGCGGCCTATTCTTCCCGCCGATGAGATATTGGCAGTGTTGGCTCAAACACTGAATCTGCAAGTAGACATGCCCGACAACTGGACTCTGCGTTACAAAGAGAATATGGATCGAATAAGATCCGGTGATTTATCCCAGGTGGCTCTTGTGTTCCACAGCTTATTGCTGCGCGAACGCGAGCGCGGGCTTTCCACAGCCGAGAAAAAGTTAATGACCACCGCCAAACAAATTATACTTTCCGAGCTTATTTTGGCTCTTGACATCGACAGGGTCGAGGCCGAAGAGATTTTGGATAACACACTCCAGAGACAAGAAGGAATTTAATGTATTTTGACAGCCATGTACACAGTGCCGCGTCGCCGGACTCTGAAATGTGCCCGGTAGAGGCTATTGCCACGCTCAAACAAAAAGGTTTGGGCGTAATTTTTACCGAGCATGTTGATTTTGATACAAAGGGTTTTGTATGCGATTTCAACATTTATCCATCGACATATGCACATTTGCGCAGCGACTCTGTTTTGCTGGGGTTGGAGATTGGGCTTTCGCCCGATTATTTTGATTTGAACAAAAAGACCGCGGATGCTGATTATGATTTCATCATCGGCTCAGTACATCGTGTGTATGGGCGGGATGTTTATTTTGACTTCCCAACGAATGATGCCGCCAGCTTTATACGCCGCTATTTGACCTATTCCCGGGAAATGGTTGAGTTGTGCGGCATTTTTGATGCATTTGGGCATGTAGACTATGTTGCGCGATATGTTCCGGAGGCTGGGGAGTTGTTTTGTTATGACAATTTTGCGGAAGAATTTGATGCGTTGCTGAAGGCCTTGGCGGTGCGGGATATTGCGATTGAGATAAACACCGCCAGGTTTGAAAAACTTGGAGCAGATGGGGTGCGGGATTGTCTTTTGCCAATATACAGGCGATTTGCGCAGCTGGGCGGGATGTATTGCACCATTGGATCGGACGCCCATGATGTTGGGCGGCTAGGCAGCCATATGGACATGGCCATAAATTTGGCTATAGCTTCCAAACTTAAAATAGTTTATTATAAGAAGAGAGTACGCCACTTCTGTGGCGCATAGGAGAGGTGTATATATGTACAGCAACATAACACTGCACAAAGTGGCAGACTATGACGCGCTAAGCAACAAAGCGGCAGATATTTTTAGCATGGCGGTAAGTGCCGCGCCTACACGAGCCTATGGTTTTGCCACCGGCGGAACCCCTGAAGGCATGTATGCAGAAATGATTAAACGCCAACAAGAAGGCACGGCAGATTTTTCGCGGCTTGTGGCCTATAATTTGGACGAATATCATCCGCTGAAACCAAACCATGACCAAAGCTATTGTTATTTTATGGCCAAGAATTTGTTTGATGCGGTGGGCTTGCCGCTTGAGAGCCGGAATATTCCCAAGGGCGACGCAGAAAAACCCGTAGAAGAAGCCCTCGCGTATGACGCAAAAGTTTTGGCCGCAAAGATTAATATGCAAATCCTGGGCATTGGCACAAACGGCCACATTGGATTCAACGAGCCGGCAGATTCATTTAGAGCGCAAACCGGCCATGTTGCCCTGGCAGAAAGCACTATCAAAAGCAATGCCAGATATTTTGAATCGGCGGATGATGTTCCGCGTCATGCCATTACAATGGGCATTGGCACGATAATGATGGCGGATGCTATTTTGCTGCTGGTAAGCGGCGAAGGCAAGGCCGCTATTCTTAGGGATTCATTGCGCGGATCAATTACGCCGCTTGTGCCTGCATCTGTTTTGCAGCTGCACCGGCATGTGATTGTTGTCGCGGATGAAGCCGCCGCAAAATTGCTATAACTGATGAAACCAGGCATCACCGGGTCTTCGTCCTTTGTTCGCCAAGCCGCTATTTTGGGCTTGGCTTCTTTGTTTGTGCGGTTTATCGGATTTTTGTATCGGATTCCCCTGACGGACTTGATGGGCGACGATGGCATGGGCTTTTATACCCGGGCGTATTTTATTTACACATTTGCGGTTGCGGTTTCGTCCGGTGCATTGCCGGCTGCGGTTTCGCGGCTGGTTAGCGAGCGGATTGCGCACAGGCAGTTCCGCAATGCTCATGAGTTGTTTAAAACGGCCATGGGCTTTGCTGTGGTTTGGGGGGCTGTGATTGGTCTTGGCATGGGCTTCGGTGCGGAGTTTATTGCCGATTTTTTTGACGCGCCCGAGTCTGCCCATGGGCTTAGAGCTTTGGCTCCTGCCATTGTGGTTGTGGCTATGTTGGCGGTGTTTCGCGGGTATTTTCAGGGCATGAAAACGGCGATTCCCACTGCGGTGTCACAAGTTGTGGAGCAGATTTTTAATGTTGTGTTTACCGTGTGGCTGGCATGGCTGTTTTTTGACGCGGCAAACCTTCAATACGCAGTTGCCGGGGGCACGGCAGGCACGGGCATTGGTGCGGTTGCCGGGGTTGCGGTTGTAGCGGTTATGTACGCGCTGGTTGCCAAGGATTTGAAGGCCAGAGCCAGGGCAGACGTTAGAGCCGAAACATTTGAACGCCGCCGGCGTCAGCTGAGGGCTGTTTTGCTGACCGCGTTCCCCGTAATGGTGGGCATGGGGGTGTATGCGCTATCTACCATTTTGGACTTTGGAATGGCCAGTGACCGCATGGCCGCGTCCGGGGCATTTGAGCTGGATGAAATCAACGACCTTGTGGGGCAATTTAATAACAAGTTTATATTGTTCACGTCGCTTCCCGTGTCTTTGTCCGTGGCACTTTCTGCCGCAGTTATACCGGAGATTACTACGGCTCAGGTGGAAATGGACAACGACGCCATTCGCAATAAAACAAACATGGCATTGCGCATTTCCATGATGCTTACCATTCCGGCGGCTGTGGGGCTTGCGGTGCTGGCGGACGACCTTGTGGCACTGCTGTTTCCCGCGCACCCGGACGGCGGCTGGCTTATTATGTTTGGCTCGGTTAGCATTGTTTTTATTGCGCTGGTGCAGATACTCACTGGGGTGTTGCAAGGCATTGGCCGCGTGGGAATCCCCGTAATTGGCGCGATTTTTGGCGTGATGTGCAAAATCCCGGTCAATTATTTTTTGATTTCGATTCCACAGATTAATATTTTGGGCGCGGTAATAAGCACGATTGTTTGCTATATCGTGGCGTCGATATTTAACCTATACTTCCTGCGTCGTTTGACAGGAATACTTCCCAATTTTGCAGACGCCTGCGTAAAACCGGCCGTGGCATCTGTTGGCATGGGATTGGTTGCGTTTATTAGCAGCCAGCTTTTGAGAATAATCATGCCTGGCCAAGTGGCCACCATCGGTGCGCTTGTGTTTAGCGGACTTGCGTACTTTATTTTTATGGGATTGATTAAAGGATTTAGACTGGGGGATATTGATATGCTGCCGCTGCCCGGTGGGGTTAAGAGGTTTATGCGGTTTTAAAAATTCAACTGGTTGGCAATGCTATCCAGTTGAATTTTTTCTGCAAAACATCTTGCGCTTTTCCCATTTTCAGGTTAGAGTATGAAATCGAATCCAGGGCGTGTTGCAGCCGCGTCTGTGGAAATAATATTTGGGGGAAAGGAGAATCATATGAACGGTGCTGTGTTTTTTTGTTCGTTTAAATTAAACGAGGGCGCTTCCGTGCCGGATTTTTTGCAGGCGGCACAGACGCTAAATGACGAGTACATCTCAAAACAAAAGGGTTATATCTCATGGAAACAGCTTGTTGACGGCGACACTTGGGCAGATTTTTTGACTTTTGAAACAATGGAAGATGTCAAAAACTTTGAAGCAAATTCTGCCAATGCTGGCGAGTTGGCCATGAACTTTTTTTCGTTTGTCAATTTAGAAAGCTGCAAGGTAAATTATTTTTCTGTTGAAAGGAGTTATTTATTATGAAAACATTTGGAAAAACAAGAATTGTTGCGGTGATACTGACACTGGCGATGCTTATGGCAGCAATGCCAGGCGTTGCGCACGCAACCGATGGAGGATCAGCGGTTTCGATTGATCTCGATGTTACGCAGTTTGCGGCAGAATATGCAAACCCCGCCTATCTGGCAACAACCTCACCGTCAGCATTGACAACTACTCCGGCGGCAATCACTCCAATAACCGCTGGAATACGCACCCTACGCTTTGCCATAGACAGCACCACATTCACCGACAATGGCGTGTCTCATACTTTGGAGGCCGCTCCGTTTATCGCAAACGACCGCACAATGGTGCCTTTGCGCGTGATAATAGAAGCACTTGGCGCAACAAACCTTGAGTTTGACGCAGGAGTTATCACTTTCGTTTTAAGCGGCGAAAATATAACAATGACAATTGGGCAGCCACTTCCAGATGGTATGGGAACACCCGTTATCATTGCAGACCGCACATTTGTACCACTGCGATATATCATGGATGAAATAGGCGCAACAGCTCGCTGGGATGGCGTAGCTCGCGCAGCGTATATTTATATTTAAATACACACGATGAAAAAAAGACCCTTGGGGCTACTCCCCAAGGGCTTTTTGATACGAATCTCAGAAAATCACGTCGACAACCGAGCGAAAAATCGGCGGCATTAGGCCGTTTTTCGCGAAGTGTTGGCGACGATGATTTTCGAGATTCGTATGAGAGGAGATTGATTATGAAATTTGTTGCAATGATACTAACGCTGGCAATGCTTATGGCCGTGGTGCCTGGGGTTGTACATGCAGATGTCGCTTCACCAATAATACCGAGTATAACAATTCGCCCGCCAGAAATATTTGAGGATGACGATTTGACCATTACATTTACCAATGTTTACGATGCCATAGGCCGTGCAGACATAACGATGCAATCAGCAATGTGGTTTTATCTTGCACCTAACGGAACCTTTAGTTTCAACCGAGATATTGAGCTTTTGACTGAAACCGAAGAAACACTAACCGCCCGTGCAGGGGAAGTGATGTCTCTGTATGGGCATCCATCTCTTGGGTTTATCTATGGTGAATTCCCCATCCCTCCAGAACATACGCCAAGCGGGGATATTGAAGGGCTTTACAGAAGCCATAGTTTTGGCTTTCTCCACGTCAACCCTCCGGTTAACGTACCCATGCAAAACGAATGGACGCAGCTTGTGTCAAATTATGCTGTGACAACCCCGGCCGCAGTGACGACAACCTCAGCAGCAGTTGCCGCACGCACCCTGCGCTTTGCCATAGGCAGCACTACGTTCACCGACAACGGCACGCCTCGCACTTTGGAAGCGGCTCCTTTTATCGCACAGGCTCGCACAATGGTGCCTTTGCGTGTGATAGTAGAAGCCCTTGGCGCAACAAACCTCGAATTTGACGCCGGAGTTATCACCTTCGTTTTAAGTGGCGAAAACATAACAATGACAGTTGGGCAGCCACTTCCGGGCAATATGGGAACGCCCGTCATAGTTGCAGACCGCACATTTGTGCCACTGCGATATATCACGGAGGAAATAGGCGCAACGGCTCGTTGGGATGGCGATGCCCGCGCGGCGTATATTTATATGTAAATAGAAGGGACGTTGAAAATGAATCAAGAAGTTATTGCAAGAGCAGCAGAACTCATCAACTCGAAAGCAGAGTATAAAACCGGTGGCATGGAGGGCTATGCTGCACTTTCCCTTATTGATGATAACGGCTATCCCTCTGCCACTACGTTTTGCATTACGAAAGCTGACGGCATAAATTGGCTTACGTTTAATTCAGCTCTCGACAGGCCATATGCTGAACGAATCAGCAAAAATAATAAAGCCTGCGTATGTATCAACTCCAGCGCATACACAATAAACCTTGTTGGCACAGCCGAGGCATTAACCGACATTGAAACAAAAAAAGAAAATTGGCTTCCAATGTTTAACGATGGCGTACATTGGAGCGGCCCGGATGACCCGCAGTTATTGATTATACGCTTTACGACGGAACGCTACACAATAACCTTCGCAGATGATGGCAGTTATGCGGCAGGCAGCTTGTAAATTTATAGCCGAATAATCGGAATGCAGACAAGCCGGTATCAAGTAAAAAACCTTGACACCCCAACGCCCAAAAAACCGCGTGATATCGCGGTTTTTTGGGCGTTTTCGCGTGAAGCTAAAAAAATTCTAACGATATTTTGTCAGAAATATTGCCGCAAAATCGGTGCGACAGTGACGACCCACATTTTGCTACTTGTCGACATTTAATGAACGTCTAAACTTCAAGTGCTCGTACTCAATGGCTATTTTATTATTCATATCGTCGCTATTAACTATTTTACATATCACCCAATGAATAACAACGCTAACACCAAGCCCGAACATCGACCACGCGGGCCAAAAATAACCGCCCCTGTCTGTTAGCAGGTAAACAATTATTAAAAAAACACTAATAATTACTGCCAATGAGAAATGCAGTTTGAACGCAAACCTTGCGCGTACGCGCCGCCTAGCAAGTTTTAGCAATTCTATATCTGTATCAGGGCCATGCATTGTATACCCTTCATGGATATGGTCATCCATGATTTCGTCCGTTTTTTCCATGCCAGGCGCAAAGCGTATCGCAGTTTGATCATCTCCTATCCATGACGCTCTTTGTTGCTTTACAAGCTGCCTTGCTCTGCGCACAAAAGTTTCACCTATTTTTATGTTGTTGGAGTCGTACAAAACAACTTTTCCTTCCACTTGAAAAACCTCCATTCATTTTTATTTTGGAATCGATATTAAATGCGCCAAGCTGTTTTTCGCATGAGCAACCAGCCCAATGCCTTTGGGTGCCTCCCCCTACGCATTATTACCCTGTTATACGTGTGTTGCGTAAAAAAGTTTATGTACGGCGAAAAAATCCAGTTGGTTGGCAATGCCAACCAACTGGATTTTTTTGTACACATACGAATCATTGATATCGATATCTGCGAATTTTTTTAATCCCCCATTGATAGAATCCAAGGCCTTCATATTCCAACGCGAATCCGCATTTTTCCATGACTTTGCAGGAGGCTATGTTTTTTGCGTGGCATATTCCCACGATTTCGTGTATGTTCAATTGTTCCAAGATGAATGGGAGGAAGGCTCGGAGAGCCTCTGTGGCATATCCTTGGCCGGTATAAACTTCGCCAATATGATAGCCAATTTCCCAGCCTTTTCTGATTGGCGCAGCTTGGACATGGCCAATTTGACTGCCATCGTTGAGCAGAATGGGATAGACCTTGGGCATCCCGGCCTTGTCATAAAATGATATGAGAGCCGTTAGCACTTTTTCGGCAGCGGCAACCGTTTCAAAGACTTCGTCGGGTACAAAGCGTCTGTTGTCGGCGTCCAGGGAGTTGAGATGCACACTTTCGGCCATATCAGGGGTGAAAAGGGTTATATATAATCTTTCTGCTTGAAGTTTCATTAAAACCTCTCTGTCATAAACATCGAACGCTTGGGGAACAACTGGCTAAGGTTCTCATGTGCGCTGTGAATTTTTGTGCAATTTTTATACAATGCCTCTTCCGGGGTGATGAAGCCTGTTACAAGCTGTGCCATGGTTTGCACGGTGGTTTCCATGTCTGGCGGGGCATCTTGCTTTTTTACCGTCAAAGTTGAATTTTCCCATTGGATGTTGTATGTGCCGGTGTTTATTGGCAAAAATGTGTCTGTTATGCCTATGTTTACTTGGCCGCTGCCCTGTGGGGCGCACAGGGTTTGCAAACCGGCCGGCACGTTTACTAAACGGTTCATTCCACCGGCGGCCACTTTCCAGTCTATTTCATAGGAATCTGTACATAGCGCGTGCATGTTTATGTCATATGGCGCGTCCCACTGGATGGCTTCATATTCTGCGCCCAGTTTGCTTAGGAAACCGAACACGTATTTTAGGCCTTCGGGAGTTGTCCAGCAGCATTCTTTTATCGCCAGGGTGTTGCCGTCTTCGCTGCAATTTTCGGCATCGTATAGTATATAGGCTATGGGGATGTTTGCATCATCGCGGATTAAATATGTGAAGTTTACGTCGTTGTACGGGTCGCGATAGGTGATGTGTTCCCAGTAGTTCTTGTTGCGAACTACGGCCAGGTTGCGTTTTTTGATGAATGCCGCATAGATTTGGGCATATGGGGCTGTGTCGTCGCCCGGCTCGAAGGGTTCTATGTTTTTGGGGTAGGGATATTTGGCCAGCTGATACATGGGAATACGCAGCTTTTGCAATGGATAACACATTTCGTAGCCAAATGTACGATAATATTCATAGGAAAACGGATATAGCACCGAAAATATTTGCCCCGCGTCGTACATCGCAGGCAAAGCCTTTTCATATATTTTGCGTATGCCGCCTTGGCCGCGTGCCTCGGGGCGGGTCACAACCGCGCCCACGCCGCCCATTTTTACGTCTTTCTCGTTCATGCGGATGGTGAACGGCTTCACCAAAAACGCTGACTGCAAACGATTCTTATCGTCAAAATAACCCCAGCGAACGCTTCCGGTTTGTTTGAAGGCGTGCTTTTTAGGGTTTTTCATCATTTTGCGAATGTCTTCGCGTTCCTCGGTTAGGAATACGGTTTTGCATATGCCTCTGAAATGTATGTGTTCTTCCGGGGTTAATTCTCTTACGTTCATTTGTAAAGTTCCTTTCCAGTGAAGTGCTTCGCATAGATTATATCTTTTGCGTCAAAAGTGCAAGGGACAAGATGGTATCAAGGGTTTTCACTTGATACCCATGCAGCAAGCCCCGTAAAATCGCGATTTGTTTCGCTGAAAAATTCAACTGGTATGAAATTCTTACCAGTTGAATTTTCAAAATAACGATTTGATTTGAAAAAACCCGTGACTTGTGGGATAATATAACGAGGTGTAAAATCGTTGTATTATCTGCCACGATTATGGTTGAATTTGGCAGAAACGGGCATAATTTTATTATAATCTTCAGTGAAGGCGGGCTTTTTTGACATGTTTACACAACGTCATTTGGGAATTGATTTAGGAACGGCAAATGTACTGGTTTTTTCCAGGGGGGAAGGAATAATTTTAAACGAACCCTCTGTTGTTGCGCTCAATACAGCTACAAAAAAAGTAATGGCGGTAGGCGACGAGGCCAAACAAATGATTGGCCGCACGCCGGGTTCCATCGTGGCCATACGTCCTATGAAGGACGGAGTTATTGCCGACTTTGAAACGACCCAGGCGATGCTGCGCTATTTTATTAAAAAGGCGCGAGGCATGAGGCCTCTTTCCCGCAGAATCAACGTAGTGGTGTGTGTGCCTTCCAGCATTACGGACGTGGAGAAACGCGCCATTGAAGAGGCGGTTATTTCTGCCGGTGTCCCCGGCAAGGCCGTGTGCCTGATAGAGGAACCCATGGCCGCCGCGATTGGCGCGGGGCTGCCCGTGGCAGAACCTACGGGAAGCATGATTGTAGATATAGGCGGCGGCACCAGTGAAGTTGCGGTGATATCGCTGTGCGGGATTGTTACCAGCAAATCCTTGCGCGTGGCTGGCGACGAATTTGACAGAAGCGTGATAAGCTATATACGGCGCGAGTTTAGTCTGGTCATAGGCGACCGCACTGCCGAGAACATAAAAATCACCGTGGGCTGCGCCTACAATCCAAACCCCGATAATAACATGGAAGTAAGAGGGCGCGACTTATTGTCTGGCCTGCCCAAGACCATTATAATTTCCGAAGAAGAGGGACTCCAGGCTTTAGCGGAATCTGTAGGCAAAATCGTAGACGCGATAAAATTCACAATGGAAAAAGCACCGCCAGAACTTGCCGGCGACATAATGGAAACCGGTATAATGCTTGCCGGGGGCGGAGCTTTGCTGAAAGGGCTAGACGAATTGATTTCTACAGAAACAGGAATTCCGGTGAATATTGCACCCGAGCCGCTTAATTGCGTAGCCCTTGGAACAGGCTTAGTGCTGGAGAATTTTAAACACTTACAAAACGTGCTTATTACCCATGGGAAAGTTAGGCGGCAGGCGTGATAGACTTTTTAGACAGGCACAGGCGAATATTCCTTTTGTCCGGCATAGGGCTTTGCATTGTTATGATTATTTCAACGATTAGCCCTTCTGTGGGGCCGGGGATGTTTGCACGTGGGCTTTCTTATGTTGTGGCACCGCTTCAAAGCGGCGTCAGTGCTTCTGTTGCATGGGTAAGTGGGCATTATACCGCACTTAGCCAGAACCAAGAAATTATCAACGAAAATCGTACTCTTAGAGAAGAAATAAATCTATTGCGCATCGAAAACAACCGACTGCAACAAGCCGACGAAGAAAATATTAATCTGCTGACATTGCTTAATATGAGCAGGCGACATGCCCCGTTGCCCACGATGGGGGCAAGAGTAACCGGGCAAAACCCAACAGCCACACTTAGCCGGTTTTTTATCGACCGTGGAACAAGCGACGGCATTGGCCGCAACATGGCCGTGCTTGGCGACGGCGGGCTTGTGGGGGTTGTGCGGCAGGCGCACCCAAATCATTCACAATTTCTGTCTATTATTGACCCAGACTTTTCTGCCGCGGTGATGAGTGTGCGCACCGAGGATATTGGTATCGTGCGGGGCGATGCCCGCCTTATGCAGCAGGGACTTATTCGCATGGATCATATTTCTGCCACGGCGCAGATAATGCCTGGCGACGAAATTGTTACATCGCCGCACAGTTCCATTTTTGCGCCGGAGCTTATGGTGGGGACGGTGCGCAGCATCTATTCCAACCCGGATATGCTTACCATGCACGCCATTATTGTCCCCTTCGCCAACATGGACAACGCGGAAATGGTGCTGGTGATTACAGAGGTTTTTGGCGACCAATACTCGCGATATGACGAGCATCTTTTTATAAACGAGGACTGACCATTGATACGAATTCTTAGCATGGCCGCTATCATTATTGTCAATTTTGTTTTGCAGTCGTCGTTATATCCGGGGATTGCACTGCTTGGCGTCACCCCGGATACGGCACTTGTACTTATCGTAAGTTATGGAATATTGCGCGGCGACATTGAAGGTGCTATTTTCGGCTTTTTTGCCGGGCTTATGCACGACATGTTTGCCGGGCTTTATATTGGAGTTTTTGCGTTGCTGGGCTTTTTGACGGGATATATCTGCGGCAAGCCGTTTAAGGATTTTTTCAAAGACAATTATTTCCTGCCGTTTGTTGTAGTGCTTTTGGCCAGCGTTGCTTACCAAAGTGCGCTGTATGTTGCCGCGATAATGTTTACCGGGCAGATGGGCTTTTTGTATTATGCTCGCACCATTATGCTGCCCAGGACTATATACACCGCATCGCTGTCTATTCCGCTGTATGGCATTTTGCATTTTGTAAATACGCGAATAGAAAGACACGAAGAAAATTTCAGATATCTGTTTGGAGATGCCGATGAGGATTGACGACTTTACAGACCTGATTCAAGACATAGGTAAATTAATGTACAGGCTTTTGTCCCACCGCATTTTGTGGCTAGTGGTGCTTACCGTGCTGCTATTTTATATTCTACTGCTGCGGCTATTTGCGTTGCAGATTACGCTGGCAGACCATTTTCGGCTGCCGCCGCCGCGCACGGCTCAGGTTACGCAACCCATTCCCGCACTTAGGGGCACGATTTACGACAGGCACGGCAGGCCTTTAGCCGTTAATGTGCCAACCTTTGTTGTAAAAATGGACCCCAGCGTGCATATTTCCAACGAAGCACTCCTGGAGCTTGCGCTTCTTTTTGAACGCAACGGAGAAGAATATGTGGACGACTTCCCCATTTCAATGGATTATCCACGGGAATTTATCGTTACCGGCAGCACCCCTGATGCCATCGCCCGAAGAGAATATCGCTGGAAGGCAGACATGGCCGTCCCTGACCCGGTGAACGCCACGGCACAAGAAACCTGGGACTATTTGCGCAACCGCAGAACTATAGTCAACTGGCCGAACATAGACCCCGAACTAAGCGACGAAGATGCCCGGCGTATAATGAATTTCCGCAGCCAAATTTTTATGTATCGCTTGCTGGACTGGAACAACTACACCCCTACGCCAATTATTTTTGCCTATGATGTATCCGCCGCTACCATTGCCGCCATCGAAGAACAAAATGATATTTTTGCAGGGCTGTTTATAGACATACAAACCCTTAGGGAATACCCGGCGGGGCGATATGTATCACACATGATTGGATATCTAATGCCTATAACCGCAGCACAGCTAGAGGCAAACGAACACTTGGGTTATACCGAGCGGGATTTATTTGGGCGGTCTGGGCTGGAATTGTCTATGGAGCATTTTTTGCGTGGGCGGGAAGGGCAACAATCTTTTTATGTAAATTCTGCAGGGCGAAGAATCAGCACTCCTGTGATAGATGTGGAGCCTCAATCCGGTGACAGAATTTTCCTTACAATTGACCTGGATTTGCAACGAGCTGCATTCCATGTGTTGGAAGACCATCTTAGCCAGGCAGTGATAGCACGCATCACTCGCGGACACAGAAACGACCCGGTGGTTCAGTTGGATAGAGTGTTTGCTTCATTTGTGGAGGCGCACAACCTAGACATTCGCAAGGTACTTGAGGCCGAGCCGGATAACCTGGCATATCCCATGCACAGGTTTATTTTGGATCATTATCCCGAAGCTGCGCCAAACCGTGCAGGCATCGATAGGGGCAGGGACATCGTATTGGAAGGATTGCGCACAAGGCGCATTTCACCTGCGAAGATTCTGCTTACGCTAATTGGTACAGAACAAATAACTGACCCAGACGGTTCCATCGCTCAAACACTGCAAAGAAACCCCGCACGGGCAAGGGATATTTTGGTGCAAAAAATACGGGAACGGGAAATTACCCCGCAGATGCTAAACCTTGACCCATCAAGCGGTTCGCTGGTGCTTACCTGTGTCCACACCGGGGAGGTTCTTGCGGCGGCCACATATCCGTCCTTTGACAATAACCGACTGGTGAATAATTTTGACAACGATTATTTCCATCATATAAATGTGCTGGATCCAACCGGCCCTATGCGCAACCGCCCGTTTAGGGAAACCCGCGCACCTGGTTCTACATTTAAGATGTTCACCGGCGTGGCCGCACTTGAAACAGGGGCCATTGCCCCGCAAAGCCGGATTCAAACGCGGGCTGTGTTTACCGCAGCAGGCGGTGGCAGCGGTGTAAGGTGCTGGGCCGGTGGGCATGGCAGCATCAACGTAATGCAAGCCCTTGCCGTAAGCTGCAACTTCTTTTTTGCAGATGCGGCTTTTCGGCTGGGGAATGTCCGTGCCGGTGGCACGTTGCAGGGCATTGACACTTTGAACAAGTATATGGCGTTTTTTGGCCTCAATGATGGTTCCGGGGTGGAAATTGGCGAGCACCCCATCGAATATCGCAACCTAGGTTTTACGGGCAACACCATGGCCGGGCCGGATTACAAACGTTTCCAATATGAAAGGCTTCGCCCTGCATCGCCGGAGAGTTCTCGCAACTGGTTTGACGGAGACACATCGCAGGTATCAATAGGGCAGGGTTTTAACAACTACACCGCAGCGCAAATGGCACGGGCAATGACCATCATCGCCAACCGAGGAGAGGATAGGCCGTTGCATCTGGTTAAACTCGTGGAGGATTATCGTGGAGGCACGGTAATGCGCAACCCACAAACACCGGTGGAAACCGATATCGAAGTTTCAGATTCCACGTGGGACGCCATCATAGAGGGAATGCGACTGGTGACGGAGCCCGGATCACGCGGCACCGCAACGAATCTATTTCGTGGCTTCCCAATCAGGGTAGCGGGGAAAACGGGTACGGCAGAGCAAGACCCGCGGCGGTTGTCTCACTCATCATTCGGGGCGTTTGCGCCTTATGGCGACCCGCAGATTGCCATTTATGTGGCAATGCCTTTTGGCTCCACACCGCAGCATTCTCAGATTGCGGCACGAGTGGCACAAGATTTGATTGGAATAGCACTGGGGCTTGACCGCGAACCGGAAAGACCCCGGGCAGTAAACACATTTTGGGGGTAGGAAATGCACTCGAAGCAAATGGTTATTGTAAAAGGCCAGCGAGATGGCATAGATATACTGCTGGATGCGTCGGCAGACTTTGAACAACTGCAAGAGATTCTGCGTGAAAAAGTGGCCGGTGCCAAAAAATTCTTTGAAGGTGCAAAAACAAATATATCCTTCCGGGGGCGCGACCTTTCAGAAACCGAAGAAATGCATTTGCTGGACATAATATTGTCGGAGACGAATTTGGACATAGATTTTAGGCCGCGCAAGGCGGATGCAGCGCCCGCGCCAACACCGTCAGAGGATACATGCCCGTTGGGTCTTGCCCATACGGAAAGCGAAACCGCATATTATCGCGGAGGGCTGCGCAGTGGGCAGTCGATAAAGTTTCGCGGCTCTGTTGTGATAATGGGGGATGTAAACCCCGGCAGTGAAGTAGTGGCAGGGGGAAATGTAGTTGTGCTGGGTTCGCTTAAAGGCATGGCACACGCCGGAGCCAAGGGCGATAACAGTTGCTTTGTATCGGCACTTGTGTTGCAGCCCACTCAGTTGCGCATAGGAACATTTATCACATATGTTAAGCCTGCAAAAAAAGACGAGAAAAAACCGCCGTCATACGCGTATGTGAAAGATGACCAGGTTTTTGTCGCGCACTTATAATTGTCAAATTCAATTGTCGAATTTTTTTACGAAAATTATTCGACAATCAAAAGGGGATGTTTTTTATGAGCGAAGTTTACGTAATCACGTCGGGCAAGGGCGGCGTGGGAAAAACCACAACCAGTGCAAATATTGGCGCAGGGCTTGCCGCCCAGGGCAAGAAAGTCGCATTGGTTGACGCGGATATAGGCCTCAGAAACCTTGACGTTGTCATGGGGCTTGAGAACAGAATCGTTTATGATATCATAGATGTCATCGAAGGCAACTGCCGCCTGAAGCAGGCGTTGATTAAGGACAAGCGATTCCCAACACTTCATTTATTGCCCGCGGCGCAAACCAAGGACAAAGATGCCGTGACACCGGAGCAAATGAAAAAATTGTGCAACCAGCTGCGGGAAAACTTTGACTATGTTATTTTGGACTGCCCCGCCGGCATTGAGCAGGGCTTCAAAAATGCCGTGGCCGGTGCCGATAAGGCTATAGTTGTCACCACGCCGGAGGTATCTGCCGTGCGGGACGCAGACAGGATTATTGGCATATTGGAAGCATCTGAATTGCGCAACCCGCTGCTGATTTTGAATCGCATCAAACCCGACATGGTAAAGCGCGGCGACATGATGGCACTGGAAGATGTCACCGAAATTTTGGCAATAGATGTGTTGGGTGTGGTGCCGGACGACGAAAGCATCGTAGTGTCCACCAACCGCGGCGAACCCTGCGTAACCGACAACAATTCCATGGCCGGCCAGGCCTTTAGGGATATTATTCGGCGCATATTGGGGGAAACCGTTCCGCTGATGGATCTTGATTCGGGCAAGGGCATCTTTGGGAAATTGAAAAAATTTTTTTCTAAGCAATAGGAGGTGTTGACATGGATTGGTTTAATAATATTTTCTCCCGGCAAAAAAAACCTGCGAGTGTTGCCAAAGACAGGCTAAAACTTGTGCTGATGCACGACCGGGTAAATTGTTCCACAGAACTTTTGGATATGATTAAAAACGACATAATCATGGTGCTTAGCAAATATGTTGACATCGACCACGACGAACTTGACATTCAGGTATCGCAAACATCCTATGAAGATGCCGCACCCGCACCGGTTCTTTATGCAAACATCCCCATAAAAAATATGAGAAAGTTTAAATCATAAAATGGCTAAATTTAAACAGGCACTTAGAAATTATGATTTTCTGCTGGCGTTTCTGTCGATAGCACTTGGCGTCTTTGGCGTGGTTATGATTTATGCGGCTACAAATGCCGACGCCATCCCCAGCGGCATAACCAACCAGTGGCACTGGCTTTGGGAAAGGCAGCGCATGTATGTCATCTCTGGGGCTGTACTTATGTTTGCGTTTTCTGCCATGGATTATCATTGGTTTACACGTTTTTATTTGTATGTTTACGGGCTTATGGTGCTGCTTTTGCTTGTGGTGATGGCCATCGGAGCATCGGAACCCGGCGTTTCCAGGTGGCTGCTTATTCCCATCCCTGTTGTGGGGTCGCTTAGTATGCAGCCCTCGGAATTTTCTAAACTGTTTATGATATTGTTTTTGGCAAAATTTTTGGACGTCACACGGGACAGGTTCAACAAACCGCATTGGCTTTTGCTAATACTTATGCTTATTGCCATGCCGGTGGGGTTGGTTGCTGTGCAGCCGTCATTTTCTGCGTCTATGGTTATTTTGTCGCTTTCATTGGTAATACTATTTGTAGGCGGCCTGTACCTTAGAACCATTTTGGTGGGGCTGGCAATGATTGCCCCCCTGGGGGTAATGACCTGGCTAGATTTGCAACGCGCACAACCTATCTTTCTTAACCGTATTTTGGCGGATTGGCAGTTGCTGCGCATTTCTACCATGCTTAACCCTATCGCTGGCAGCGACGCATTTCGCCAGACAGAGGGTTCATTGTTTGCCATCGCGTCCGGTGGGCTTACTGGCCGGGGATTTATGAACAACTCGTATGTAATACTTGGGCACAACGATTTTATTTTTTCCGTGGTGGCAGAACAATTTGGTTTTGTTGGCGCGGCGTTGCTGCTGGGTGCTGTTGCGCTGATGGTTGTGCAGTGTATTCGCATTGCCCTGCGCGCACAAGATATGGAGGGGCGGCTTATCGCGGCCGGGGTCGCGGGTATGCTGCTATTTGAAACATTTTTCCATGTTGGCGTAGTCACGAATTTGCTGCCCAACACCGGCGTGCCGTTCCCGTTTATGTCTTCCGGCGGCAGCATGGTGTGGGTGCATATGATAGCCATTGGCATTGTGCTGAACATTGGCCTGCCACGGGCAAAATACATGTTTGGCGATGAAGATGAGGAGGCGGACGATGTCTAAAATGAATCTGGCATTGATAGCGCATGACAACAAAAAGAAACTCATGGAAAACCTTTGTGTGGCATACAGGCATATTTTGAGCCGGCACCGCATCTATGCCACCGGAACCACCGGGCAAATAATAGAAGACGCAACAAATTTGCAAATAAATAAATACTTAGCGGGTCACCTGGGCGGCGAACAGCAACTTAGCGCGCAGGTGGGCTTAAATGACATAGATTTAGTGATTTTCCTGCGAGATTCGCTACATCAGAAGCATTATGAGCCTGATGCGGGGTCTTTGATTGGGCTTTGCGATGTTCACAATATTCCTGTGGCCAGCAATTTGGCAACAGCCGAGGCGTTGTTGCTGGCTTTGGACAGGGGAGATTTGGATTGGCGGCTTAATTTGAAGCGGTAGGGGGACAAGATGGTATCAAGGGTTTCACCTTGACACCCTCACGACAAACCCAGCAAAATGGCGGTTTGTTTAGTTGTAAAATTCAATTGGATAGCAATGCCAACCAGTTGAATTTTGCAGAGCGATTCCTTCGGAGGGGTGCAGAATGAACGATTATGTAAAGAATATAAGAAAGTATATCGGGCATGAACGGCTGCTGATGGTTGGGGCAAGCGTAATTATCCACAAAGACGGCAAACTTTTATTGCAAAAACGCAGGGATAACGGTTGCTGGGGCATCCACGGCGGCGGCACCGAACTTGGAGAAACAATAGAAGAAACAGCTAAGCGCGAACTGCTGGAAGAAACAGGACTTGTGGCCAACGACTTGGAGTTAATGGGCGTGTTTTCTGGCAAGGAATTATTCTATACATATCCAAATGGCGATATGGTAGCCATTGTATGCGTCGCTTACTTATGCGAAGATTTTTCTGGCGAAATGCTGCTTCAAACTGATGAGACTGTGGACTTGCGGTGGTTTGAGTATGATGATTTGCCAGAAAACATATCGCCGCCGGCAATCCCGATATTGGAACGATGTGTTGAAATTTTGAGAGAGCGTAATTCAATTAGGGGTACACAATGTCAACCATAAACCAAGAAATTCTATCATTACTTACCACCACCTCCGACGTACTCGTCGGCTTTGCCGATTTGCGCCCTTTGGCGAAAGAAGTCCGCCAGAATTTTAATTATGGGGTAGTGATAGCCCTGCCATACTCGCGAGAGGCTATGGACAACAGCAAAATCGCGCCGTCACAGCTGCATTGGGAAGAATATTTGGCGATGGGGCAGCGCATTCCCCCAATTTTGGATGAAATTGCCGATTTACTTATACAAAAGCAGTATAAAGCGCTGGCCTTGGCGAAACATAATGTAGTGGTTAACGAGGATCTTCGTACTGTTTTGCCGTATAAAACCGTGGCCACGCTTGCAGGGATTGGCTGGATTGGCAAATGCGCTGCGCTGATAACCCACAAATATGGCTCGGCGGTGCGGATGGGGGTTGTGCTTACCAACGCGCCGCTTGAATGTGGCGAGCCTATTACGGAATCCCTGTGTCCCGCCCAATGTACAGTGTGTGTAGATGTTTGCCCCGGCCATGCCGTCAAGGGCGAGTTGTGGGAAGTGGGCATAGACCGGGACGAACTTTTTGATGCACGGGCGTGCCAAAAAGCCGCGTCTGCTATGGCCAGGCCTGACGCACCGCCGTATACTGTGTTTTGCGGGTTGTGCGTGGCCAATTGCCCGTTTACGCAGGGGGCAAAACTTCCAAATTTGTTGCGCTAAAAAATCCAGTTGGTAATAAACTTATACCAACTGGATTTTACACACTACAACAAGGAGACATCCAATGAACATACATGACCCCAAAATGTACACAAACCGCGAACTTAGCTGGCTGGAATTTAACGAACGCGTGTTGGAAGAAGCACGTGACAAGGAAAATCCCTTGATGGAGCGGATGAATTTCTTGGCTATTTCTGCA
>Ga0123355_10003727_pt1 | contig 21993 bp, 15 predicted proteins | sample TergutEmb28metaG_3_FD_89872 | JGI IMG/M metagenome (GOLD analysis project Ga0123355, IMG submission 89872) | Embiratermes neotenicus P1 segment gut microbial communities from Petit-Saut dam, French Guiana - Emb289 P1 | ecosystem: Host-associated > Arthropoda: Insects > Digestive system > Gut ... | reverse complement strand
ATTTTGACATAGTAGGCCTACAAGAAACCAAGATGCAGCCATCTCAGGCAGACTTTAGCTTCCCAGGATATCACACCTATTGGAACTCTGCCGAGAAGAAAGGCTACTCCGGCACCTTAGTGCTATCTAAGACAAAGCCTATATCTGTTTCCATTGGAATGGACATTCACCAATACGACAATGAAGGCCGAATCATAGCCCTAGAGTTTGAAAATTTCTACTATATAAATGTATACACCCCAAATGCCCAGCGGGAGCTTACACGACTGGCATATCGCATGACCTGGGAAGATGATTTCCGGGCCTTTTTACGTGGCTATAATAAGCCTGTGGTAGTATGTGGCGATTTAAACGTAGCCCATAAGGAAATAGACCTAAAGCGCCCCAAGGCCAATGTAGGAAACGCAGGCTTTACCCCAGAAGAACGGGCTAAAATGACAGAGCTGCTTTCCGCAGGATATGTAGATAGCTTTAGGCATCTGTATCCAGACAAAATAGACGCATACTCCTGGTGGTCGTATATGGGCCAGTCCCGGGCAAAGAATACGGGTTGGCGTATAGATTACTTCCTGGTGTCGGAAGCCTTGGCTCCGGCCATAAAGGAAGCAAAAATATATCCTGATGTCTTTGGCTCAGACCACTGTCCGGTGGGGCTTACCCTGGGTTTAGATGTTTTTGCCAAAAGCGATGCGCACTGAATTATTAGGAAATCTTTTTGCCTTGCGGCAAAAACCGTAAAATTAAATCTGCATTAAAGCCTGCAGATTTAATTTTACTGATTAGGAGGACATATATGAAAAAAATAGCCATTTACTTAAAACCCTACTGGCCCTTACTAGCCTTGACAGTGCTGCTGCTACTAGGCCAGGCAATGGCAGAATTATTCCTACCAACCCTTATGTCGGATATAGTAAACGAGGGCATAGTCCCTGGTATAGAGCAAGGGGTTCCTCAAACGGAATATATCCTTAGGGTAGGGGGCTTGATGCTGTTTATTGCATTGCTGGCAGGTGGGGCCTCTATTGGGGCGGCGTATATTGCACCCAAGGTTGCCGCCAGTGCTGCCCGTGACATGCGCCGTGACCTCTTTACCAAGGTCGAAGGCTTCTCTCAAATGGAGTTTGATAAGTTCTCCTCAGCGTCCCTTATTACCCGTTGCACCAACGACGTTGCCCAAATACAAAACCTAGCCAATGTAACAGCCCGGCTTATGATGTACGCGCCTATTATGGGCATTGGCGGGATTATCATGGCCCTTAGCCGTTCTGTAAGCATGAGCTGGATTATCGCCCTTGCGGTTATTGTACTTATTGGCTTTGTTTTGCTCTTGGTATCTACCCTTATGAGTAGGTTTAAGATTTTGCAGGTAATGGTGGATAATTTGAATAAAATTTCCCGGGAGATATTACACGGGCTTATGGTTATACGGGCCTTTGGCACCCAAAAACATGAGAAGGCCCGCTTTGAAAAGGTTAATTCTGATTTGCGAGATACTGGCCTGTTTATTGGGCGGGTGATGGCATTGGCCGGGCCCCTTATCACCTTTGTAATGGGTGGTACTCAGATTTTAGTAATATGGGTAGGGGCACATCATGTTGCCAACTCTGGCTTGCTTATTGGGGATATGATTGCCTTTATGCAGTATGCAATGCAGGTAATCATCGCCTTTATGATGATGTCCTTTATGCTGGTAATGGTGCCAAGGGCTTTGGTATCCGCAGAGCGTATCGCGGAAGTGTTGGATACAGAAACTAATATAAAAAACCCGGATAGCCCGGTAGCCTTCCCTGGCACGGCATGTGGCCGTGTGGACTTTGAAAATGTACGGTTTAGATATCCCGGTGCGGAGACAGATGTAATTGCAGGTATAAGCTTTACGGCCCTACCCGGCCAGACTACGGCCATAATTGGGGCCACAGGCTCTGGCAAGTCTACCGTTGCCAACTTGCTGATGCGTTTTTATGATGTAAGCGATGGACGGGTTATGGTAGATGGAACAGATATCCGCCAAGTGCGCCAAGAGGACTTGCGAGGCAAGATTGGCTATGTGCCCCAAAAGGGACAGCTACTTGCCGGGACTATTGCCTCCAATATCCGCTACGGCAAGCCTGATGCCACAGATGAGGAAGTGCAAACCGCGGCAACAGTAGCTCAAGCCTTGGCCTTTGTTGAAGAGAAGGAGCATAAATTTGAGGCGGAAATTGCCCAGGGTGGCAGCAATGTATCTGGTGGGCAGCGGCAAAGGCTCTCCATTGCCAGGGCACTGGCTACTGACCCTGAGATTTTGGTTTTTGATGATAGCTTTTCGGCCTTGGACTTTAAAACAGATGCCAGCTTGCGTAAGGCTCTTAAGGAGCATACTGCCGATGCAACAGTGATAGTAATAGCCCAGCGTGTGGGAACAATTATGAACGCAGAGCAAATTCTAGTGCTGGATGAAGGGCAAATTGTAGGGCGGGGTACCCATGAGGAGCTACTTGAGTCTTGCCCGGCCTATCATGAGATTGCCTCTAGCCAGGGCACTGTATAGAACGCTTTTTGTCAAAACATCTAAACCGCCAGTTTGCTATAATATGTAGGCACAAGGAGTGTTTGAATGACAACATTGTATTTTATTCGCCACGCCACACCAGACCGGACAATTGGCGTAGACGCCACACACCCTCTTAGCGAAAAAGGCCAAAGGGATGTGGCCCTTGTTACAGACTATTTGCAGGATAAAAGCATAAACACCGTGCTATCAAGCCCCTTTAAACGTTCATATGACACAGTAGCGGGCTTTGCCAAAGCCGCTGGTCTTCCCATAGAGGTAATTGAAGATTTTCGGGAGCGGAAGGTAAGCGATGCAAAAGTAATTGGCGGAGTAATCGACTATACAAATGAAGAGTTTGTTGCATATGCGAAAAAATGCTTCGAAGACTTTTCATATAAGCTACCCGGCGGCGAATGTCTAACCGAAGTGCAAGCCCGCAATATAGCCGCCTTAGAGGAAGTGCTGACCCGCTACGAGGGCAAAAATATAGTAGTAGGTACCCATGGCACGGCATTATCTACAATAATACTCTTTTACGACCCTAGCTACACCTTTAAGGAATGGATGTCAATGCCCATGCCCTGGGTTGCAAAAATGACCTTTAAGGGCAAGACTTTTATTGCAATAGAGAAAGTTAATATCGAATAGGCGCATTTCAGAATTAATTTTACTGACGAGGGGATTGTTTATGTCTGAAGAAAGAAGACGTCAAAATCAGCAGCGGCCAGGAGGCGGCATGGGGTTTCGCCGCTTTGGTATGCCAGGAGAAAAGGCCAAGGATTTCAAGGGCAGTATGCGGCGTTTGATTGCATACCTTGGGGCAGAAAAATTTGTGATAATCCTAATAACCATTGCGGCAATGTTGTCTACGGTATTGTTTGTAATAGGCCCAAGGATTTTGGGCGATGCAACAGACGAGGTTTTTACTGGCCTGATGCTGCAACTGGAAGGCATAGGTACCATAGATTTTAGCCGGATTGCTACTATTATGCTGACCTTGGTTGTTATACAGGTTGTTGGCATAGGGCTAGATTATTTTTCGGGCTATATAATGGCAGGTATAAGTGTACGCATAACCTACCGCCTCAGAAGCGAAATGAGCGAGAAAATACACAAGCTCCCCTTTAAATATTTCGACAAAAGCTCCCACGGGGATGTGCTTTCCCGTATCACCAACGATATTGATACCATCAGCAGCACACTAAGCCAGGGCCTAGGTCAGATGGTTATGAGTTTTACCCAGGTAATAGGTATCATTATTATGATGCTGGTAATAAGCCCGTTGCTGACTCTGGTTGCCATGGTGATTTTGCCCTTATCGGGGGTATGTATGGCTATTATCGTTAAAAAATCCCAAAAATATTTTAAAGCCCAGCAGGCCAGTTTAGGCTTACTCAACGGCCATATAGAGGAAATGTTTTCTAGCCATGCAGTAGTTAAGGCTTTTAATGGGGAAAAAGCCTCTATTGAAGCCTTTGATGCCCACAATAAGGAGCTGTATCAGGCAGGCTGGAAGGCCAACTTCCTTTCTGGCATGATGATGCCTATTATTGCCTTTATCACTAACTTGGGCTATGTAGGTATAGTGGTTGTAGGCGGGGCAATGGCCGTAAGCGGGCGTATTACCTTAGGTGGAATACAGGCCTTTATCCAGTATAGCCGCCGGTTTGGGCAGCCTGTAGCCCAGCTTTCTGGTGTAGCCAATATTTTGCAACAAACCGCAGCAGCAGCAGAGCGGGTGTTCGAATTTTTAAACGAAGAAGAGGAGACCCCAGAGCACGCAACCCCTGTTACAACAGAGCATGTTCAAGGGAAGGTGAGCTTTGACCATGTGTACTTTGGCTACGACCCAGAGGTGCAAGTTATCCGCGACTTTACAGCAGAGGTAAGCCCCGGCCAAAAAATTGCCATCGTAGGTCATACAGGGGCGGGCAAGACTACAATTGTAAAGCTTTTAATGCGCTTTTATGATGTAAACCAGGGCAGTATTTCCGTGGATGGGGTGGATATTAGCCACTATACCCGGGATGGGCTACGCTCCCATTTTGGTATGGTGCTTCAAGATACATGGCTATTTAATGGCACAATCCAGGAAAATATCCGCTATGGCCGGCTAGATGCCACAGACGAAGAGGTAAAGCAGGCGGCCAGGGCGGCTCAGGCCCATCACTTTGTGCGGGCTCTGCCAGATGGCTATCAGATGACAATAAACGAAGAGGCAGACAATATCTCTGCCGGGCAAAAGCAGCTACTTACCATTGCCCGTACTATTTTGGCTAACCCAGACATCTTGATACTGGACGAGGCCACCAGCAATGTTGACACCCGTACAGAGGTTCATATCCAAAAGGCTATGGATAACCTTATGAAGGGCCGCACCAGCTTTGTTATTGCCCATAGGCTCTCTACCATACGCAGCGCCGATATGATTTTGGTTATGCGTGATGGGGATATTGTTGAGCAGGGTAGCCATGAGGAGTTGCTGGGGCATGGTGGGGTTTATGCGGAGCTTTATAATAGTCAGTTTGATGTGGTGGAGTAGGGGGGATATGGTGTGAAGCAATCTGATGAAACTGATATTGTTTGTATTGATAGAGTGCTCAAATACGTACAGACATTAAACGATATCTACAATACCTTTAATATCAATACTCTCAACGATTTGGAAAGCAATCATATTTGCCAGCTTGCTGTAACACAAACTGTAACAAATATACATCAGTTACGGCAAAAAATACGGACTGAAACATTAGATAAAATGCCTCTGTTTGGAAATCTAAAGCCAATGTTAAAGGCCGCAAGGAATATTGCAAGCCATGACTATTATAGTTTGGACTTTGAAATAATATATAGGCTAACAAGGCATTTATTAAAGCCAGAAATGCGCAGCGAACTGGAGGCGACTAAAAATGGTATCAAATGCAGTCAGGCAAACGATATCTAAAGCAAATCAATACCCACACATAACTAGAATAGGTATCTTTGGTTCATATGCCCGCAACGAGCAAGTAGAAACAAGCGATTTAGATATTCTCATAGATTATGATGATTGCACTGATGAGTTCATGAATAATTTGGGTGAATTTATGGAAGACATGGAGCTAGTATTCAGCGGCAAAATAGACTACGTAACCGTCCCCGGCCTAATGGACTCAAAAGATGAGCGTTTTAGGCGCAACGTACTAAACGACGTAATATGGCTCTATACAACAAAGGAGAAAAAACTTGAAAACATACAAACAACTAAATAACGGAATAAAAATAATAGAATACACTCCAGACCACGCCCAAGGCATATCCGACATGTGGGTAAAATGCAGCGGCGACTGGGGCGGAGATGCTGGTATACGCACTCCAAGCCAAATCATCGCAGAGCATTCCGGCGCTGCCAACTTTAATGTATTTCTGGCCCTAGACGGGGACATAGTAGTAGGCTATTGCAGCTTTGCCCGGTATTACTACGACGCAAACACAACCTATATCCCAACCCTAACAGTGCGGCCAGACTACCAAGGCAAGGGAATAGGCAAGGCCCTAGTACTACTATGTGTAGAGCGCACAATAGAGCTAGGCTATCCCCAAACAGACTTATACACCTGGGCAGGCAATACGGCAGCAGTGCCCCTATACAAAAAATGCGGCTACCTATGGGAAGACCGCCCCAACAGCACCCACCTAACCAATTTCATGCCCACAGTGCTAAAGCTGTTTCCAGAATTTTTTGCAAAGGCGGATTGGTATAAGGACTCTACACGGGTAATAGAAGTCAAGCCCGACGGGGAAATGGTCAACGAGTTTGAGTGCTTTGGTTATTCCTGGGCTAAGGATGATGAAATGCTGGCGGTAGGCTTCGAGCGCAGCGGCAAGAAAATCCGCATGGTGGAAACCCAGGACTATAAAATAGAGTTTATGGCAGAAAATCATAAGCTGGCTTATGGCTTAGACTATGATTGCTATTTTACAGTGGAAAACAAAACCGGTAAGCCACTCCATATAGAGATTATAGGAAAACAAGACGGCAATATCACCTTCAACCACGAAGGCGATTCAGATATAGGCCCGGGAAATACCACAATAAAAGGCCGTTTCCACGTAGGCCCAATAGCAGAGCCTCAAGACCTATGGCGGGTTCACCCCTGCCTAAGGGCTGATGTAACTATTAACGAAACCACAACAATACCCTTTGGCCTAGGTATAGAAAGCTGCTTCCCCCTAGCCGTAGACCTCCACGACGAATGCCAGGTAAGCCAGGTAGGCATAACAAAGGATTGCTATATTAATATAGAAAGCACCTTGCCCCAGGACGCCACTATCCAGTTTACCTTGCCAGATAATCCCCTGCTGGCCTTTGCAAGCAAGACCCATACCGTCCAGGTAGAAAAAAGAGCCAAGGCCTCTATAAAAATACCTGCAACAATCTTAGGCATTGGCTATCATCCTCTTCCCATAACCTACAGCATTACCCTAAAGGATGGCACACATTTCATTTTTGAAAAGCACCTACACATAGCCAATCAAGACCTAGCCCATGGTTTTTCCTATGAAGACGACCTAATTTGGGGGATAGCCAACGGCCCATGGAAAATGGAGCATAGCAAGCAAGACAACGATGTATCCCTATATCACATCTTAGACGTTCACCCAGGGGAGTTTGCTTTAGAGCCGCCAAAGTTTGGTAAGCCCTACGATGACGAATTTAATCTGATAAAGCCCACAGTACGCTCCTACCAAAAGGGCCCAGAAATGGTTATGGAAGCGGAATATGAATCCAACAAATTCCCAAAAATGGCCCTTACCCAAATAATTACCCTAACCGCATCAGGCAAAATAACCCGCCACTACCGGGTAGAAAACCGGGGCACTACTCCAACAAGCCTAATGCTATGCGACCCTAGTTGGATACCCCTATGGCTTTACTCTCGCTTCCATTACCAAGGCAAAATAGCCACAACAATGGACGGCCCCTGGGCAGACGGGACTCCAAGCTCCCTGGAGGATATAGACCTGGAGCTATTTGGAGAGAACTGGATATTCGAAGATGAGCCCAGTATCACCAGAGGCATATGCTGGCCCATAGACTACAAACCTGCAATAAAATGGGGGAACCATTTATCCTTTGAAATAGAGCTGGGGGAGGTGGCACCAGGGCAAATATTTGAGACTAAGCCGGTGGTGACTGCCTACGGCATGTTTACCCAAGCCAACGATTTTAGAAACTACGCAATGGGCTTATATAACCGCAAGCCCTTGGATATGGAATACCCAATGGAGGTAAAGGCCAACGGATACAACCCCTTTATCACCGGGGATAAGATAACTTTAGAGCTAGTCAACAACCGTTCTACAATATTGGAAGGGGATATAAAAGTAGATTCACCTGACGGCATATTTGCCCCCCAAACCCAAACCAACGAAGATAATGGGGAAATCACAAAAAGAAATACCTTTGAGCTGGCCCTAAGTAGCTCATCTGACGGAATGGCCCTAGCCCGGCTATCCATGGATTTAACCCAGTATCAGAAGACCTATAACCGGACGCTGTTTTTCCCATCTGGGGAAATAACCAGCTCCATGGATGGCGATGTATACGAGGTATCCAATGGCCGCCTCACCATAAAGGCCTCCCCGGCCTACTCCAACGCCTTATTTTCCATGGCAACAACTGGCCCAGATGGCACCCAAGTAGAATGGCTAGAGTCCAGATACCCCAATCATGAGCCATATGCCTGGTACAACCCCTTCATAGGGGGCATACAAATGCGCCCACAGGACATGAACCCTATGACAGTAATAAAGGAAAAGGTAAGTGCCAATTTTGTAAAGCACCCTGACAACCACGGCAACATATGGCAGGGCATATGTACCACCATGGCCGTAACCGAGTTTGAAAAGCTTAGAGGCGCGGTCTACGAATCCTATTACATGACCCTTCCCGGCTTGCCCATAGTGTGTAGCTTTTTCCGTTTTATCAATAAAACCGGCGTGTTTAAGGAATCTATAGAATCAACCAAAGCCAACCTACGGGTATCGGATAAGCTAACAGATGTATTTATAGAGTGTACAGACAAAAATCTACGGCAGTATCGCCAGCGGGCAGGGGTGGCATGGCAGCAAGCTGGCTTTGCCAATGTAGTTAAGCTATCCGGCACCCGCCCAGAGAAGCTGTATGTATTCCACGGCAATAAAATGACCCCAGGAGGCAATAATCGCGCCGATTGGGAAAATAAGATGCTGGAAGTGTATATTGACCATCCAATAGGGGTGGCCCATGGGGAAGCCTATATATCCCGGCCAGTATTTTTCCTTGTAACGGATAGGGATTTACCGGAGGGTGCCCTGGATGATTTGGAGCGGGTTGTGTTTGAATAGAGGCTAATATCCACATCTAATTGCACCGATGATTTTGGAAAAAGCGATCATTTAAATTTTAGAGAATTTTGCTTAATTTTCTTTGTTTTTGAAGTCAATTTCGATGTTTTGCCACAGGGAGGTAGCTGTGAAGATTATTGATGCCCATATGCATTTTTCCAATATTAATGCATTTCATGACGCGGCGGCTGCCTCTTATGTGGATTTTTCATGTGATGGACTGCTGGCAGAGCAGGCCCAGTATGAGATTGTGGCCTCTGTGTGCATGGGTCTTATTGAATGCGGGGTAGGGGCATTTCCAGACAAAAATGCCCCGGCTTTTATGTGGGCACATTCTCCCCAAGGCCATGAAGGCACATCTGCCCCAAGTGGCCTCTCATTTCACAACGACTGCCCCCCCAATATGTATGTCTGCCTAGGCATAAACCCTCATCGATTAGACGACAAAAGCCTTGCAGCCACAGACCAAATGCTAAAAAATAGCGCCACTAAGGCCCGCATAGTAGGCTTTAAAATTTACGCCGGGTACTATCACTTTAACATCAACGACCCAGTATACACCCCAGTGTATAAGCTGGCCGCCCGCCATGGCCTAACCGTAGCAATCCACACCGGGGACACCTACGCCGAGAGCGGCCTACTAGAATATTCCCACCCCCTAGCCGCCGACCGCCTGGCAGTAAACTTTAGAGACGTAAATTTCATGCTATGCCATATGGGGGACCCCTGGATTATGGATGCCTGCGAGGTGGCATACAAAAACCGCAATGTATATCTGGATATATCCGGCCTATTGGCCGGTGACGCTGCCCACATTGCCGCAACTGAAGCCCGGCCCCTTGTAATGAACCATTATGCCCAGGGGCTTCACTATCTCAACGCATATGAAAAGGTGCTCTTTGGCACCGATTGGCCCCTGGTACCACTAGGGGCCTATATTGAGTTTTGTAAGAAGCTAATGCCGGTGGAAGTATATGAGGATGTTTTCTATAACAATGCAGTAAGGCTATTTCGGCTAGGAGCCTTGGCATGTACAAGATGATAATAGTAGAAGATGAGGCCTTTATACGTGTGCAACTAAAAAGCCTCTTCGATTGGCGGAGCATGGGCTTTATTGTTATGGAGTGCTTCGAAGATACAGCCACCGCCGCAGAATATATAGAAAACAACTATGTAGATGTGCTTTTTACAGATATCCGCCTTGGCAAGTCCACAGGCCTAGAGCTTGCAAAGCACGCCCGGGAAGTAAAACCGGAAATTGAAATTGTTCTAATAAGCGCCTTTAGCGAATTTGAATATGCCCAAGATGCCCTACGGCTTAGCATATTCGACTATTTAGAAAAACCCGTAACATACACAGCCGTAGTAGAATGCTTTACGCGCCTGTGCAAAAAGCTCCACGCCAAGACTGACAGGGCCCAAAACCTAATAAGCCATATCCAAAGCTGCATTAAGAATATGGACAGTAAAAATGTATACATGCTTGCTTCCTTGTACAGCCGCAGCGCCGGGGATGATATAGATGAAGCAAAGCGCAGGCTGCTAAAGCTTCAAGCCGCAATAAACCCCAATAGCGAAGGTGAAATAACAGATAAAATAAATCAAGCCACAAGTGTGAACACTCTTTCAGAACTTGCAACTTTTATTGCCAAGGAAGCACTAATGCAAGGTGCAACCCATGACCTACAGCAAATCGAGCATATAAAGCTCTTTGTAGCCAAGCATTACAGCACAAATATGGGCTTGGAAGACATAGCAGCCCACGTACACATGAACCCCTCTTACCTAAGCCGCTATTTTAAAAAGCACACAGGAGAGCGCTTTGTAGATTACCTCTCCCGTGTTAGGGTAGACAAAGCAAAAGAGCTGTTGGCGAACCCGGCAAACAAGATTAATAATATTTACGAAATGGTTGGTTACAACTCTAGGCACCACTTTTACGAAGTTTTCAAAAAATTTACTGGTACAACCCCTACAGAGTACCGCAACCGCTTAACACCCTTATAAGAGAGGTGCAAGTTGCTTGTCTGGCAAAACATCTACAATCCTAACCTATCTAAAAAATTTCAAGTTCCGCAGTGTGCTTGTTAGGTATTTTATTGGAATGAGCTCAATAGCTCTTGTAGCGTTTATCATATACGGGGCCATACTTTTTGGTGTGTACAGGAACACATCCCAGGCAGAGCTTTCTCGTCTATCAGAAATGGTGCTGGCCCAAACGGTAAGCATCTACGAAATAATAATAACAGGCATAGAGCAGCGTATGTTGGTGCTGGCAGAAGACGAGGGAATAATCAATTTTATCAATATGCCGGCATGGTATATAGAAAACGACCTTACCCACAGCCACCGAGGCGAGCTTATAGACCGGTTATTCTTCCCATCAATAGAAAGTCCCTTCATTCATTCAATTTATCTATACTCCTACAACAACAATTACATCCTCACATGCACAGACCTAAGGTCAAGAGAGGATTTCTTTGACACAAGCTGGCTATACAGCTATGAAGAAAACGGCCATTCTCAGCTAAAGGCCCGTGTCTTGCCCTACACTCTGCCTATTGGGGAATACAATAGCCTCACATATATGCACAAAATCACAATAGAAAATGAAGTTATTGGTATCATGGCTATCAACATTAATTCCGCCAATTTTGCCCGGGCAATAAACCAAGGCTTTGACGATTTAGGAGAAAACCCAGACAATGTAGTAATAATAGACAATAACTCCAATGTAATTTTCTCCAACCAAACCGCCGTAATAAACTACCCCCTTGCAGAAAATATGTACCACTACAATATCGTAAGTGCCGTCCACAGGGATGAGAGTGCTATATCCTTTACACGAGGCCGCATTACAATGGCAGCACCTGTTCCAAGCCTTAACCATGTAATCCTTTCAAGTATACAGGGGGAGCGCTTTGGCAGCTATATCAGAAATATTTTATCTGTGCTTATAACAGGCAGCATAGTTGGGGTTGTTGTATCTTTGCTCCTTGCCCTTATTGTGTCTGTGGTTATGTATAACCAGATTTTAGAGATGATTTCTGTATTCCCATACACATCCCCCATCAGCGACAACGCCACAGGGGAGCTGCAATATATCAGCGGCAATATAGTAAATATGATGAAACAGAGCCAGCTTATGGAGCAAGAGCTTGCATCCCGCCTAACAGAGCTTAAAAAAGCCCAATCCATTGCGCTACAGACACAAATTAACCCGCATTTCCTCCTTAATACCCTGCAATATGTAAGCATGGACATAATGCGTGAAACACGAAAAGACACAGCAGGCACCAAAATTGTAAGCCTCCTTAGCGATATTGTGCGCAACAACTTTAACACAGCAGAGTATTTAGTAACCATTGCCCATGAAATAGGCCAGGCCCAGAAATATATGCAGCTCTTAAACATAAAAAAAGATGCAGACGGCCTTGCCCCCTACAACGTAGCATGGGATATATCCGATGACGCAATGCAGCAAATCACCCTGCGGTTTATCATACAGCCCATTTTAGAAAACTGCGTAACTCATGGCTATGGCACAGACTGGAAGGAGGATAAAAATATTGAAATAAAAGCCTTTTGCAAAGACAAAAAAACATATATCAGAGTAAGGGACAACGGCAAGGGCATGACAGAGGAATCCCTTAGCGCATTAAAAAGCCAGCTTAGCAAGTCCCAAATCAAAGAGCAGCATCACATTGGTTTAAGCAATGTTAACCTACGCATTAAGCTTGTATTTGGCGAAGATTACGGGCTTTTTGTCGAATCTAACAACGGGTTTGTAGTAACTGCGGTAATGCCACAGCTTTAATCCTCAACCCAAGAAGTAAATATAACGGTACAAAAGTAAAAAAACCAACATTTACGTGTTGGTTTTCTTTACATACAATATTTACAGGGCTATACAATACCGGTTCCAGTTAAAAATGAGGGTTGGTTATGAATATCGGACAGAAAAAGCTACCACTGTACAAGCAGAGAGGGTTTCATTTGTTCCTTATGATTTTGCCATTCATTGTATTGGTGTTTATGCTTTCATACCTTCCCCTCCATGGTTGGGTATATGCTTTCTTTAACTTTCGCCCTGGCATCCCTCTAACCAGAGAGGCATTTGTAGGCTTCGACCATTTTACAAGAATTTTTAATGACAGATTCATACTGCAAGACATTGGCAGGGTTATGCGCAACACCTTTGGCATGAGCCTTCTTGGTATTGCAGTCTCCCCCCTTCCAATTATTTTTGCAATGTTTTTAAGCGAAATACGCTCTTCCAAAGTGCGCCGCACAGTCCAAACTGCCACTACTTTGCCCAACTTTATAAGTTGGGTTCTTGTGTATTCTGTAGCATTTGCCATGTTTTCCGTAAGTGATGGTTTTGTTAACCGTATTCTTGTGCAACTAGGTCTTATAGAGCGGGAAATAAACTTCCTTGCCTCCCGCAACCACGTATGGCTTACCATGACAGCCTGGGGTGTGTGGAAGGGCTTAGGTTGGTCGGCAATTATGTACTTTTCCGCCATGGCAGGGATAGACCCAGAGCAGTACGAGGCGGCAAGGGTAGATGGTGCCGGGCGTTTTCAACTTATGTACCATGTAACGCTGCCGGGGCTGCTGCCTACTTATTTTGTGCTGCTGATACTATCCATTGCCAACTTCTTAAACGTGGGAATGGAGCAATACTTCCTCTTCCAAAATGCAATGAACAGACAGCACATAGAGGTGCTTGATTTATATGTGTTTAACCAAGGCTTGATAGGCACAAATCACAGCTTTGCTATTGCAATTGGTATGCTTAGGTCTGTGGTTAGTATTGTGCTGCTGTTTACAGCCAATTCAATTTCTAGGCTCTTTAGAGATCAGTCAATTTTTTAGAGGGAGGATGCATATGAGGAGGCATAGAGTTTCTATAGGCGATGTAGTTTTTAACCTCTTTAACTACTCGTTCTTTATCATTTTTACCATAATGTGTGTTTTCCCATTCTACTACATTTTTATCAACTCAATAAGCGCCAACAACTTGGCCGCAACAGGGCAAATTATGTTGCTGCCTCGGGGTGTGCATTTAGACAATTATATTCAAGTGTTTACCATGCGGGGCTTGCCTCAGGCGGCTATGGTGACACTGGCCCGTACCGTTATTGGTACGATATTGGCGGTAATATGCACAGGCTTTGTGGCCTTTGCAATCAGCAGGCAGGAGTTGTTTCTTCGCAAGTTTTGTTATCGTTTTTTTGTAATAACAATGTTCTTTAGTGCGGGGCTTATTCCCTGGTTTCTTACTATGCGCGCACTGGGGCTTACCAACAATTTTATTGCTTATATTATTGGGGTAATAAGCCCCTTTAACCTTATCCTGATGAAAACTTATATAGAAAGTGTGCCCGCCTCCCTTCAAGAATCAGCGGAGATGGACGGTGCTGGGTATATGACCCTGTTTTTCCGTATTGTATTCCCTCTTTGTAAGCCCATTATTGCTACGGTTGCAGTATTTACGGCAGTAGGGCATTGGAACTCGTTTATGGATACAGTTTTTTTGGTGACAAACTCAAGATTATTTACACTGCAATATTTGTTGTATCAATTTCTCAGCGAGGCCCAGGCAATGGCAGCGATGCTTAGGGCCGCGGCAATGCAGGGCGGCGGTGTTATTGCCCCAGCAAACATGCTTACACCAACCTCTGTCCGCATGACGGTATCCATTGTAATAATGTTGCCTATAGTTTTTGTTTACCCATTTTTCCAGCAGTATTTTGCCAAGGGAATAATGCTAGGTGCTGTTAAAGGCTAGGAAGCTATACGCAACTTAGCCTAAAATATAAGGAGGTAATGTAATGAAATTAAGAACTATTTTAGCCCTTGGGATGGTGGCGGTACTTGCCTTAGTTTTGATGGCTTGCGGCAACAACGAGACCCCAGCAGAAACCCCACCACCGGAGGCCACACCCAGCGAACCAGCAACCCAAGATGAAACAAACCAAGAAAACGAACAAGAAACAGGGCAAGAAGGCGAGGTAATTGCATTTGAAGATGTAGTAACACTCCGTGTTTTCTCCATGACATCCAACACATCTGGCTTGATGGAGCATAGGTATTGGACATCCATCCTTGAAGAAGAGTTTGGAATTAAACTAGAGCTTATGCCCGCAGGGGACCAGGCAGAGCAAAGGCTTGCACTGCTTATGGCCGGCGGCGACTTCCCCGACCTTGTTGGTCTTTCTACCCACATGCAGGTTCGTGACGCTATTGCGGCAGGACATCTCCTTGAGTTGAGCCAGCACGAAGCAAGCTTGCCAGATGTTTTTGCAAATATCCCTGGCGGTATCCGTTTCTATCGGGACAATGTGTCTAGCGACTCTGGCGGGCTTTATGCACTGCCCACCCTTGTAAGCACACAGGGTATGGAAGTTGGCGATGTAGGCTTTATGCCAACAGTGCGCTGGGACCACTACGAGGCACTGGGCAGCCCAGAAATTAACACATGGGAAGACCTTATCCCCCTTATAGCAGACCTTACAGAAATGAACCCATACAACGATTACGGCCAGCGTGTTTTTGGTTACGGGCTATTTGCAGACTGGGATTACCATGGCCTATGGATGAGTAACCTATTGATGAATATTTATGGTGTGCAAAACTATGGCTTCTTGGAAGTAAACTTTGCAGACAACTCCTTCACTTCCATGTTTGACGACAACAGTGTTTACAAGCGTTTCCTAGATTTTGCCTTCACATTAAACCAAATGGGCCTTGTAGACCCAGACTCTGTTACCCAGCGCTTCGAAGACTGGTGGGGCAAGCTTGAGGCAGGCCGCTATGCTTTCTCCGAAGGCACATGGGTTATGGGTATGTTTAACACAGAGGAGAGGACGGCACAGGGGATAGGTTATATGCCTCTATTTGTCAATGACATGATGGTAGAGCAAACCACAGGCCCCAACTTTATTGGCCATGAAGGGGGCTGGAGCTGGGCCATTAGCGCAAACACCCAGCATGTAGAGCGTGCCCTTGCTTATACAAACTTTATGTATTCACACGATGGTATTTTGCGGATGAGGTACGGCAACCCAGGGCCGGACATGTTCTGGAACCTAGACGCAAACGGTATGCCATACAGAACAGAAGCAAGCTTTGACCCAGATTTTACATTTGCAGATGGCAGCATCCCAGACGAAGGTATATCCACTCTAAACAACAACGGGCTTATGCCAAGGGAAATCCACCCAGGCTTTGGGGTGACAATTGATGCATCTGGCTGGCAAGTAATGCCTTGGGCACCCCAGCTAGACCCACTTCGCCAAAGCTGGAACAGCATTATGGGCGTAGATGACCGGGGAACAATTGCATGGCTAAGAGAGCGCGGCAACCTTATAGAGCGTGACTTTGCGCCAACCCTTCCCCTTTCCGAAGAAATGAGTTCACTGGAAAGCCGCATTGCAGACTTTACTCGCACGTTAAGCTGGCAAATGATTTTTGCCAGAGATCAAGCAGAATTTGATTCCCTGTGGCGTGAGATGGTAGACCGTGCGGAGGCAATGGGCGTAGAAGAAGCCAATGCAGAGCGCGCACAATTGCACATGGATGCACTGGAATTTGGCGCAAATTACATGCCCTAATCCACAATTCACTGATAATAGGAAAGGAGAACTATTCAGCTTATACGAATCTCCGAAAATCACGTCGACAACCGAGCGGAAAATCGGCGGCTTTAAGCCGTTTTCCGCGATGTGTTGGCGACGATGATTTTCGAGATTCGTATTATGTGTAGTTCTCCTTTTTTTGAACCGGAAGGTGACTAGATGAGCGATATTTTAAAAGCAAGAAAAGAACGCCACACAAAGTTTTACAACCAAGACCCAGATGTTAAGCAGCTATATCACATTCATATACTAACAGATGGCAACGAAAACCCGCGCCCACAGCTAACCAAGGCAAACCGCCAGGGTCGTATAGATTTTGCGGCATGGATGTACGAAACAGGAATGAAGCGTATGGAATGGCTGTATGATGATTATATTCCACATGCAACTTGCATCACAGGTACAGAATTTTTTGCTGAAGCTATAGGCAGCAATGTAGAAACCCCTAAGGGGTCTGAGCCATATGCCCAGCCCTTTATCACCCATGCGTCAGAGGTTAGCAAAATAAAAGTGCCAAAGCTGGAAGACAGCACCCTTATGTGGTTGTTTCACATGGCAGACGACCTAAAGGCCAAATGTGGCGGTGACGTTGTAATGGGCTTGCCAGATGTGCAAACACCCATGGATATTTGCGCACTTATTTGGGATAAGACCCATTTGTTTATGGCGATGATGGATGAGCCCAATGCAGTGCTAGAGCTTGCACACAAGATTTCTGTTTTATGGTACGAGTTTTTTGACGAATGGTTCAAGCGATATGGCAAGGATTTTGTTTCCCACTGCCCAGACTATTACATGCCTTCGGGCATTACTTACTCTGAGGATGAAGTGGGTGCCGTAAGCGCAGACATGTTTGAAGAGCTGTTTTTACCAGAGCTTATAGATATTTCCAACCGCTACGGCAATGTTGGTATGCACTGTTGCGCCAATGCAAGGCACCAGTGGGACAATTTTTTAAAGATTCCCAACCTAAAGCTTTTGAATCTTGTACAGCCCAAGGAGGTTATGCTGGAGTCTTCAAGTTTTTTTGCCGGTAAAATCCCCATGTTTCCAAGCTGGGAAGGGGAAGGTAGGTTTGAAACTTGGTTCTCTCAAATGGACTCAAAGGCCCACCTTATCTTGGACTTTTATGTAAAAGACTTGGAAGAAGCAAAAGCCCTAAATGAAAAGATGTTAAGCAGGCGGTGAGTTATGATTACAGATTCAATAAAAAAACGGTATAGGGCATTTTGGGGAAAATCTAACAAGGACGGCTGCATTCTCTTTGCATCTTATACCCGCCCGCCTGAAGAAACAACCCCCAAGGTGCCAGTAACCCCTTACGAAAAGTGGTTTGATATTGGGGCAAGATTTGATTACGAGGAAGATGTAATAAAGCGTACAACATATCTAAAAGATGCCTTCCCATCCGTGTTCACAAACTTTGGCCCTGGCACACTTGCGGCATGTATTGGCGGTAGCTTCGAATGCTCCGCAGACACAATCTGGTTTGACCAAAACCCAATAATATCAGACATGGAGGATTTGCCACCAATAGAGCTAAACAAAGAATCCGAAATGTGGAAGGCAGTAGAGGGCTTTACCACTACCTTCTGCCAAAATGCAAAGGGCAGGTACTACACCTCTATGAGCGATATCGGTGTAGGGCTAGACCTTATCGCCGCATTGCGGGGCACAAACGAGCTTTTGTACGACTTATATGATACTCCTGATGCAGTAATAAACCTGGACACTAAAATACGAGATTTTTGGAAAACAAAGTTCACGTATATGCACAATATAACAAAGCCCTACCAGCACGGCATGACCAACTGGATGCCCCTATGGTGCGAGGGCAGGTTCTACCCATTGCAATGTGATTTTGCAGCAATGATTTCCCCCGGTATGTTCAAAGAATTTGCAATCCCAACTTTGCAAAATCTAACAGAATTTTTGGACCACTCCGTCTTCCACTTAGACGGCGTAAGCATGATACAGCACTTGAATCTGCTTCTGGAGTTGCCCCGGCTAGACGCCGTCCAGTGGACAGCAGGGGCAGGCAACCCAGACGAGTTAAACGAAGACTGGTACGACCTATACAAACAGGTGCAAAAGGCAGGTAAAAATGTAGTGTTGTTTGCCCCAAGCAATGTAGAAAATACAGAAAAACTATTAAAGGCGGTTAACCCACACCAACTTTTCCTGCTTTCATATGCCCCAGACGAATACACGGCCAAGGCAGTTGTAGAGTTAGCAGAAAAAATCAAATAGGGGATGAAAATATGACCAATAGAGAACGTGTGATAAAGGCAATCAACTTTCAGCAAACAGATTACCTGCCATACGAGGTAGGGTTTACCCAGCAACTGCGTGAAAAGGTTATAGAAGCCTACGGAGAAGCATTTATCAATTCCTATACCAACAATATCACCCTTTACGGCCTGCAAGGCTCACGAGGGGCAGATATGAACACAGACGAATACGGTGTTTTTTGGGATAAATCCGGCGCAGACAAGGACATAGGCGTACCGGCCAAGTACCACATACAAACAGAAGAGGATTTTGAAAAATATGAATGGCCCCCCATAGACGAGGCTTTTATAAGAGAACAATCGGAAGCCCTGATGAAAACAGACCCTAACAACTTCCGTGCCCTGGGCATAGGCTTCACCATGTACGAGAGGCTTTGGACCCTTATGAGCATAGAAGAAACTCTTGCAAACATGGTATGCGAGCCAGAGCTTTGCCATGGAATCCTTGAGCAAACATGCCGCCGCATAGAAAAAATGCTGGACATTGCACTAGAGTACAACTATGACGGCTTTTATTTTGGAGATGACTGGGGGCAGCAGCAAGGCCTAATTATGGGGCCTGCCCACTGGCGTACATTTATAAAGCCCTATATGGCACGACTGTACAAAATGGTGCGGGAAAGCGGCAAATATGTAATCCAACACTCCTGCGGCGATATTAGAGAAATTATGGAGGACGCTTATGAAATTGGGCTAAACGTTTACCAAACATTCCAGCCAGAAATATACGGGTTGGACTATTCTAAAAAGCTCCATGGCAAAATAGCCATTTGGGGCGGTATCTCTACCCAAAACGACTTGCCTACAAAAACCCTAGAGGAAATACGAAACATTGTAAGAACAACCATAGCCCATTTTAGAAACACAGGGGGGATTATTATAGCCCCAACACACAGTATGCCCGCAGATATACCCGTAGAAAATGTAAAAGCCATGGTTGAGGAATTTTTGAACCAGGAGGGCACAGCAATATGAACTTTGACTATAGCATGATTAAGAACCCTTGTTTTTTTGGCCAAAAGCGCTCGAAGCCCCATTCTGACCATGTTTTCTACCGCAGCCACGAAGAAAAAAACGCCGGGCAAAGTAGTTTTATCCATAATTTAAACGGCAGGTGGCGCTTTAGCTACGCAAACAATTACGAAGCTGCCCCAAGGGACTTTTTTGTGGAAGCCTTTGATTGCAGCGGGTGGGATTATATTACCGTGCCTGGGCATATTCAAATGCAGGGTTACGACAGCCCCCAATATGTAAACATCGCATATCCATGGGATGGTATTGAAGATATAAACCCCGGCGAGATACCCGTTAAATTTAACCCCTGTGGGTCATATGTACAGTATTTTGCGGTGCCAGAACCCATGGAAAAGGAGCGTATTTTTATATCCTTCCAAGGTGTTGAGTCGGGTTTTGCCCTATGGCTTAACGGGCAATATGTAGGCTATGGCTCTGACACATTTACCCCTACAGAATTTGAGTTGACGGATTATATTAAGAAGGGTGAAAACAAGCTGGCAGTACAGGTATACAAGTTTACTGCCGGCTCTTGGTTGGAAGACCAAGACTTCTTCCGTTTTTCGGGGATTTTTAGGGATGTTTATTTGTATTCGATTCCGGCAGTCCATGTACGAGATATGAAGGTTGTCACAGACCTTTCAGAGGATTTTAGCAAGGGGATACTTAATCTTTCCCTTGATATTATTGGGGAGCCAAGCAATATAGCTGTAAAACTTGAGTATGAAGGCGTGCTTATAGCAGAGGGCAATAACATTTGCGTTGCCTCACCAAGGTTATGGAGCGCAGAGGAACCAAACCTCTATACACTAACAATAGAAGTTTTTGATGGCGATAAGCTAGCAGAGGTTATAAAGCAAAATATAGGCTTCCGCCGCTTTGAACTTAAAGACGGGTTGATGCAAATTAACGGGAAGCCCATTGCCATCTTTGGGGTAAACAGACATGAATTTTGCTGCGAAAGGGGCAGAGCCATAACCCCTAAGCAAATGGAGCAAGACATCCTTCTTATGAAGCAAAACAATATAAACGCAGTGCGCACCTCCCACTACCCCAACCAATCCTATTTCTATGAGCTATGCGACAAATACGGCCTGTACGTAGTAGACGAAGTAAATTTAGAAACCCACGGCCGCTACGAGCTTGTAGGGGTAGGCCGCATTCCCGTAGAAGACGCACTGCCCGGTTGTGACCCTAACTGGACAGACATTGTTATAGACCGTGTAGAAAGCCTGTATCAGCGGGATAAAAACCACCCAAGTGTAATCATATGGTCCTGCGGCAACGAGGCATTGGGAGGTAAAAACCTTTTAGCAATGGCAAACCACTTCCGTAAGCTAGACCCAACCCGCCTTGTGCATTATGAGGGCGTAAGCTGGGACAACCGCTATCCAGACACGACAGATATGTACAGCCACATGTACACCTCTGCCGCAGATTTTGAAAAATTCCTCTCAGAGAACACAGATAAACCGGCATTGCTGTGCGAATACATGCACGCAATGGGCAACTCTGTAGGGGCAATGGACAAATATATAGAGCTAATGGACAAACAGCCACGCTACCAAGGGGGCTTTATTTGGGATTTTATTGACCAAAGCCTCACAGCAAAAGACCGATATGGCAACAAATATCAAGGCTACGGTGGTGACTTTGGGGATTGCCCAAGGGATTATAACTTTAGCGGCAATGGCATTGTATATTCCAACAGGCAGCCCTCACCCAAGATGCAAGCTGTAAAGTACAACTACCAACCCATAACCATTACACTTGATTTTGAAAAGATAACAGTGCGTAACAAAAACCTCTTTACCAACACATCATGCTACGACTCTGTGCTCTTGTTGTACAAGGATGGCAGATTGATTTCCGAAACCCCTTTTGAAACAGATGTTGCGCCCCTTTCCACCAAGGAATACTCCCACTCTGTAAGCTTGCCAGAGGAACCAGGCATATACGCCATTTTTGCCTCTTTTAGGCTAAAAACGAGGGAATATTGGGCAAAACCGGGCCACGAAATCGCTTTTGGTCAAAACATCAAAACCGTGAAAGCACTGCCTACTGCAACAGCCCCCTCTACCACAACCTGCATAGACAACGGTGGCCAAGTGCTTGGCATCCATGGCAAAGACTTTAGTATTCT
>Ga0123355_10003726_pt1 | contig 21993 bp, 20 predicted proteins | sample TergutEmb28metaG_3_FD_89872 | JGI IMG/M metagenome (GOLD analysis project Ga0123355, IMG submission 89872) | Embiratermes neotenicus P1 segment gut microbial communities from Petit-Saut dam, French Guiana - Emb289 P1 | ecosystem: Host-associated > Arthropoda: Insects > Digestive system > Gut ... | reverse complement strand
TTGATCTTCGGGGGGTTGTCGGGGGGTGTCCCCCCGACTGTCCCGTTAGAGTCGGGGGATGACCCTGGTCCTGATCGTCCGGCACGGTCTGACGTCGTCGACAGGCAAGGCGCTCACCGGCTGGCTGCCGGGCATCTCGCTGGATGACCGCGGCCGGGCGCAGGCAGCGGCGCTCGCCGCCAGGCTGGCCCGCGTACCGCTGGCGGCGATCGTCAGCAGCCCGCTCGAGCGGTGCGTCCAGACGGCGTCGATCATCGCGGCCGGCCACGGCGCGGTTTCGGAGCAGGCTGACGAGCTATCAGGGAAGGCTGGCGCTAACGGCCAGGTGGCGGGCGGCGCCGATGCCGCACCGATCGCCGTGCAGCTGGAGGAGCGACTGGGCGAGTGCCGGTACGGCGACTGGACCGGTCAGTCGCTGCGCAAGCTGGCGCGCGATCCGCTGTGGCGAGTGGTGCAGGCCCACCCGAGCGCGGTGCGCTTCCCCGGCCCGGCCGGGGAGACGATGACGGGAATGCAGCAGCGGGCGGTGGCCGCCGTCCGTGACTGGAACGCCAGCCTCGGCAAGGACGCGGTCTACGTCGTGTGCTCGCACGGCGACGTCATTAAGGCGATACTCGCGGACGCGCTCGGCATGCACCTGGATATGTCACAGCGCATCCAGGTCGATCCGTGCTCGCTGAGCGTGATCAGGTACACCACGCTCCGGCCTTTCGTGCTGCGGATGAACGACACCGCAGCCGACGCGGCCGCGCTGGCCGGGCTGGCAGGATCGGCGAAGGCGGCCCGCCCGGCGGCGGCGGAGGCGGATGCCCAGGTCGGCGGGGGAGCTGGCGACTAGCAGGCGGGAACGCGCGAAACCCCGGTCGCGCCGGTAGCCTGAGACCGGGCTGCTTCGGCGCGCATGGAAAGGCGCGGGAGGATAGGGGTCATGCCGGTCTACTCGTACGACCCGCCGGAGCGATTCGTCGCGGGCACTGTCGGCCAGCCTGGCGAGCGGACGTTCTACCTGCAGGCGACCCTGGGCAGCCGGGTCACCAGCGTGATACTGGAGAAGGGCCAGGTGAGCCAGCTTGCCGAGCGGCTCGAGGAACTGCTCGACGAAGTCACGCGGCGCACTGGCACGCCGTCGGAGTCGTCGGCAGACGACGGAGTCGACGACGGCCCGCTCGACCTTCCGCTGACCGAGGATTTCCGGGTCGGGGCGATTGCGCTCGCCTGGGACCACGATGGCGAGCGCGTCATTATCGAGGCGCAGGAGGAGAGCGAGGAGCCGCTCGAGCCGCTGGCCGAAGACGTCCCTGAGGACGGTCCAGCGGTGCTGCGGGTGCGCATCAGTGCCGCTGCCGCGCGCGCGTTCTCGCAGCGTGCGATCCAGGTAGTCCGGGCTGGGCGGCCGCCCTGCCCGCTCTGCGGGCTGCCACTCGACCCGGCAGGCCACGTCTGCCCGCGGCAGAACGGCCACCGGGTTGGGCGTGGCTGAGGCGGCGGCAGGCGGGAGCCCGATCCCGGAGGAGCCAGCCGCAGCCGAAGCCGCGAGCCTGGACCTGCTGGAGAGCGGGGAGATCGAGGTCCAGGGCCGGCTTGTGGACGCATCGAACGCGACGCTCTACTGCACCATCACGGGCAACGGCCGCCAGGCGGTCTGCGTCTACAAGCCAGTGGCGGGGGAGCGTCCGCTCTGGGACTTCCCCGACGGCACGCTGGCCGGCCGCGAGGTCGCGGCGTATGCGGTGTCACGCGCGGCCGGCTGGGACGTCGTGCCGCCGACCGTCTACCGCGACGGGCCGTTCGGGCCTGGCATGTGCCAGCTGTGGATCGACGCCGACGACTCAGTCGACATCGTCGAGCTGGCCCGCAGCGGCAGCGATCCCCGGCTGCGGCAGATGGCAGTGTTCGACGCGGTCATCAACAACGCCGACCGCAAGATCGGTCACCTGCTGCCGACGGCGACAGGCCAGCTGTACGGGTGTGACCACGGCGTCTGCTTCGGCACCGAGTACAAGCTGCGCACCGTGCTGTGGCAGTGGCGGGGAAAGAAGCTCACTCCCGCGGCGCTGGCTGCGCTGCGCTCGTCGCAGGAACTGCTCGCTGGCGGCGGGCTGGCGGACGAGCTGGCGCCCTGGCTGACCCGGGCGGAGATTACCGCTACGACCAGGCGAGTCGAGATGCTCCTCGAGCACAAGGTGCATCCGGCGCCGCCGCACGACTGGCCGGCCGTACCGTGGCCGCCGATCTAGACCCACGGGGGGACACCCCCCGTGTTCCCCCCAAGGTCAAGGTCAAGACCAGATAAGACCGAAGGTCAAGACCAGCTAACCGAAACCCCGTTTCGGTTAGCGGCCGCCGTGCTCGCCGCGGTCACCCCGCCGGCGCAGGTACCGCTCGAACTCGCGGGCGATCGCGTCCCCACTCGCCTCGGGAAGGTCAGTCGCGTCCTTGGCCTCTTCCAGGGTTCGCACGTACTCGGCGACCTCGCTGTCCTGCTCGGCCAGCTCGTCAACGCCGCGCTCCCATGCCCTGGCTTCCGCTGGCAGGTCCTGCAGCGGCAGGGAGATGTCCAGCATGTCCTCGACGCTGCGCAGCAGCGCCAGCGTTGCCTTAGGGCTCGGTGGCTGGGCCACATAGTGCGGAACGGCGGCCCACAGCGACACCGACGGCAGGGCGGCCTCGGTGCACTCATGCTGAAGCACCCCGACGATGCCAGTGGGACCCTTGTAGTCCACGGATTCCACGTGCAGCTGCGCCGCGACGTCCGGGCCTGACGCCGCGGCGGTCACCTGCAGCGGCCGGGTGTGCGGCGAGTCGGCGAGCAGCGCGCCCAGCAGGATCACGAGTTCGACACCAAGCTGGCTGAAGGCAGTGACGAGCTCACCGGTGAAACCGCGCCAGCGCATGTTGGGCTCGATCCCGTGCACCAGGATCAGGTCGCGCCCGACGTCCGGCGGACGGGCGATCGCGAGCCGGGTTGTCGGCCAGACAAGTTCGGTTGCCTTGCCGTCGGAAACCTCGATCGCCGGCCTGGTGACCTGGAAGTCGTAGTAGTCCTCTGGGTCGATCGCGCCGATGATCTTGGCATCCCAGGCCGAGCTCAGCTGGCTCACCGCGCTGCTGGCGGCGTCGCCAGCGTCATTCCAGCCCTCGAAGGCAGCGATCAGAACGGGCGAGGTCAGCTTGCCAACAGAGTCGATTTCGATCGTCAGCCACCTCCCTCGTCGTGCCATCAGGCGCCCGGTGCCGGGGCGGTCACGTCAAGCCTACGTTCTGAGGCGAGCAGATGAAGATAAGGCCGCCTCGGCGCGAGCGGCGCGGTCTGCTCCCTAGGATGGACGCATCATGTCGCAATCCGGACACCAGGCCGCCCGTGGTGGCACCCAACGTGCTCGGCCGGGGGCCGGCCAGCCGGACCGCGTCGAGGCGGTCATGTTCGATATGGACGGACTGCTGGTCGACTCCGAGCCGCTGTGGTACCTCGCGGAGAGCGCGGTGATGGCCCGGCTCGGCGGGGCGTGGTCACCGGCGGACCAGCACGCGCTGGTCGGCGGCTCGATGGCGAGCACCGTACGGTACCTGCTCGCCAGGGCAACCCGGCAGGCCGATCCGCTGGCCATCGCACAGTGGCTCATCGAGGAAATGGTCGACCTGGTGCGCACCCGGCCGCTGCCGGCGTTGCCCGGAGTGCTCAGCTTGCTGGCCGAGGTTCGCGCGGCCCGCCTTCCGCACGCACTCGTCACGTCGTCGGAACCCGCCGTCGTGGATGCTGTCCTGGACCGGCTGGACGTCCGGTTCGAAGTGATCGTCTGCGCGGCTGACGTGATGCAGGCCAAGCCGGACCCGGAGGGTTACCGCCTGGCGGCGGCGAAACTGGGAGCCGACCCGAAGCGGTGCATCGCGCTGGAGGACTCGCCCAACGGCGTCGCCGCGGCCGAGGCGGCTGGCTACCGGGTGATCGCGGTGCCGAGCGTCGTGCCGGTACCGGAACGGCCCGGCCGGGTGGTCCTCGGCACACTGGCCGGGGTCAGCCTTGCTCAGCTTCTGGAGCTCGCCGGGCTTGCCGGTTAGCTGCTCAGGGCGGGTTCCCGGCCCGGCTAGGGCCGGGTGTCGGCCGGGCTTTCGCACCGGAGAAATGTGCGACAATGGCAGTGAGCACGCCTTGGCCGTGGTGAGATCCGCGGCCTCGAGGGGAGGCGAGTGTGAGTACCTGGCTCAGTTTCACCACCGGGAGCTTCGCCGGCCCGATCTTCGTGGCGGTCACGGTGGTCGGGCTCGTCCTCAGCGGCCTTGCCTGGCGCCGGAAGGGCGCCCGCAGCGGCATCCGCGGCATCGCCTGGTCGCTGCTGCCGGCCGCCGCGTGGCTCACGCACTCGCTAGGCCTGGTCGGCCGCGTCGTCTCGGCGGTGGTGCGGTTCGGGGCCGGTTTCGTCTTCTCGCCAGAGGCCTGGCTGGGCGTCATCCTGGTCGGCGTCTCGGTGTCGCTCTTCCTCGTATCCGGCGGCATCCCGCTCTTTAGCTGGCGCCGGCGTCATCACAAGGAAGTCGACGGCGGCCGCACTGAGAGGCCGCCGGTGGCCGGGCACACAGGCCGCGCCGCCGTCCAGCCTGGCGAGGATGACCTTGCCGATGTGCGCGACATCCTCAAGAAGCACGGCATCAACTGACTCGTCGAATGTTAAATGGCGGTTACAGATCGCCAACGCGGAGTCGTGCCGCAATACGGATTACCTGTGCGTTCCCGACTTGACGTTAAGGATTTTGCTATGCCGTGACCTAGACCGAACTTCCTGGTGTCAAAGCGTTATACGAGTTCGCTTCCGAATGCGTGCCTGCGGACTGTATAACTTCCGGATAAGGAGGCACCAGATGCGAGGAATTGGGTCAAAAAGGTCAAAAACCTACAAACTTGGCGGCAAGACTCGGCTGGGTGGCCTTGTCGTCCTGACCGCCGCGGCGCTGACACTAGCTGCCTGCGGTGGCAGCTCTAGCCCGTCCAGCAACTCAAGCACAGGCGCGACGGGACATCCCGGCGGTACGTTCACGATCCTGGCCAACTCTGCTTTCGGCGTCGCCGACCCGGCGCAGAACTACACGCTGGAAGAGTGGCAGCTGCTCATCGACAGCCATGACGGCCTGGTGACGTTTGCCAAGGAAGCCGGCATCGCGGGGACCAAGATCGTGCCCGACCTTGCGACGTCGATCCCGACGCCGACTAACGGCGGCAAGACATACGTGTTCCACATCCGGCGCGGGATCAAGTTCTCCAACGGCCAGGTGCTGAAGCCGAGCGACTTCGTCACCACCTTCAAGCGCCAGTTCACCGTGCCCGGCCCGACGGCCTTCTATAGCGGCATCGTTGGAGCGAGCGCGTGCAGCACCAAGGGCTGCGACCTGAGCCAGGGCGTGATCGCCAACGACAAGAACTACACGCTCACCATCAACCTCACCGCTCCCGACCCCGAGATCATGGACCAGCTCTCGCTGCCGTTCGCCGACGCGGTGCCCGCCAGCACCTCGCTGGCGCTGACCGGCAACAACGTGCCGCCGGGCACGGGCCCGTACATGTGGAAGTCCTACAACCCGAACACCGAGGCGGTGCTCGTCCGCAACCCTTACTTCCACGTCTGGAGCGCGGCCGCCCAGCCGGCTGGCTACCCCAACGAGATCATCGAGAAGTACGGCCTGCAGGTCTCCGACGAGGTGACACAGGTGGAGAACGGCTCGGCCGACGAGGTGTTCGACGGTGACCAGATCCCGTCCGATCAGCTCACGACGCTCAACAGCGCGCAGTACGCGAAGCAGGTGCACGTCAACACGCTGACTGCCGACTGGTACATGGCCCTCAACAACAGCCAGCCACCGTTCAACAACCTCCAGGCACGCCAGGCCATCAACTACGCGGCGAACCGGGCTGCGTACGTGAAGATCGCCGGCGGCTCGTCGCTCGCCGTCCCGGCGTGCCAGATCCTGCCGCCGAACTTCCCGTCGTACACGCCGTACTGCCCGTACACGACGGGATCGCAGACGGTCTGGTCCGGCCCGGACCTGACCAAGGCCAAGCAGCTCGTGCAGGCGTCGGGCACGGCCGGTGACAAGGTCGTAGTCGACAGCACGAACGACCAGACTGGTACCGCCCTGGCGGAGCAGATGGTCTCGGACCTGGACGCTATCGGCTACAAGGCCAGCACCCAGCTGCTGACCGCCTCGAATCAGTACCCGTACGTGCAGAACTCGGCCAACGCCAAGACCTGGAATGTGGCGTGGTCGGCCTGGTATCAGGACTACCCGGCACCGTCGGACTTCCTCAACGTCCTGCTCGGCTGCGGCAGCATCCACAAGAACAGCGACGCGAGCCCGAACATTGCCGAGTACTGCGACCCGGCCGTCCAGAAGCTGATCAACCAGGCCGAGTCTGACGAGGCCACGAACCCCACCAAGGCGGCGTCGCTGTGGACCCAGGTGGACCACATGGACACGGCACAGGCTCCGTGGGTCGACCTGTACAACCCGAAGCAGATCGATGTCCTCGCCAAGCAAGTGAACGGCTACAAGTGGAACCCGCAGTGGTACATCCTGATCGACCAGCTGTGGCTGTCCAAGTAGGGCGGCAGGCCGAGACGGAGACCGCTTCGTGGCTGCTGTAGCAGAACAGGCCACTGTCACGGGGTTGCGGCCGGCCACGGCCGGCCGCAACCCCTGGGCGCTGGCCTGGCGGAGACTCAGGCGCAACCGCGTCGCGCTGGCGGCGCTCGTGCTGTTCGTGCTTATCGTCCTGCTGAGCCTGGCGGCGCCGCTGTACGCGCACGACATCGCCCACGACGGCAACGTCCTCAGCCCGAACCTCAACGGCACGACGATCGTGAACGGCAAGGTCACACCCGTCATGCAGCAGGGCGGCGGGGTGCTCAAGCTGGGCGAGGCTCCGATCGGCCCGACGTGGGATGTCCACCACTACTTCCTCGGCGCCGACGGCATCGGCCGTGATGTCGCGGCGCTGCTGCTCTACGGCGGCCGCGCGTCGCTGCAGATCGGCATCGCCTCGGCGGTCCTGTGCTGCGTCATCGCGACCCTGGTGGCCCTGATCGCCGGGTTCTTCGGTGGCCTCACCGACACCATCTTGTCCAGGATCATGGACATCATCTGGGCGTTCCCGGTCTACCTGTTCGCGATCTGCCTGGCGACGATCCTGCTCACCAAGTCCTCGGGCATGCAGATCGGATTCCTGCACGTGACCGCCACGAGCCTGTGGACGCCGACGGTGATCATCGGCTTCATCTACGTGCCGTACGTGTACCGGCCCGTCCGCGGCCAGGTGCTGTCGGTCGTGAACAAAGAGTTCGTCGAGGCGGCTATTGCCCAGGGCGCATCAAACGTCCGGCTGATCTTCTCTGAGATCCTGCCGAACGTGGTGTCGACGGTCATCGTGCTGCTGCCGCTGATGATCGCGACGACCATCCTGACCGAGGCGGCCCTGTCGTTCCTGTCGGTCGGCGTCCAGCCACCGAACGTCAGCTGGGGCACGATCATCAACAACGGGCAAGAGCTCCTCTATACGAGGCCCTGGGTCTCGCTTGCGCCGGGCATCATGATCGTGCTGACGGTGCTGTCACTGAACGTGCTCGGTGACGGCGTGCGGGACGCGCTCGATCCGCGGGCGAAGCTGAGGGTGGGCTAGCGATGGGCGCGGGCGTGACGGAGCGGGTTGCATGCTGACGTTCATCGTGCGGCGGGCGCTGTGGGCCGTGGTCGTCATGTTTGTCATCACGGTGCTGGTATTCCTGATCTTCTTCAAGACCCCCGGCGTGGACCCGGCCCGGGCAATCGCCGGCCGCAACCCGAGCCCCCAGGTGATTGCCGAGATCCGCGCCCAGCTCGGGCTCAACCGGCCGGTGTATGTCCAGTACGGCGTCATGATGAAGAAGATCTTCATCACGCGCGACCTCACGTCCTACTCCAACCAGGGCACGAGGGTAGTGCAGGAGATCTTCGCCGCTGTCCCGGCCACCCTGTCGCTTGTGGTCGGCGCCTCGCTGATCTGGATCGTCATGGCAATCCTGATGGGCGTCGCGGCGATGAGGATGCGCGGCCGCATCTGGGATCCCGTGCTCATGGTGCTGGCGCTCATCGGGGTGTCGGCGCCGGTCTTCTGGCTCGGCCAGGTCGTCAACCTCATCACCCAGGGCTCCCTCCACAACAGCGTGTTCAGCTGGCTCCCGCCCCTCGGCTATACGTCCTTCACCACGAGTCCCGTGCTCTGGTTCGAGGGGCTCCTGTTCCCATGGATCACGCTGTCGATCCTCTACATCGGGTTCTATGCCCGGGTGCTGAGAGCGAACCTGCTGGAGATACAGAACGAGGACTTCATCCGCACCGCGCGGGCCAAGGGCCTGTCGGAGCGGCGCGTCCTGATGCGCCATACGCTGCGCACGTCGATGATCACGTTCGTGAGCCTCTTCGGGCTTGACTTCGGAGCCCTCGTCGGCGGCGGCGCGATTCTGACGGAGGTGGTGTTCGGCATCCACGGCGTCGGATTCCTCACGTACCAGTCGCTGACGAACCTGGACCTGCCGACGATCATCGCGGTGGTCATCTACGGGGCGTTCTTCATCGTGGTCGCGAATGCGGTCGTCGACATCGCCTATGCCTGGCTCGACCCGAGAGTGCGGCCCACCTGATGGCCACCCCGCTGCTGGAGATACGCGATCTCAGGGTGTCGTTCCGGACCGAGGACGGCATCGTGCGTGCCGTCGACGGCGTGTCACTGACGGTGAATGAGGGCGAGACGGTCGGCATCGTCGGCGAATCCGGCTCTGGCAAGAGCGTCACGATGATGTCGGTCATGCGGCTGATTGCCGACCCGAACGCGGAGTTCGAGGGCCAGGTCCTGTACAAGGGCACCGACTTGATGACGCTCGGTCAGGATCAGGTCCGCTCGATCCGCGGGGCTGGCATCGGGATGATCTTCCAGGACCCGATGACGTCGCTCAATCCGGTGTACAAGGTCGGGTGGCAGATCGAGGAGCAGATCCGCGAGCACGAGAAGATAAGCCGCCCGGCCGCGCGAGCCCGCGCTATCGAGCTGCTGACCGCCGTCGGCATCCCGAACGCGAGCGAGCGGGTCGACAGTTATCCGCATCAGTTCTCCGGCGGCATGCGCCAGCGGGTCATGATCGCGATGGCCGTGTCGTGCAACCCGGACGTCCTAATCGCCGACGAGCCGACCACGGCGCTGGACGTCACCATCCAGGCGCAGATCCTCGGCCTCATCAGGAAGATGCGGGAGGACTTCGGCACCGCGGTGGTCCTCATCACGCACGACATGGGCGTCGTTGCGGAGATGGCGGACCGGATTGCGGTCATGTACGCGGGCCGCATCGTCGAGCAGGGCACTCACCGTGACTTGTTCTACGATCCGCAACATCCTTACACGTGGGGCCTGCTCGGCTCGATCGCCCGGCTCGACCGGCCGCGCCCGCGACGGCTGGCTGCGATTCCCGGCAGCCCGCCGTCGCTGATCTCACTGCCGGCGGGCTGCGCCTTCGGAGATCGCTGCGGGCACCGATTCGACAAGTGCAGCGAGCGACCGGAACTGCTGGCCCGGCTGGGCACCGGGCATCTAGATGCCTGTCACCTGACTCCCGAGGCGAAGCACGACGTCAGGGACCGGACCATACGTCCCGAGCTGGTCGAGGAGAAGCCGTGACCGACGGTGTAACCGCCGAGAGCGGTGCCGAGATGTCGCTGCTGGATGCAGGCCCGGATGTGGCTGCCGGGGAAGTGCTGCTGCAGGCCGAGCACATCAAGAAATACTTCCCGATCCGCAGCGGCATCCTGATTCAGCGCGAGATCGCCCGCGTGCACGCGGTCGACGACGTGAGCTTCGAGCTGCGGGCCGGGGAGACGCTGGGCCTGGTCGGGGAATCGGGATGCGGCAAGTCGACGCTCGCCCGGTGCATCGCGCGGCTGCACGACCTGACGAGCGGGTCGATCACGTTCGAGGGGACCGATATCTCCTCGTACTCCCGGCGGCAGCTCCGCCCGGTCAGGCGCGAGCTGCAGATGGTGTTCCAGGACCCGTACGCCTCGCTGAACCCGCGCAAGCGAGTCGGCCAGATCATCGCCGACCCGCTCCGTATCCACGGGGCAGGCAACCGGGACCAGATCCAGCACCGCGTGACCGAGCTGCTGGAACTCGTCGGCCTGTCGCCCGAGCACGTCAACAGGTACCCGCACGAGTTCTCCGGCGGCCAGCGCCAGCGCATCGGCGTGGCCAGGGCGCTGGCGCTGAAGCCGAAGCTCGTCATCGCTGACGAGCCGGTCTCCGCGCTCGATGTCTCGATCCGCGCCCAGGTCATCAACCTGCTCGACGATCTTCAGGACGAACTCGGCCTGACGTACATCATGATTGCCCACGATCTCGGCGTGGTCCGGCACGTATCCGATCGCATCGCCGTCATGTACCTGGGCAAGATCGTCGAGATCTCCCCGGCCGAGGAACTGTACGAGCGGCCGGTGCACCCCTACACCGAGGCGCTGCTGTCGGCGGTGCCGATTCCCGACCCCGACCTGTCGGCCAGCAGGCAGCGCATCGTGCTGGAAGGGGACGTTCCGAGTCCGATCTCGCCACCCACGGGGTGCCGCTTCCATCCGCGCTGCCGGTACGCCACCGAGATCTGCAAGACCACCGAGCCGCCCCTGATCCAGCACGGCAGCCCGAGTCACGTGGCGGCCTGCCACCATCCGCTGAACGCGGCGGACGCGCCCGCCATCGCCGGGATAGCCGAGTCAGCTGACGGCACCCGCGCCGACCTGACCGGCGTCTGACGCGCCGGCCCGTTCGGGCAGTGCTAGCCGGCCCGTTCGGGCAGTGCTAGCCGGCCCGTTCGGGCAGGGGCGGCGGCGTGCCGCCGAAGGCCGGGCAGCGGTCCTGGAAGGAGCACCACGCGCACAGGCGGCTCGGCCGCGGGCGCCAGTCGCCCGACGTCCTCGCCCGATCGATGGCCTGCCACAGAGCGTTGATCTTGCGCTCGGTTGCCAGCAGGTCCGCCTCCTCAGGCGAGTACCGGACGATCTCGCCGTTCCCCAGGTAGATCAGCTGCAGCAGGCGCGGGATCTCACCGCGCGTCCGCCACAGCGCCAGCGCGTAGAACTTCATCTGGAACAGCGCCCTGGCCTCATAGTCGGGAACCGGGGCCAGGCCGGTCTTGTAATCGACTATGCGGATCTCGCCCGTCTGGGCGACGTCGAGCCGGTCAATGTAACCGCGCAGCGTCAGACCCGAGTCCAGCAGGGCCTGTACCGACATTTCGCGGTGAGCTGGCTCGATCCGGCTGGGGTCCTCCAGCGTGAAGTAGCGATCGAGCATCGATGCGGCCTCATCCAGCCAGGCCGCGCGCTCCGCCTCGTCGCCGAACATGTCGGCGAGGGCGGGTACCTCGGTCACCAGCCGGTCCCACTGGGGAGTGAGCAACAGCCGCGCGGCGGCGGGGGTCCGTCCCCGCGGCGGCTCGTCGAACAGCCGCTCCAGCACGGCGTGCACCAGCGTGCCGCGGGCCGCAGCCGGACTCGGCGGCTCGGGTAGCTTGTCCACGACCCGGAACCGGTAGAGCAGCGGGCAGGTCATGAAGTCGGCGGCGCGGGACGGCGACAGGCTCGGGCCAGCTGGCTGCTCCGCGGCCGGCGCGTCCGGCGTGGCGAGGGTGTCGCTCATGCTGGCAGCCTAGGGGAGGCCTCCGACAACGGGCAGGTTCTCGCCGGGCCCGGCGCGCCGGCCGGCCGGTCTCTCGCACGTGAGCTGACACCCGCTCCCGGCGCGTAGCATCGAGGCGTGGCAGGTGAAATCCAGCAGGGCGGCTCGCAGCAGCCCGGGCGGCCCGCGCCCGCGCCGAGGTCACGGCTGGGGCTCGGGATCATGATCGCCCGGCCGTTCGGCATTCCTGTCTTCATCTCGCCGTACTGGTTCCTGGTCGCTGCGGTGCTGGTCGTGCTGTACTCCAACACGGGAACCCTGCCCGGCACCGTGCAGAATTCCGTGCCGAGGTACCTGGTCGCCGTCGCGTTCGTCGTCCTGCTCTACCTGTCGGTTCTCATTCATGAGCTGAGCCACAGCCTGGTCGCCCGCGGGTTCGGCCTGCCGGTGCGGCGGATCCTGCTGTATCCGCTCGGCGGCTTCTCCGAGATCGAGCGGGAGCCGCCGACGCCGGCCCAGGAGTTCCTCGTGTCAGCGGCCGGCCCGGCGATGTCCCTGGCGCTCGCCGGGATCGGCTACGGCATCGATGTGCTGGCCCATCCGTCCGGTATCCCGCACGTCCTCATCGACCGGCTCATCCTGGCCAATGTGGTGGTCGGCGTGTTCAACCTGCTGCCAGGCCTGCCGCTCGACGGCGGCCGGCTGCTCCGGGCGGGATTGTGGAAGGTGACCGGCCGGAGTGGCTACTCCACGGTGCTGGCCGCGTGGGCAGGACGCGTTCTCGCGGTCGTGCTGGTCGCCGCCGTGTTCGTCAGGCCGTCCAGCACGCTCGGCCTGTCTGACGGCTACGGCATCTGGCTGATCGCGATTGCCGCGTTCATGTGGATGAGCGCCAGCCAGGCTTTGCGGTCGGCGCGCATCCGGGAACGGCTGCCTGCCCTGCAGGCGCGCGCGCTCGCCCGGCGCGCGATCCCGATCCCGTCCAACCTGCCGCTCGCCGAGGCGATCAGAAGAGCAGACCTGGCCCAGGCCCGCGCGCTCGTCGTCGTTGACCACGACGCCAAGCCCATCGCGATCGTCAATGAGGGTGCCGTCATGGCGACGCCGGAGCAGCGCAGGCCGTGGATTGACGCGGGCTCGCTGGCGAGGACGCTCGACCCCGACATGATCCTGTCAGCGGATCTTTCCGGCATGGACCTCGTCGAGGCGGTCCGCCGAGCGCCCGCCTCGGAGTACCTGCTGGTGGAGCCGTCAGGTCAGGTCTACGGCGTGCTGGCGACCGCCGATCTCGACCACGCGTTCGCGGGCAGTTGACCGCACCGTTGATCACCGCGCCACGCGGCCCGTTCGCGCCGGGTGATCAGGTGCAGCTGACCGACCCGAAGGGGCGCCAGCACCGGCTCGTGCTGACACCAGGCAAGTCGTTTCACACCCACCACGGCGCGCTCCGGCATGACGACCTCATCGGCATGCCGGAAGGGAGTCTCGTGACGTCGGCCGGCGGTACGCCGTACCTGGCGTTCCGGCCGCTGCTGGCGGATTACGCGGTCGGCATGGTCCGCGGCGCCGCCGTCGTCTACCCGAAGGATGCCGCGCAGATCGTCGGGCTCGCCGACATCTTTCCTGGCGCCCGTGTCGTCGAGGCAGGCGCGGGGTCGGGCGCGCTGTCGTGCTGGCTGCTGCGCGCCGTCGGCGAGGCTGGGCGCCTGACGTCGTTCGAGCGCCGGGCGGACTTCGCCGAGATCGCCTCGGCCAACGTGGCACGGTACTTCGGCGGGCCCCATCCGGCCTGGCATCTTGTCGTCGGCGACCTTGACCCAGCGGGCATCGCCGACGCCGACCGGGTGGTCCTGGACATGCTCGCTCCGTGGGAGTACGCGGCGGCCGCAGCGGCGATGCTGGTCCCCGGCGGCGTGCTCTGCTGCTACGTGGCAACGACGACGCAGCTAGCCAGGACTGTCACCGAGGTGCGCGAGCAGGGCAGCTTTGCCGAGCCCGCCGCGTGGGAGACGCTGCAGCGTGGCTGGCACGTCGACGGACTGGCGGTACGGCCCGAGCACCGCATGGTCGGCCACACGGGGTTCCTCATCACGGCGCGGCGGCTGGCCCACGGGGTGATGGCGCCGCCGCGGCGCCGGCGCCCGTCCAGGGGCGCGGAGGCGGCTGCAGCCGAGGCGGCCGAGACGGCCGGCACGTAGCGCATCCGCCCGGCGCGAGGTAGCCTGCCAGCACGTTTTCCGGATCGTGACCCGGCTGGAGGCACTCGGGGCCCGTCGCCGGGTTACGTATTGGCCGTGGATAGGTAGGGTCTAGGTAACTCAGCTCTCAGGAGGGGGTGAGGGGCATGGCCTCTCGTGACGACAGCGTTCACTCCGGGCGGCACGACGATGAGGTCAAGGTCCTGACCACGCAGGTCTCCTTCCTTGAGGAGGAGGTAGCGGCCCTGCGCAGCCGACTGGCGGACACGCCGCGGCAGACGCACCTGCTGGAGCAGCGCCTGCGCGAGGCTGAGTCAAGCCTGGCAGCCCTGACGGGCCAGAACGAGCGGCTCGCGGGCACGCTGCGCGAGGCACGGGATCAGATCGTCGCGCTGAAGGAAGAGGTCGACCGGCTGGCTCAGCCGCCGAGCGGGTTCGGCGTGTTCCTGCAGGCCACCGCCGAGGGCACGGCCGACGTGTTCACCGGCGGCCGCAAGATGCGCGTCAGCGTCAGTCCCGGCGTCGAGCTTGCCGATATGAAGCCCGGCCAGGAGGTCGTCCTCAACGAGGCGCTCAACGTCGTTATCGCTCAGGGATACGAGACGGTGGGCGAGGTCGTCATGCTCAAGGAGGTGCTGGAGGACGGCGAGCGCGTGCTCGTCATCTCCCACGCCGACGAGGAGCGCATCGCCCGGCTGGCCGAGCCGCTACGGGAGTCCACGCTGCGCGCGGGTGACTCGCTGCTTCTCGAGCCGCGGTCCGGCTATGTCTTCGAGCGCATTCCGAAGGCCGAAGTCGAAGAGCTCATCCTCGAGGAAGTGCCGGACATCTCGTACTCCGAGATCGGCGGTCTCGGCCCGCAGATCGAGCAGATTCGCGACGCGATCGAGCTGCCGTACCTGCACGCCGACTTGTTCCGCGAGCACCAGCTGCGGCCGCCGAAGGGTGTCCTGCTGTACGGCCCGCCTGGCTGCGGCAAGACGCTGATCGCCAAGGCCGTGGCGAACTCGCTGGCCAAGCAGGTCGCGGCGTCGTCGGAGCTGGCTGGCGACGAGGCTGTGCTCGGCGATTCCGGGCCGGCGAAGGAGCGCCGCAGCTTCTTCCTCAACATCAAGGGCCCCGAGCTGCTGAACAAGTACGTCGGCGAGACCGAGCGGCACATCCGGCTGGTGTTCCAGCGCGCCAGGGAGAAGGCCAGCGAGGGCATGCCCGTCATCGTCTTTTTCGACGAGATGGACTCCATCTTCCGCACGCGCGGTTCCGGCGTGTCCTCCGACGTCGAGAACACGATCGTCCCGCAGCTGCTCAGCGAGATCGACGGGGTCGAGGGCCTGGAGAACGTCATCGTGATCGGCGCGTCCAACCGCGAGGACATGATCGACCCGGCCATCCTGCGGCCGGGGCGGCTGGATGTGAAGATCAAGATCGAGCGACCGGACGCCGAGGCGGCCAGGGACATCTTCTCCAAGTACGTGCTGAAGGAGCTGCCGCTGCACCCCGACGACCTGGCCGAGCACGGCGGTCTTGCCGACTCCACGGTCGCCGAGATGATCCAGCGCGTGGTCGAGCGGATGTACTCCGAGACCGAGGAGAACAAGTTCCTCGAGGTCACCTACGCCAACGGTGACAAGGAAGTGCTGTACTTCCGCGACTTCAACTCCGGGGCGATGATCCAGAACATCGTCGACCGCGCGAAGAAGATGGCCATCAAGGAATTCCTTGAGACCGGCCAGAAGGGCCTGCGCGTGGCCCACCTGCTGAGCGCGTGCATCGACGAGTTCAAGGAGAACGAGGACCTGCCGAACACCACGAACCCCGACGACTGGGCTCGCATCTCCGGCAAGAAGGGCGAGCGGATCGTGTACATCCGCACGCTGATCTCGGGCAAGAGCGGGACCGAGGCAGGCCGGTCGATCGACACCGTGTCCAACACCGGCCAGTACCTGTAGCCCTGGTGACAGTGGATACTGCCGGGCGCGGTAACCCCGGTCCGGCGGGGCGGGTAGTGCAGCCTGCGGCGTGCGCGGCTTAGGCTCTAGGGCATGAGCGCGCGCCGGGTGATGGGGATCGAGACCGAATACGGCATTTCGGTGCCCGGTCAGCCAGGTGTGAACGCCATGGTCAGCTCCTCGCAGGTGGTGAACGCCTACCAGGCCGCCACGGCAGCTCGGGCGCGGCGGGCCCGGTGGGACTTCGAGGAGGAGAACCCGCTCCGCGACGCCCGCGGCTTCGACCTGGCGGCGGAGACGGCCGATTCCGCCCAGCTCACGGACGAGGACCTTGGCCTGGCGAACGTGATCCTGACCAACGGTGCCCGGCTGTACGTGGACCACGCCCACCCGGAGTACTCCGCGCCGGAGTGCACCAACCCGCTCGACGCGGTGATCTGGGACAAGGCGGGGGAGCGAGTCATGGCTGAGGCGGCTGCACGGGCAGCGAGCATGCCCGGTGGCCAGCCCATCCAGCTGTACAAGAACAACACTGACAACAAGGGTGCCTCGTACGGCTGCCACGAGAACTACCTCATGAACCGGGCCACCCCGTTCGCCGACATCGTCCGGCACCTGACCCCGTTCTTCGTGTCCCGCCAGGTGGTCTGCGGGGCGGGACGCGTCGGCCGGGGCGCCGACGGGCGCGAGGAAGGCTTCCAGATCAGCCAGCGCGCCGATTTCTTCGAGGTTGAGGTCGGCCTTGAGACCACGCTCAAGCGGCCGATCATCAACACGCGCGACGAGCCGCACGCTGACCCGGACAAGTACCGGCGGCTGCACGTCATCATCGGCGACGCCAACATGAGCGAGATTTCGACCTATCTCAAGCTCGGCAGCACCGCGCTGGTCCTGGCCATGATCGAGGACAAGTTCCTGGCCACCGAGCTGGCGATCGAGTCGCCGGTCGCCGAGCTGCGGGCGATCTCCCACGATCCCGGCCTCAAGCACCTGGTGACGCTGCGTGACGGCCGCAAGATGACGGCGGTCCAGCTGCAGATGGAGTACCTCGAGCTGGCCCGCAAGTTCAGTGAGGACCGCTACGGCGCCGATGTCGACGACGTCACCAGCGACGTGCTGGCGCGCTGGGAGAGCGTGCTGACCCGGCTGGCCGACGATGCCATGCAGCTGTCTCGTGAGCTGGACTGGGTCGCGAAGCTGGGGATACTCGAGGGCTACCGGTCCAGGGACGGCCTCGCCTGGGGCCATCCGCGCCTCCAGCTGGTCGACCTGCAGTACGCGGACGTGCGCCCGGACCGGGGTCTGTACAACCGTCTCGTCGGCCGCGACCGGATGACACGGCTGGTCAGCGAGGAACGGGTCAGCCACGCCGTGGACGACCCGCCGGAGGACACCCGGGCCTATTTCCGCGGCCGCTGCCTGCGGCAATACCCCGACGCCGTGGCCGCGGCGTCCTGGGATTCGGTCATCTTCGACATTCCGGGCCGGGAGTCGCTGCAGCGGGTCCCTACGCTGGAGCCGCTCCGGGGCACCCGGGCACATGTTGGCCGGCTGCTCGACACCTGCGCGACAGCCGGCGAGCTGGTGGCTGCGCTCACCGGTCAGTGAACAGGAACCGCATGGTTCCTGGCAGATACCTCTAAAAGGGTGATGTCTGCTTCGCGCAATGCGCGCCCGGTGTGTCTATCCTGGCCACCAGATGTCTGCGCGTGATAGCGATGCAGAGCACTCAGGGTTGGACGGCACACCGGCTGGCCAGGATAGCGTTGACACTGCGGGGCGTTACCGCTGAGCACGGAGGTATGGCATGGCGACGAAGGACACTGGCGGTCAGCGGCAGACCCAACGGCGGGCCGAGGAGGATGTCGACTCAGACGTCCAGGAGACAGATGAGGTCCGCGAGCGGCAAGACAAGCTGACCGACGACGTCGACGCGATCCTCGACGAGATCGACGAAGTGCTCGAGGAGAACGCTGAGGAATTCGTCCGCTCCTACGTGCAGAAGGGCGGGCAGTAAGGTTACCCACGGGGGGCCAGCCCCCCGTGTACCCCCCGAAGACAACGTGGCTGAGCGGGGGTGCCTAGCTGTTTTGGGAACGCGCTGCGCGGAGGCCGGTGTCGACGAAACCTCCGCAGCATCAGGGGCGAAACGACCGGAGGGATCGCGGTGGGCGGATTTGAACTCCCGGGACGGTGGCAGGCTGAGGCGTACCTAGCCGCCGGCTCGTCGTCCTTCAGCGACTTCCTGGCCGTGGCGGCCCCCGAGCTGCTGCCGAGGGGCGAGCACGCGCTGGCCGGAGAGCTGCCGGACCTGGTGCACGGGACCACGATCGTGACCGCGGTGTGCGACGGCGGAGTCGTGATGGCGGGCGACCGGCGGGCTACGGCGGGCAACATGATCGCGCAGCGGAACTTCGAGAAGGTATTCCGCGGCGACGAGTACTCGTGCGTCGGCATCGCCGGCGTCGCGGGCATCGGCGTGGACCTCGTGCGGCTGTTCGCGGTCGAGCTTGAGCACTACGAGAAGCTGGAAGGCCGGTCGCTTTCGCTGGAGGGCAAGGCAAACAAGCTGGCCGGGTTCGTCAAGTCGAATCTTGGCGGTGCCATGCAGGGGCTCGTGGCGGTCCCGCTGCTGGCCGGCCTTGACGAGGAGACCGGCACCGGCCGCATCTTCAGCTTCGACGTGACTGGCGGCAAGTACGAGGAGCAGCGGTTCGCCACCATCGGGTCCGGGTCGGTCTTCGCCCGCGGCTCCCTCAAGAAGCTGTACCGCGACGGCATGAGCGTCGCTGACGTCGTGCTCGTGCTCATGCAGGCGCTCTATGACGCTGCTGACGACGACTCGGCCACTGGTGGCCCCGACATGTCCCGGCGGATCTACCCGGTTGTCGCAACTGTCACGGCTGATGGCTATCAGCGGCTGACGGAGGACGAGGCCGGCGAGTACGCCGAGGCCGTAGTGACCGAGCGCATGCAGGTGCCGGACGGGCCGGCCGCCTCGCTGCGGTCGGGATCGTGAAACCCTGACCCTTCGCACGTAAGGAAGCGCCCGCGGTGTCGATGCCGTTCGGTTATGTATCGCCTGAGCAGCTGATGAAGGACAAGGCGGACTACGCCCGCCGGCGCATCACCCAGCAGGCGCGCAGTGGCGTCGTGCTCAGCTGCGAGGCGGGCATTCTGCTGGTGACCCCCAACTCGTCCCGCGCGCTGCGCAAGTTCAGCGAGCTGTATGACCGGATCGCGTTCGCCGCGGTCGGCCGCTACAACGAATTCGAGACCCTGCGCAAGGCAGGCGTGCGGTACGCCGACCTGACGGGGTTCCAGTACGACCGGCGCGATGTGACCGCGCGGGGACTAGCGGACTGGTACGGCCAGGTGCTGGGCTCGCTGTTCACCGACAGCCCGAAGCCGTATGAGGTCGAGATCGTGGTCGCGCAGGTCGGTAAGACGACAGCGGACGACGAGATCTACCGGATCACCTTCGATGGCGCGGTGGCGGACGAGCACGACTTCGTGGTCGTTGGCGGCCAGGCCGACCGGGTCGCGGCCGTGATCAAGGAGCAGTACTCGGCGTCGATGGCGCTGAGCGAGGCGATGAAGCTGGCCGTTGAGTCGCTGGCCGGGCAGGGCGACAACGCCACGGAGGCCGCTCCGCTGAACAGCGGTGAACTCGAGGTAGCCCTGCTGGAGCGTGACCGCGCGCACCGGGCATTCCGCCGCATTACTGGCGCCCGCCTGACAGCGCTGCTGACCGAGGCGAGAGCAGCCGGTGAGCAGCCCGCTGACGGCGGGACACAAGAGCCGGCCGGAGCGGACGACGGATCGCCGGGCGACGGCTCCCGGAGTACCGCCGACGGCGGCTGACGCCGACCTGCGCCCGGGTAGACCGGACAAGCGCCGCGCTGCGCCTCGTGACGGGGCATTCCGGCGTTGATAGCCTCGCAGACAGGGCCGTGACCGGGAGGGCACAGTGACATCAGACCTGGCGACCATGACAGGTATCGAGGCTCCTACTGGGCTGCTGATCGGCGGCCAGTGGGGCGCTGGGCGCGCCGGGACGCTGCCGGTTATCAATCCGGCGACCGAGGACGCGATCGCCGAGGTGGCCGACGCCACCCCGGAGGACGCCCTCGATGCTGTCGCCGCCGCCGCTGACGCGCTGCCGCTGTGGGCCGCCCGGCCGCCGCGGGAGCGAGGCGAGTGCCTGCGCCGGGCGTATGAGCTCATGATGCAGCGGTCGGAGCAGCTGGCCAGGCTGATGGTGGTGGAGAACGGCAAGGCACTGCGCGACGCTCGCGGCGAGGTCGCCTACGCGGCCGAGTTCTTCCGCTGGTACGGCGAGGAGGCTGTCCGGATCGATGGCTCGATCTCGGTGGCCCCCTCCGGCGCCAACCGGATCATGGCGATCCGGCAGCCCGTGGGCGTCAGCTTTCTGATCACGCCCTGGAACTTCCCCGCTGCCATGGCGACGCGGAAGATCGGCCCGGCGCTCGCGGCCGGCTGCACTGTCATCCTCAAGCCCGCGAAGGAGACGCCGCTCAGCGCGCTGGCCGTGGCGGAGATCCTGACCGAGGCAGGCGTGCCCGATGGCGTCGTCAACGTCCTGACTACCAGGAAGCCTGGGCCGATCACCGAGACGCTGCTGGCGGACCCGCGAGTGCGGAAGCTGTCGTTCACGGGGTCAACCGAGGTCGGCCGCGTGCTGCTGAGGCAGGCGGCGGACTACGTCATCAACTGCTCGATGGAACTCGGCGGGAACGCGCCGTTCCTGGTGTTCGAGGACGCCGACATCGACGCGGCGGTAGACGGCGCCTTTCTTGCCAAGATGCGCAACGGCGGCGAGGCCTGCACCGCGGCGAACAGGTTCTACGTGCACGAGCGGGTCGCGGACGACTTCGCCGGCAGGCTCGCCTCGCGGCTGGGGGCACTTCGGGTCGGTCCCGGCCTGGAGGAGGGAGTGGACCTCGGGCCGCTGGTGAACGCCGATACCCGGGACAAGGTAGCGGGTCTGGTGGACGCTGCGACAAAGGACGGTGCCGCGGTGCGGACCGGAGGGCACGCCCCGGACCGGGTGGGCTACTACTACGAGCCGACGGTGCTCGACGAGGTCGCGCCCACATCGCCGATTCTCGGCACCGAGATCTTCGGGCCGGTCGCGCCCATCGTCAGGTTCAGTGCTGAGGACGAGGCGATCGCGCTGGCCAACAATACGGAGTACGGCCTCGTTTCCTACCTGTACTCGACGGACTTGCGGCGCTGCCTGCGGGTTGCGGAGGCTCTGGAAGCGGGCATGATCGGGGTCAACCGCGGAGTGGTGTCCGACCCGGCCGCGCCGTTCGGCGGCGTCAAGCAGTCAGGTCTCGGGCGCGAGGGCGCGCACGACGGGCTGCTGGAGTACACCGAGACCAAATACATCGCCGTTGACTGGTAGCTGATGGACAGGCGAATTTTCGGGCTAGAGAACGAGTACGGGGTCACCTGTACATTCCGCGGTCAGCGTCGGCTGTCCCCGGACGAGGTGGCGAGGTACCTGTTCCGCCGGGTTGTCTCCTGGGGCCGCTCCAGCAACGTGTTCCTGCGCAACGGCGCCCGGCTGTATCTGGACGTGGGCAGTCATCCGGAGTACGCGACACCGGAATGCGACAACCTGATCGACCTCGTCACGCATGACAAGGCGGGTGAGCGCATCCTCGAGGGTCTGCTCGTCGACGCCGACACCCGGCTGCGCGAGGAGGGCATCGCCGGGGACATCTACCTGTTCAAGAACAACACAGACTCGGCCGGGAACTCGTACGGCTGTCACGAGAACTACCTGGTCGGCCGTCACGGCGAGTTCGGCCGGCTCGCGGACGTACTCATTCCCTTCCTGGTCACCCGGCAGATCATCTGCGGCGCCGGAAAGGTGCTGCAGACCCCGCGCGGCGCCGTGTACTGCGTGAGCCAGCGGGCGGAGCACATCTGGGAGGGCGTCTCCTCGGCGACCACCCGCAGCCGGCCGATCATCAACACCCGTGACGAACCCCACGCCGACGCCGAACGGTTCCGCCGCCTGCACGTCATCGTTGGCGATTCCAATATGAGCGAATACGCCAGCTTCTTGAAGGTGGGCGCGACCAGCATCCTGCTTCGCATGCTGGAGGACCCCTCGGTGGTGCTTCGGGACATG
>Ga0123355_10003725_pt1 | contig 21995 bp, 9 predicted proteins | sample TergutEmb28metaG_3_FD_89872 | JGI IMG/M metagenome (GOLD analysis project Ga0123355, IMG submission 89872) | Embiratermes neotenicus P1 segment gut microbial communities from Petit-Saut dam, French Guiana - Emb289 P1 | ecosystem: Host-associated > Arthropoda: Insects > Digestive system > Gut ... | reverse complement strand
TGAGTATTGTGGCTAATAAAATTTGCGAAATGGCTTCAATTTTCGAATTTTTCTTTTTGCCACGGAATGGCGTGGGGCAGATCTGTTCTATGCGGGCTGACAGACATGACGGAGCCAATTGTCGCTTTTCGCAGGTTTGCTAGCGCTCCTAAAAGTCGAATCGTGATCACTGTTTGGCGGTACGCAGTCTGCTACCGCATACTCGTCGAGTCTGGTAGTGTTGGTAGTGAAGAGGAGTGACGGGCTGTGTCGAATATGAGTCACTTGTCTTAACCTGTGTTGTGTCTTATATTTTAGGGTTTAAAAGAACCACGCGTAAATCAGGGGTGTACATATTCTTAAATCTAGGAACCACTTCAAAATTCTAGGTACCAGAAGGGTTACATAATGCAATTTCCATACTGAGGGCCCATAAATACTGTGCGCCACCGTGCAAAATTCATTCCTCACGTGATATATTGTTCCTCCCATCATAATTAATTATAGATAGTATTCAGCCATACGTTTCTGTACATAATTCCACTGGTTGGAATAGTATACGCCATTAGTTTGCTCCAGCCATGTGTTGGGCCGTTAACGCACAGAGTTGTTTTGTTGACAGTGTATGGTTATGTTACGTTTTGAAGATATTACCGCCGTATTTTCCGATAAAAACTACGAAGCCATCTAATGTAGCTGTCCAAATTCCCTGGTGTCATAAATTAATTTAAAACATTTTATACGTCAAAAACAGCCGACATACTCGTATTTCGACACCACTGCATCATCTTCAGGGGGTGACGTTTGAGTGAACTCAGTTGAAATTGAGGGTTACGTTGAGGGATACACTAAATATTCAAACTAACAGTTATGCTCTTTATACATTTGTCTGTAACTTAGTCACATATGTGACGTAACGCTGCGGTACTTCAGTAATGTTGTGAGTTGCTGTGTGTGCGCGTGCGTGCGTGCGTGCTTGAAATGAGCGCATTACATTTACATATGCAGGCGGGCGCGCGCGCCTTCATCGCACAACTGTCGCAGTGTAGAGGCCGGATCCGCGATTGAATTAAGGTCGTGGCTGTTTTTATATGCTGTTCCTTTTAGGATAATACACAGCACATAATGCGCACAGTCAATAACTCAAATTGTTGTGTAGATTGAAGTGTTTTTGGATGACAAAAGAGGAATTCGCAACTGATTCTCATTTCTAAAACTGAGTTTGGGCAGTACCGGTTGAAAACTTCGACGCGAAGACCTGTAGAACAAATGTATCTATTTTTATATTTTATTCCTGCTTTCTGTTTGAATTGAGACTATTTCATTGTTCCACTAACAGACGTGTGATGTAGAAAGGGATTGGGTGACGTAAATTGGAGATGTATGGCGGAATAAAAGTAGGTAGAGATGGCCTGACCCGTTTTACTCTATTTTAAGGTCATTATATTGTCGGACAGACGATATAAATCAGTCGTATCTTCTGTTTAGATATCATGTAAGCGATGAAACAAAATGAAGTAACAGGATTTAACGCATTTGAAACACGAGAATGTGATGAAGTTATTAGGAAATATAACGTCATTTTTCAGTTTTTTTTTTTGGGGGGGGGGGGGCAGTAGGCCCACATCAGGCTAAATTTCTGTCTGTAGTACAGATCTCCGGCGTCCGCTTGCAACATACGTTCACAATCATGTAGTACAACGACAATAGTAGCCTGTTCTTTCAATTTAGCTTGCGTTATGGACTTCGCCGTGCTCGAACACGCTTTCTTATGCTTCTGCCCACCATTGTCGCCAAATTCTCGTACAAATGTTTACAGCTACAGAGTAGTATAAACCTTTAACACTTAACCTACAGGTTCATTGATATTCACTAAATGAAGTGAATGAATAAATGTCTGTTGTAAGACGTACTCTAATACCGACTTCCATGCTTATGTTTCTTCTCTTTTTCTTGCAGGTGAGTGAATTGTCCGGTGCTCCAAGCGTGCTGAAGTTCGTAAGTATTGACGCAATTGCATGACCTGCTCTTAGTATCCGCCGTAAGAAGTGATCATTAGCGTCGACAGAAATTTGTGCTTTTTAAGTTGTAATGTGTCCTTGTGTTTGACCTTCAAGTGTACAAGGTATACTTGAAGGTCAGACATACTGCATCCGTGTTGTGGCAGGAGATCTTACCATCGCGTAGTTGAGATCGAAAGGATTAATCAAAGTTGCGTGTTCAAGTTTAATATACAGGAGGTTTGTTATTTGAGGTCATTATTTTTTCAGTGATATGTAACGCGTTTCCTTCCAAACGTTTGTTACGACAAGATTTCCAGAAACACATGTCGGAACGGATCGCAGTTGTTTAATTTCTCTGCGTCCTGTCGGTCGTACTGCCCCATTCCTCGACCGATGCGGGTTGAATTGGCCTTGTAATTTTAAGCGAATAAAGAGGAATCATAAAAATTGATTCCTTTCGGAATTTTCAGGGCAGTGTGGAATGCAGTTTTATGTAAACGACTAAATGAATGTACGTCTTCATTCAGCATGTACTAATAACAAAATAATGATAACGACGCATTTGAGCGTTCATTAATTGCAGTGGTGATGTCAATGTATCTTCACTGGTGTGCTCTCGTGACATTTCATTGAATGGTTGTCGTATGTGGTGTAATTTAGTGTACTCCGTGTATGAATATTCACGAAGCGGAGAATTGTTTGAGACAAAAGATAATAAGAAGAGTGTGCCTTGGTTGTCGTATGGAGTTAGGCGTGTAATTCCCCCCTTCGTTTAGATAATAGCTTTCAAAGACACTTTGTAATTGATGGAGTTGCGGGTCCAGTTATTGGGAGCAAAATTAGCCGCGTGATCTCTGCCGCGCTGCGCCGCAGTGGAATTTCCCCCAGGTAATACAAAGGAGCAAATGATGCTTCTCTCTGCCTTCGCTGCTAGCACATAGAGTCGCTTTAATGATGTCAGGCTGGTCGAATTATGTCTTTAGGAGGGCGATGTCGTAGGGCATTCTTTTCTAAGCGGACAGACGATTGTTGGGCAGGTGCTGGACTGACATGTAGGATCGCGTAACAAGTGGACTGCAGTGAAGTCTCTGTGTGGCAGTAAAAGGCGAAGTTGTGCCTGTGCTTGATTAAGCGCTACGCAGTGAAGGTCTGGGGAGGGGAGAGGGAGATACAGATCTACGCGTTCTTAACCTTCCCACTAGGTGCAGGTCAGTAGTTAGCCTCACGCCCTGGCCGCTTTTTCCCCCGGGGGAAGAGCCCCCGGCACCCATCGAATAGGAGGATGGTTGGGTTCCAGAGCCGGTTGGGGACGCTTGGAAGAAGATGAAAATCTCTTGCTCCTGCCGGCCGTACACTGGTTCCTTGGCTGCCCAGCTTGTAACCGACTGACCTGGAAGTGTTAGAATGGTGGTGAAACGAGTTCAACCATCGGACCAGCACTGAACTAAAAATGAACATCCGTCCATGTGTTTGGTACAGAGTGTGCTCGTGATTCAGCTCAGTGAGAAACTCGGCTTTAGGAGATCTGAAAATCCATCTCCGTAGTACAAGCAACGGCAGTTACGTTCCAAGTAGAGGCAAGGGTTGCGCATTTCGTTACGATAACTGCGCATGTTATTCAGCGACGCCTACATGGTAAGTGGTACTCCTGAAGGATCCAACAGAAGTGTGCAGGTATGGTTTCCCTCATACATGCGACGCGGGAGCCGGTAGAGTAACTAGTCCGTGTGGGCTGCACGATCGAATCTCGGCAGGTAAAGAGATTTTTATGTTATATAAAGCGTCCAGACCGAATGTCGGGCCCACTCACCCTTCTATTCGGGGGATACCATGGGCTTTTTACCCGAAATTATAAAGACCAGGGCGTGAAGATGACCACTCAACTCTCCCAAGTGCCAGTGTTATGAATGAGTTATACCTCATTGCCTGTGATTTATGATACGATATGATATATTTGTTAACTGCAATTGAGTTAACACCCGGTGGCAGTAGTGCAGTACACATTTACACACAAACAGTACATAGAACAACATGATTAACAACTTTGGTTGGAAGGCTTTCTGGGATTCGAGCCCACAGTAGTCAAACTAAATTAACGATGAACTAACCGCTTAAAAATTATCGCCTAATTGGGAAGGGTGCGGGCCTTGCCTCGCCGTTGCAAGTTATGCCCTGGAATTTGCCGTACAACTGAGGAAAAAGCACGGGAAAAACTCAGTCAGGATAGCCGAAGAGTGCCACTTGGCACGATGAAAACAGAACATACAGAACAGAACACACATAACAATAAGAATACATAAACATAACAATAAAAATACATAATTTACAAAATTTAATTTAGCTTTCTTTTGCATCTAATATACGTGTTATCCTAAAGTTAAAAGAGTTTGTTTTCCTGCTGTGCTTGCAAATCGAGATCTTTTCTTATTATCAGATCGAACACGACACTTAAAACACTATGCATAGTGTTTGAAGTGCTGTGTACGTTCTGGAAATAAAAACGCTGGTGTGATTTTGTTTATACATGTACTAATAAGTAAAACGTAGTTAAGGTTTAGGCCGTACATCGGCGGCAGTCACTATGTCTTGATTAGTACAGTTTTGTCCATAACATAAAGACTAAGCTGTTATGCATACTTTTGTGAGTGCTGTGTCATGAGAAGACAGCCGTAAGTTTTGTAGTGGAATGGCAGTAAATTCGTATAAAAATATTGTATGCCTGCTTAATGTAAGGCTCTGAGTATGGACATCATACTATTGCAGTTTTGCATCGGCCACGCACCAAACATTGGAAGCGGAACTGTTTTATTACAGCTCGGCTGAGCGCCAATTCTGTTTGGTGTCTTCAGTGAGATACGTTTCATTCGTTCGCACTGCTTCTTAAATTTTCCGTGTTTGAAATAATGTCCGGGTGGGATGGGAGTCATCAGATACACTGTCTTATGCCACTGGTGGCTTGTCTTATACCAGTTTGTCATCTTACGAGTCGTTGAATAGTTCGACGACGGATATTGGAAAGCATGGGGCTAGTGGTAGGCTGCTGTGTGTTGCGGCACTTGTTATGAAAAGGAACGAAATTCAGCGAGGTATTCGGTCTTCCTGATGTGACACATTTCACGAAGTGACCCCGCGCATTACCGTCACGACAGTCTGCATTAGGGATGGCGAACCAATAGCACTGGTCCCATGTTTGGCACCGACTGAAATATCGGCTGGCACCGTTGACTGCAGGTCTTTTCTGTGTTAAAATCTGGAAACACTTGATAATTCTGTATTTAACGAAACTGTTTTTCATAACATGCATTTTACCATTCTTTGTGTCTACCCCGACTATCGAGATATGTGGTTACCCAGGGAAAGACAGGTTTGCAAGAAACATTGAGTTGTCGTGTACTGAGATCGTTTGGAAGTGTGAATGCATAAGGTACAATTCACGCAACCGTGTCCCAAACGAAATAGTTGCAGTTTGTGTCGTTCTCAAAACTACATGCAAGGTGTTAGATGAAGAACTGTCAAGAAAATGTGCAGCAGCTGATATCTCGATCCGGAGACCGTCCTTAGTGATGGGGTTTCCGATTTTTTCCACGTCATTTCCAATGCGTTGTCAACTAAATGTCCCGTCATTCGACACTGTGTAGTCCGGATTACTGGTAGTGTCATTGTATAAACCATAAATAAATATTACTACTTGATGCGCATATGAATAATTCGCTCTTAGAAACATTAAAGTATATAATAAAAAAAATTGCAGCATTCTAATAAGCATTAGAAATTGTACTTACAAGTGCTTGATGCTGGATAATAGCTGTCGTAGATGAACGGACCGTAAGCAAGGTGTAAATAAGCAACAAAAGCTTCCTAACACATATAAATAGGAAAAAAACGTTTAACTTGACAGTGCTACCTCAAGCGGAGGCGAAGGAAAGTACAGTCAATATGTTTGCTTTTCTTGGCCTCCGCTTGAGGGCAGCACTGTCAATTTTTAACGTTAGCTTGTTGTTAAAACCGATTTTTTGAGGAGTTAATGAACTACGAGATTGCTATCATTGCCTATCTTGAAAAAAATCCATTCAGTAGTTCATTAAAACGTCATGTCGCAGCCAAACTTACCCCATGAACGGATGGTAATGATGACGATGACGACGACGATGATGATGATTACCGTATAAACGAATAGTAAGCTTTCGTGGCAGTGCATTTGAAGTGTACGTTATTCTGGGATATGTCGTCTTGTCACGGGGTGAGAGGTGCTCGTCGTTTCCAGATCGCCTAGTCGTCTCATGAAATACTGACTGGATATTCGACCCTTGAAGGTGAGACCACTACGCTGTTTTGCACCGTCGGGCACCAATCACCCACTGACGCTGTGGCATGCTCCAGAAGAACGGAGACATGGACTACCAAGTAGCCAAGTAAGTGATTAATTACATGGCGTTGAGCCAGTTGACTCAACCCTGCATACACCATAATCCGCCATGGACTCGGTTCTGGATGACTTTACTTCACGTCATCTCTGTTTAGGCGTAGATGTTTCGCCGACAGTTTTAATTTCGTCGTGCCACTGAGTGCTGTGAACGTCTGTTGCATATTCAGAAACTGCCGGTTTCAGACTCGAATGTAGGATATTCTGACAGGTTTATCGTGGTTTCTTCACTTTCTGCATACGGCTACCGATATCACATCCTCTTCCTTAAGTTTTCCAATTACTTCTTCACAAATCATTATGCTGTTTGACTCTGTGTGACGTCTTCACATTAGTTAAGAACCACAGTCTTTAATAACTCCTAGACGCGGCCTCTAAGGTTTCCATATTAGGATCGAAGGCAACTATTAATATCTGTTTGCGTGCAAAGATTGCCAGTACAAATGAAATGAACTGTAAGAGAAGTTATTCACATAGACATTAATGGTTCAGTATCTTTTTAACCTAATTTTTAATAATGGTAAATATACAAACAACAATTACAAACATTAAAAATAAACTTTATATGAGACATCCTCTTTTTGTATCAATAACATGTTCATACTTACTCAATGTCAGGCATGCGCAACAACATTCCCATTTTATTTTACAGGCGACAATTTGCGGTCCTGGTTCCGAACCATCATCGGGCCTTACCAAAGAACAAAGATGAGGAAAACTTTAAACTGCAGTTTGGAGTGGAGATCTCCCCTTTACACGTTAAGTGGATATCTGCATCTTTGTTTTTGGATAAGGCCTTGTGATGGCTCGGAACCAGAACTGCAACTAGTCGGCTGGCATGTAAAATTGAATGTTGTTGTGTGTGACTGACTTTGAATAAATATATATTTGCGATTAAAATAATTTAAAATGCAGATAGCAAGCTGCAATATCTTGTACATATATGATGATAACGTGTACCTATATTATAAGTCTTTTTTGTGCTTGATTCTCCCAGATTATGACTTGCTGAAGCCCAAACGTGTAGGAGAGTATGTACCACGACATAATAGAAAATATGCTTATTACATGTAAGTGCATGTGGTTAGAATTATATGGCTAATATTGCGTAGTGCACGGAGTACGAATAATATTAAGTTCTGAAGTTTTTTTTTGCACAATGTAATTCTTCACAGTTTTTTTTTTGTTTCCACACTTAAAAGCTGCGTGATTGGTCTGTATTTAACTCTCGTGATTTAGCTAGCGTGACATAACGTGTTTCCTAACCGTTCCCAGCTGTATATTTGCGATAAACGTGAATTTGTGCTGCCTCATTCCTAATTCACCGCCAGCACGTGGACGCGGTAATGAAACACGACGATCGAGACCCTATTTGAACGTTTACATTGCAGGCACAGAGTATTGTTAGCTTACCATTGCGTGACCCATTGCCTGTGTGTTTGCTGTGGCGTGTACTTGTGAAACACGTTACGCTGTCCGCATGTGGTCTAATAGTACCTGTTCGGAAGGTTTTTGTATTACTCGAGAGATTGGGTTATGTTGTTATTTCTGTGTGTGTGTGTTTTTTTTTCTCGCAAAATGCGTGAAACAAACGTGTTATGGGGAAGGGGGTGTCTGTCCACCATCATTCAGCTACCTGCGAAATGTGGATTTCGATGCAGTGTTCCTCTATAGTCTGCAATAAAACTATTCTGCGAATTTAATAATTTTCCAACAAGATGCGACTTATTCAGTTTATTACTTTTCTGTAGGCAGCTCTACATATTTCGTGTGTTGACACCCATCATCAGCAGCTCGTACAACTGTAAATACAGCTTCTGGTATTGATTAGCTGCAATGAGTAAAATGCGCTGCTATTAATACTAATGTATAACTTAAAATTCTAGATTGGTCATATTGAATGTCACTAGCCTTGACGAATATGATATATAAAATATTGGTGGATGGTTAAAAGCAGTATTTTTAAATTATGTACAACAAACTATATAAAATATACTATATATATATATACATAATTTAGGTTATGTTGAAATTCTATCGGAAAATGCAATAAACAAAGTCAGTTCCGATAGAACTTCAACATAACCTAAATTATATATATATATATATATAGTATATTTTATATAGTTTGTTGTACATAATTTAAAAATACTGCTTTTAACCATCCACCAATATTTTATATACATATTCGTCAAAGCTAGTGACATTCAATATGACCAATCTAGAATTTTAAATTATACATTAGTATTAATAGCAGCGCATTTTACTCACTGCAGTTAATCAATACCAGAAGCTGTATTTACAGTACAGCTGTACGAGCTGCTGCTGATGGGTGTCAACACCTGAAACATGTAGAGCTGCCTACAGAAATGTAATAAACTGAGTAAGTCGCATCTTGTTGGAAAATTATTAAATTCGATTCACGATGCACGGGCCCATGTATATAAAATTTATTGTGCGAATGTTATTAACAAAATAATAAGAACCCAGATTTGAATGGGATTTACGTCTGGCTTCTTTTGAAAGCGGCTGTCGTAGAGGCTGTAACAAATTACGAGTGTAGATACTGCGGTCTGCAGTTTTCATTCGAAGCATTCGTTGCTGTAATGCTTAACAGAGGGCGAGCAGAATTATGTCGTATGACAACAGCGATTGTACGTTTCTCAGAAGTTACTGTTTTGCACTAAATAACTATGCTAATGTTCAAAATCGCTTTTACTGTATTCACAGCTTTTATAGGGTCTGTTTACTCGTTTGAATTTTCCGCTTCATTTTAAGCACTGCTGTGTCGTCTTAACAGCGTCCCGCTGCTTATCCCGCGTTCAGTTACCTGTAGTAACGATATGAACCACTTCTTTGCTAGTAAGTGAGTGGGGTGTAGGGTTTTAAATTTTCTCTTCAAACAGAATTAGGCTAAACGTCAACATTCGTTGAATAAAGAGAGACCAACTTGATGTTACTTGCTTTATTATTTCATTATTTAATGCTCAACATGTTTCGCATTAAATAATGAAATAATAAAGCAAATGACATCAAGTTGGTCTCTTTATTCAACTATCAAGGTGGTGCACGGTCCAGTAAACATAAGGTCAACATTCGTGTATTCCCGTTAGGCGGCGTTGATTGATGTTTCGAAGGAAATTGTTGCTTTCGAAACGTCGGTAACTGTTTGGCGGTCGACACTGCGGTGCATCCCAGACGACTTGAAATTACCGGATACATCATTTTGGAACGGGACCTGTTGTATAAAACGTGCACGTCGGTGGCATTGTCACAAACGTGTACCATCTCTTTATCCTTGGTCTTCCGGAAGAGAGGGTTGATTAAAGAATTGTTCAACTTGGGAACCGCGCATTGAGAAATTCTCCTTGTTAAAGGATAAAAGGAAAACTTAGTGATGTCTTCGAGACGCAGTATCTTTATGTTCGGTGACTTAATGTAATACAGAGTGCACTGCTATATAAACATGCCAGGTTGTATCTTTGTCTCCAGAAAAGTGACTTACACATTTTTTTTTTTTTCGTAGCAGCACAGGTTTATGTATACTTCCACGTCTTTCTGCTTTCTTTTAGTGGCTGTCTTTGGAGTCTGCAAGGCTGACATTCACCATAATGAAAGTATTGAATTTGTAATACGCATTACGAGGCTGTAGCCTATATTGACTTAAAATTTAAAGTTTCTCTGAATGCTATAAGGCATGTGGGTGAGTGGAAGTGTAGCTCCATTCATTCATAATCCCATCACTGGATGGAGGTGAGTGGTCAGTTCACTTAACAGCCGCCAAACTCCTGGGGAAGGGGTATAGGTGCCTGTTCAGTAGGCGGGTGTGTGAGTCCGTGAGTTAACCCCCTATATTTTGAGGGTCCTTGCTTGGTCTGTTCTCCTGTTTTACCGGTTAGAGATGAAACCTGGTATAGGAAGTCTGGGGGAGTGACTGATCGTAGCTTCCTTTGAAAATAACGCGGAAGAAACACTTATTGAAACATGGTGTGTGCACAAAATGGAGTATGTTGTTTTCTAGGAAGTTGTGCTTGCGTTGCTACGTGACTGTAGCGGCTGAATGTTAACATTATTACGCGTGCATCTCCGTTACCTGTCATATTGTGACGTCTTTAGATTTTATGGTGTTTTATATCAGTGCATACTACGAATGGATAACGGGAAAATCGTGTCTGCCTGTACCGTTCTGCATATTTTATCTTCAGATTGTGGTTAACCTGAATTTGATTTCGCGTGTCTACATGAAGAGTTGTCGGGGCGAATCTCATTTTTGTAGCGGGGCAGGATAGCTCAGTCGGTATAGTATCGGCTGCGGATTGGGCGGCCAAAGAATCGGGGCTTAACCCCCGGAAGGAAAAGGAGAAAATTCTCATTTTCTCAAGTGTTCTGATTGACTGCGGGGCGCAACTACCCTCCTTTTCAGTGAATGGCGGGTGCTCGTTTCGCGGGAATAAAGCGGCTGAAGCTTGAAGCTGACTCGTCACCATCTACGGGCTTAAGATTGTGTGGAACTATTCTTCCAACCCCACGTACAGATTTACGGCATGGTAGTTTATTAGGCAGATAGACAATTGCACTATTTTTACTTTCCGGGCCCAGACTCCATGTGGAGCTGAAATCGAATTTAAAATGTGCCCAAAAAGGATGCGTTACAGAAAACTGTTTAATAATCGTATATGAAGATCGTACCGTGGGCTGTGATGTTATTTAAAACGTGACGACTAGTATTTAATAAGGTTACAGCAGATACGGGCTGTCGGCAACTTTCCCGAACACCGAGGTAAAAGATGCAAGAAGCCTCAAGTAGCGCATTTGGATGACTTGTATCCTCCGCTTTCTTGCACTGTGTACATTTAGAAGTCTTTCAATTGCGGAAGGGGGGAGGGGGTGGGGGGGGGGGCAGCAGATTCCTCTATTCGTCAAAAGGCCCGGGCCGACTCTGGGGCCCACGCAGTCTCCTGTTCAGTGGTTACCGCGGACTCTCCCCAGGGTTAAAGCGGTCGGGGTGTGAAGTTGACCACTCACTTCCATCCAGCGTCGAGGTTCAGAATGAGTGTAACTTTACTGTGCCTTCCCGGTGTGCACGGGGGAGGGGGAGGGGGAGGGGGGGGGTGGGGACTTGTACATTGGGATGTATGTAAGTTAGGTCTTCGAAAGGTCAGGATCAACATGTGGCACGTTGTAAGAAAACAAATTTAATCTAACTAACTGTAAGCACATGAAATTTTATATTAATCGGATAGTAACTTATCACAGGTTTGCAAAAAGATATGTTCGACGTACAAGAAACGGAAACGGCAATGATTATGCCAATGTAGACTAAATGGTTTTGGTTATGATAACATTTATTTTGATTTACGTTGTTTGTATTTGTTGTTTGAACGTGCAGTCAACAAGTGTGGCGTGAAGTCTGAACTGTATATAAGGCTGGTTTCACGAGTGTACACGTTGTTTTTAATATATGCTGTTTAGACAAGTGCTTGCATGAGCTTTGTACCGGTAAATAGTGTACGTATCAAGATTTTAGACCTGCCTTGTAAAGCTGAATGTTAACACAGGCTTGTATTACTTTCAGATACGCACTGTGTTGTCATAGAGACGATGCAGTTTTGGTTACTGCTGTGAGTTAATTGTATTTATGGTTCGGACAGTACTTTACTGATGAAAGATACCTTACGGTGACGTCCGAATCAACGAACTATTCCCATAGGAAGTCGCTGATTCTGTTAACTTATTAAAACAAATAGCTAGGACTGTTGATGTGTGCAGTGCGGTTATGGCTGACGTAAAACCAAGAAAAACTGTGGTCTTTGTAAGTCAAGGCTGATTTTTATACAAACATCCTCTCTGATCTCGAGCTCAGTGTACACGATGACTGTGCGCTTGCGTGTGGGACCATAAAGGGTTTTGTAATTACCTTACTAAATGCGACACCACTGATAGTTTTTGCAGAAATAGATGATAATACTGTAATTTGGAATCCATACCCGTTAACGTAACGCATTTGTCTCGCGGATCACACAGGGTCCGATCCCTCGTCAGAATAAAGTATATGATGTTTGAGTCGGAAGGTTCAGTAAGCCTTAGTGTCATTACAAAATGCCAAAGTTTGATTCCGTCTCCGTGTAACTGAATGAAGTGCATATTGCGACAACTTATACTTCTTTGGATCCGTTTGAGAACTGCCCTTTGTTGTTGCGTTTGGTATATATAGTGGACGCTTTCCAAAATAATCGTTCCACAATTTTTGTTCGTTTTGCACGAAGTAAACACTGGAACGATTACTGTTTTCATAGTGTTACTTGTAAAACCGTCGTCTAGAAGAATGCAGGGCTAATCAGTAACATGGTTCCTCGCTTCGTTTATTTCTCCTCTTCACAAACCGAACAAATTGGTTACAGCTGTAACGCTTCTTACTTGCATGTGGGAGGTTCCTGGTCCGAGTATAGGCCGAGGAACCTATTGTTTTGACACGCTTTTTGCAGTTTTCTCCAGTCTCTCCAGACGTGCTGTCATCCACCTTCTAATTGTGAAACGTAAGATTAAATATTACTTTCGTTTCTACACGTCGTTAGAAATTTAAAGATAAATAAGTACGATATGTTAAACAGGTTTGTATTTTTTGCTTTTTACCCTCAGCGTACTGTAAAATCCTTAAGTCTTTTCGTTTCCGACTGTCCTGTCCCTTGCGTTTGCTGTGCTTTAAGCTTTATAATGCATAAGATGAAAAATTCCCACTGTCCATAGTCAATCGTATGCTGTTCAGTGCATGAAACTATGTTGTATATACGCCTTCTTACGAAACTGACACCCAGGCTGCACGGTGGCGTTAAATAATGGAAAATCTTTCTGACGTCACATCTTTCCACTTTTAAAATCCAAACTATATGGACGTGTTCATACATCATCATCCCCCCCCATTTTATTGGCATGCGTTCATTTATACTCTGATGTGCCAACAACTTTTTGCACGTGTGTTGTAAGCGTTTGACATAACACGGGCACAATCGCAAGTATTGCTGATGCATGTGTAGGTTCTGTATGCCAGCGTCTGGCAGTTTATTAGTAATGGGCTTCGCAATGTCCATACCATTCCTGCAGTATGCTTGTACTCATGTGTATGAAAAGGATTGTTGTTGTGGCTTGCAGTTTTTGATCTTCGTTAGCTGTCATCCTTAGGGTAAAATGTTAAAGTACCTAGCTGTGACAAAATTTCATGTTTTCACGGTAGTGACGGTTCAGAATGTGGTATTCCGGGCTGTAGCGCCCTCTCGTTCTGTAAATTGATATCAGTGTTTTGGGGGGACGTGTTTCCTCCTCCTTCAGGATCGAAGCGAGTTGGGTAACAGAGTCCTCTGTACAGTACGCATTGATTCGGATCTTATTTCCTCTGTTTCCGCTTCCTTGAACTGGTGTGCAGCTTGCATACATAATCTGCCAGATTAGTACATTGCTCATTTCGACCATGAAGATGGAAGCATCATAGTCTTGCGAAAGGTTTGTATATACATAAAGTACTATAAGGCCTTATAACCCTGAATACTACACCGTGGTGGACCGTAGTCGGTATAACGACTCGCTACGGCCTGCAGTCCGGGTATCGATTCCCGCTGGGGAGCGAGATTTTCCGCACCCGTCCAGATCGGCCTTTTGGTCCACTCCAGCCTCTTATACAATAGGCTCTGTGTCTCTTCTCCAAGTGTAAAGCGGCCGGGGCCTGTCACTGGTCACCCACTCCCGTGTATCTTCCAGGTAAAACAAAAAGTAGAGCTGTAGGCCTACCTGGACTCCTGTGGGCCTTCATGGCCTACTCTTGGGCGAACTTTTAGACCACACCGTCGCCAACTGTTGTTTCGGTTAAGACAAAGTACCTCACTGTTCACATTTTGTGAAGTTTCACGTAGGTGATTAGTTCAGTGGAACATAATTTCAAGCATTAAGTAAGCTTCGTAATAGGCCTGTTTATTTATTCATAGTTCCTTGAATGCCGCTTTCAGTGGTTCATTATATGGTGTCGATTGATACGATAGGACACAGTCTCTGGAGCTTGAAAGGATTTGGAAGGAAAGTGGCCTGCCTCTGTCCTAAATATAGATGCTGTCGTGGAATTAGCCTGGAGAGACTGGAAACGCAGGAAAACCTCAGAGTATCTAGTCTCGGGACCCAGATTCGAACCTCGGATATCCTAAATACAAATGAATTGGTGTAATGAAATATTATTTGAATTAAAAGTCAGCTGCATTAATTCCCTTACAGTTTATTTTAAACGATTTTGGCGAAGAGAGGTAAATTCAGCTGTTTACAAGTAGCGAAAATGGTCTTAATGAAATAAGTGTTCTGGTGTAAAAATGCTGCATAACGTTACGTTTGGTTCTGTGTATGGGAATGTAATCTAGAGGTGAAAACAGTATCATGTTTCTTGGACGTTCTGCTGGTGCTATTAATAAGCGCAATGGCTGGTCAGAAGAAGAATAAGGAGACGTGAACAGAGACAGAGTGGTCTGGGATTTTCTAGCGGTTCAGAGAACTACAGTGAAGGCCATCAAGCTTGGGTGTATCATGAATAAATTAGCATAAGCCAGACCATAATGATTCTGTTGTGTAATTTTAACATCAGACAGCAAGAAATACTTGTTGGATAATTATGGATCGGTCTGGGCACCTGTAGGCTATACCTTCCATGTGCTGCATGGTCTACCTAGTAGGAACCGTTAAGTTTCTGGTAATAACTACAAATTCAGGCTGTTATAAGAAGTGGTTTGTTGAAGGCGCAGGTTGTCATTATGTGTCGTACTTACACGTTTCTTCTCCTTACTTAATTTGCAGCGTCAGCTGATGCGGTAGTCAGGTGTCTGTAGATGGAAGTTTGGAGTGGTATTGCTGCAGGTCAGTAGGCCTGTAAACCGCACACTAGGGTTCTTTATTACCCACAGTCGCCGGAATAATTTACGTTCGTTCACAAGCCTGAGAGTTGCGTACCTGTTGACCGTCATGCTGTCGAACCACAGATGTCCAACATAGGTGTCAGTGAGTTAAGTTTGCGTTTGCTGCTGTCGACGTCATAGGATATTTGTAAGTTCCGCTGCCCGTCAGGCGTGTATTTCTAGGCATTTTCTACGAACTTAAAAAAAAAGCGCCATAGTGGTCTTCCCGGTGCCGCAAATGTCGGTATATGCCTTGGGTAACTCAACGCCTATTAGCAGTTCTAAAAGGACTCCTGCGTAGAATTTAATTCTTTTGTCGGTTAATTAAAAGTCTTTTCCCTGGCCGTTACGAGTATATTGCTTATAATCGGCAGTTTATTTTGTTTATAAGTGTCAAGCAAAGCTAGCCCATTACAGGCCTGGACAGGCTCTTAGGGCTGGAGGAAGTTGAGACTGTCAGAATTTCTAGACGGTCGTCACATGAAGATGGTAAGGTTATCAGCCCTACACACCGGTCACCTCTACCCCCAGGACATATCCCTGGTACTCATTTCTGTTAGAGGCTTAGTCGACCCGGGGGCCATAGTGCGGTCGGAAGGATTAAGTCAATGAAAAATTCCAACGACCCCATCAGGAATCGAACCCACGCAGTGCCTGAATCAAATGCGCCACCGCGTACCTCTTAGATGTGTAAAGTACGATACATTAACAGCAAGCCACCGAAATGTTGCTTAAGTAATTAACTATTACGAACACTTCTTTAGTCTGAGAACTCACGAATGCAGATGTGCGTTTGGTAGGAATAATAATCATCCCATTTCCATGGCTTTGGTAAGTGACAGGCGAAAGGAATGTGTATGTTGTTGGCATTTAACGTTTAAAACAAACTGACGACCTTACTTGTCAATCGAGCCGTTCCTAAGATGGTGTCTACTTTTGTATGTAACCAACGCGGATTTCGTTGTGAGGTGGATGAAGTGAATGGTGATGATAGAATACATTAGAAATGTCACATACATATATACGCACCATGGGCGGGATTCAAACCAGTAACGTCAGAAATGACATTGCCAGCATTGTTCGCTCTTTAGCAAGAAAACGAAAAGCGTTCACCGTTTTATCATTGTGATTTCCCGAGGCCTGGATGAGAAGCAGTTACGGCCGAGTTTGAAGCATTGAAGTATTCGTCTGGACGGAGTAGAGGGAAGTTCATTAGCCATGCTACATGACAGACGAACCTCTCAGTTGCTGAATGTTGCGTCAGTTTCAGTGTTTGAAATGCACTGTTTTGATTGGCTGCCAGTTGTAGCTTTCTGTCTTGTTACGGGAGGTTGGTGACTTGCATATTTACAGCTTTACATTAAAACAGTCAGTTACAGAACACTAATTTTCTTCATCGCCCTCAGAATTTTAACCGTTTTGGAAATGCGAAAGTAGCGACGCTACGAGCATTGCTGTGACTGGATGTCAGATAACACGAAAGACCCCAAATGGCGTATTTCTCAAAGCAGACGTAGGAAGTTGACCTTTGTTGCAGTTGTCTTTCTAGATTCCAACCGTGTGCTTTCTTTTTGAGAATGTTATTGTCTGTTATGCTTTAATTAATTAGTAAATCGCCGTCAAATACAACTGTACCGGTATAATGTAACATGCTAAGTGTACTTTTCATGTTTGTTAATAACAATTATCAGGCTATAGGCCTGTGAATGAAACAAAATATTATATCACGGGGATGATAGTAAATTACTGTACAACGGCATGGCCTTGCGGTACCCACATATGCACTCGAAGTCTAAAATCGTTGTGTTCTGATTTTTAAAAGTAGGGTTTTCATTGCACTGCGGGACAGGACACTCAGCGGCGACAGTCCTTTCCCCGGATTTAATTATGTTTACTTTGTTTTTCGGCGCAGCAACCTCCATTGGGCCAGGGCCTTCTCATTGACGAGGTTTCTAGATCACACACGACGACGCACCACAGTCGGTAGGACTTCTCTGGACGAGTGATCAGCCCGTCGCAGGGACCTCTACCTGATAACACACAACACTCACAATAGACAGACATCCATGCCTCCGGTGGGATTCGAACCAACAGTCTCAGTAGGCGAGCTGCCTTAGACCGTGCGGCCACTGGGACCGGCTATTATGTTTACTAAGTACAGTAAACACATGTAATGAAACTGTAGAACAGAACCCGTGAAGTTGAGGGGAAATTATTAATGGTGAATCACGAATGCATGCTGGTAATATAGTGAATTCGTCTGGTGACAACATGTGGTCCGCAGACAACATAGGGTTTGAGAGTACCGATACTTTTAACGCAGCCGGAATCGTATTCATTGGATGAATGAAGTGACCTCTTGTACCATGGCTGAGTGTATACTGTTTCCCTTTATAGATGCGCAAGTATGCAGTCATTAGCATGATCAGAGGAAAGAGGGTGAGGTGGGTGGCCGTGTAGCACATATGTGGGGTGAAAAATACGTATATTTTGGTCAGTTGAGGATAACAGACGCTATGAGAAAGAGGATGTGAGTTGGGCTGAACAGAATCAGGACTGGATCCAGTCACGTACTGAAAATGGATTCCATAAATGGTAATTAGGGTTGGCAATCTAAAGCGACTGCTTGCTTCTTAAGATGGACTTAAATAATTTATTTGAGATCCATGTTTTAAATGTTTAGCGTATTCTCCCTTTTAATACTAATGAAGCTTTAATTTAATTCCTTTAACCCTTTAAAGACGAAGCGCAGACCGCTTTATTTAAAGACCCAGTCCGTACCGCGCTGTAAACACTTTTCATCTTGGTTATAAAACCCAATCAGTTTATGCTGTAAGTGACACAAGTCGCTGTTTGTTCTGAGATAAATACAAACCACATAAATGCAGCGTGGGCAGAACGTACAGTTGTTGAATGTTAAACCTGTTGGTGCATCACGTAACCAGTAGGCTTTAAAAGATTAAACTTCAGAATATAAAATTAAATCTAACGGGGTATCTGAGTATTCCGAGTTTCACGCCTTGACGATTAAAGCAACTTGTTCCTCTGCAATATTATACACAAAAATTAACAACCTTTGGAGCCAAAATAATAAACATCAAGGAATTCAAGTATGAAAACGCCCTTCCAAGTTATCATCTTTCATTTGTTGGGTCTGCCTCTGCAAAGGGGAATTTTTGTCTTCGGCCTCGTGTAAGATTTTGTTAAAATTTAGAAATCCTCGTACGGTCACTCCTCTTGTTTTCTCCGGCACAAACGTAATGGGTGAATAATGTGTACTCCTCACCCAGTAGTGTTCGGGTGATCAAATCGAGAATGAGATGGGCAGGGCATATGGCACGTATGGTGGAGAGAAGAGGTTTATACAGTGTTTTGGTGGGGAAACCTGAGGGAAGGAGACCACCTGGAAGACCCAGGCGTAGATGGGAGGATAATATTAAGATAGATCTTCAGGAAGTGGGATATGCGAGCATGAACTGGATCGATCTGGGGCAGGACAGGGACAGATGGCGGGCACTTGCGAATGGGGTAATGAATCTTCGGGTTCCATAAAAAGCGGGGAAATTCTTGACTGGCTGCAAACCGGTTAGCTTCTCAAGAACTCTACTCCATGGAGTAAGTAAGAAAGTAAGGAACTCTAATGCAGTCTTTGATAATGATTCTTTTCCGTATGCATCTAATACTTCTTAATTTATGTACGCTACCTATTTATTTATTTTAATACTTTTATAAGAAATGTTGCAACAAAGAAAATTAGAAGGGCACTCCGTTGCACGCTTACATTCCTGCGCGTATGTGCGTACGTGCCTGCGATGTTCCAGACAACGTAAGGCTCTCAGAGAAAAAATTCAAGACTTAGGAACCTGTGATATTGCAACAGGCTAAAGCGTTTGTGCTGTGTAAGTGGTATAACGATGCACACGATTATGAAACCTTTCGGTGGACGGTACTTAACCGCCATTCAACAAGATGCAAAGTGTAAACACAGAAAGTCAGTTTAAACATTTCCAACAAAACTGAAAGCACAATTTTAGCCATAATACAGCGTAACGTGTTTCACGTGGGTCGAGTCCCATTGAGTAAAAGGATCATGTCAGATTAAGAAACTGAACCAGTAAACTACAACACAAGGCAGCTTCACAAAAACAGGCCATACAAAAACGTTTCATTTACAGCTGCATACAGCATGTAGTGGCATATTGTGTTGAGTTTCTTAGTGACGATCTGAGCGTATTTCGATTAATGCGCGACAGGTATATTAATAATTTAGTCAGGGATTCAAATAAAACCCATTTTTCCGAGCACACTAATTAAAATGGCATTATTTTACTGGACACCAGCAGTCGTCACTCCACTGTGAACAACTGAAGGAATAAGTACCAACATACCAATATGAAAGTTACTGTTAAAATCCGTTGGTATACACTAGCCAGCAGATTTCAAATCCAATTAGGAAACAAATTACCTGACGATACGGAACGTTGTGAAGGAAATAAAAATTCAATGTTTATTTTTAATGCTATTCAATTTAAGATGCAGTAACGTTGCAGAATGTGCAAGTTCGTACACTTTTCTGAACTCTCCCTCTCCCCAGCTAAATGGGCCGATCATCATTAACGTTTATGTCATGCATTATGCTACACGGGATATACTGAATGTCAGACCGTACATAAACTAGGATGAGTGGACCTATTCATAGACTGACTATAGCTGACAGAATCACTACGCATATTTAATCAAGATAGGAAACATACGTGTAACATAACATTGAGGAGTGTTCGGAACTTCGCATTCTGAGATATTCTCATATGGTCGTACCACGTAATCTATTGTGGCCACACATTTTCTTACTGTTCTGAAATGTGCATATATTACAGAATGTTGTTACTAATATTATTAGGGTCTGTTGTTGTATTTATTTGAAGAACCGATTATTCTCTTGCGATGATTTGATTAAATTTGTCGGTCATACATAAGCTCAGATTTTCATCCTGTCGAAATATTTTGTAATTCGTGACTTAAAAACAATGTATACAGTCTATCTGCGTACCAGATTTAATATTCCTAGACAAAACCAGTAAATATTGAATATTATAATTTCACATTTTTATTTTTTATAGTATGCGTTGTGTAAATCACATGAAAACAACGCTGATCAGTATCGATTACTATTGATCAGTATCTGTCACTGTCGATCAGTATATATTATTATCGATTACTGTTGACGGAAGCCATGGTAGTGCCGCTAACCAGAGCAGTCATAACTGTAGGTAGGTAGTTATGTAGTATCTGTTACTTTTGTTCGATTTGAACCAACCTTTCATTTTCTCGGCATAGCTTAGTAACCCCCCTCCCAATGTGAAATATTACGAAAATCTGTCCATATCCTAAAAGTTGTTTGAAATACTGACATTTGACGGGACTTGCTTGCTTATTTCTGCATTAAGCTGTTAAAGGTGTAATAAGTAAATCCTATACTTTCGAACTAAATATGTACATGTACAGAATACGTACACGTTACGTTTAATTAATGACCAGTAAATTTAGGCACAGACTAAACTAAGCGCTCAACACAACTAGAAACATAAGACGGAGTAAATATGTGCCGAAGTGTTCGGGCAGTTTGGGAAGCGAGTTTTACACAGTGCTGTACCTGTACCACAACAAAGGTGACGCGAGTGGCAACAACATGAAGGCATAAGAGATTAAAGATCGCATTAAATCACCCTTCCTGTAAGAAACGTGAAAACCTAGATAGAGAATAGGACAAGACTGAAAATAAAAATATTTTTTTTTACAACATCGTAAAGCTGGACACATTTATAACCCATGGTGGAAAGACTCAACGAACGGAAGAGAAAATTACACTCTGCAGGCTCTTGTGAAATGTTTAAGACTATTTAGAACAAATTAATTATTTTAGAACCTTATGTTTATTGGACCGTGCATCATTGTGATATCTGAAGATATTTTAGCTATTAGTTTTAATTTCAGCAACAGAAAACTATAACGTCGTCTTGAGCATCACGGAGAATGATTTTAAAATATTTGATATTTTAAAGGTTTAGAATAATACATTTTAAAAACACAGCTTTAATCAGCTAATAACGCTCATATACAATTCATACATTGTAAGGAATGTGAGATGTCACACGAAATATGCGTATGTATATGTATGGTGTTTATGTTTTTCCTTGCTTTCTTAAATTTGTGTACGTATAAACAGGGGACAGGGCCTTTTTAAGACCTTTCCCGGGCTAGTGCATAGATAAATGTGGGTGTCGTAGCCGTATCAACCGACTGCCCACAAGCTCGGAGGAATAGCGAAGTGACGCAAACGATAGTTGTCAGATAAAACAGGGACACACTATCTCCTGAACGTTACTGGAACAGTTGCGACGAGGTAAGTCCATATTGATATCGCCCATGTGATTTGCACACCAATATGAGATATTCGGTGTTAGTTTATGGGAGTGCTGGTAGTTAATAATGTATTGGTTGGAACATGAAAGTGCATACATTCGTACGCTGCCACTTGAGTATCCTTATAGGTTGGCTTTTCATTCCATAAAACCTAAAACAAGAACAAGGAGGTAGGCAGGTATAATGTTATACCACTGTAGACGGAATTGTGCTGTGTTACATAAAGGGAATGGCGAAGGTTGG
>Ga0123355_10003724_pt1 | contig 22000 bp, 19 predicted proteins | sample TergutEmb28metaG_3_FD_89872 | JGI IMG/M metagenome (GOLD analysis project Ga0123355, IMG submission 89872) | Embiratermes neotenicus P1 segment gut microbial communities from Petit-Saut dam, French Guiana - Emb289 P1 | ecosystem: Host-associated > Arthropoda: Insects > Digestive system > Gut ... | reverse complement strand
GCCGCCGCTGCCGCCGCTGCCGCCGCTGCCGCCGCGAATCGCTGCTGAAATTCTTCGAGGAGAGCTTGAATCATGCAGACCCTTGTCAAACCCACGACCGACCGCTTCCCCAAGATCACGGAAGAGGGTCTGGACGAACTGCGCAAGCGCATCGGTGTGGCGATCACCGCTACCCTGGAGCCGTGGAATTACGAGGCGACCCGTGACGGTATTCGCCATTACGCGCATGGTATTGGCGATGACAACCCGCTGTGGTGCGACCCCGCCTACGCGGAGAAGACGCGCTACGGCACCATCGTCGCGCTGCCGAGCTTTCTGTTCTCGACCAGCCGCATCGCCTCGGGATACTGCGGCGGCCTCGCGGGCGTACACGCCATGTGGGCCGGAGCGGACTGGAACTGGTACCGGCCGGTGCTGCGCGGCGATGCGATCTCCACTCAAGCGTATTTGAAGGAGCTGATCGAGCATAAGACCCGTTTTGCCGGCCGTAGCATTCAGCAGATCTATCACACCGATTTCTTCAATCACCACGGCGACAAAGTCGCCGCGTGCGACTCTTGGGTGTTCCGCACCGATCGCGACGAGGCGCGCGAGCGCGGCACCAAGTACAGCGACGCCCGGGGTCGTGTCGAGCCATTCACCGATGCGCAGCTCGCCGAGTTCTACGAGCTATACCAGGCCGAGGAAGTGCGTGGCGCCACGCCCCGCTATTGGCAGGATGTCAAGGAAGGCGAGGCACTGCCGCGCATGCTGAAAGGACCGATGACCGTTACCGGCTTCATTTGCTATGCGCAGGGCTGGGGTGGCCTGTACATCCGCGCCAACAGGCTCGCCTGGAAGATGCAACAGAAGCACCCTGGTCTGGCGATCAGAAATCGCTTCAACGTGCCCGACTGTCCCGAGCGCGTCCATTGGGACGAGTCCTTCGCGCTGCAGGTCGGCGCGCCCGGCGCGTACGACTACGGCCCCGAGCGCTGCTCCTGGTTGACGCATCACATCACCAGCTGGATGGGCGATGATGGCTTTCTGCGACAGAGCAAATGCCAGCTGCGCCGCCACAATCCCGACGGCGACGTGCTGTTCATCGACGGTTTCGTCAGCCGCAAGTTCGTCGAGAACGGCCGCCATCTGGTCGAAGTGACCCAGAAGGCCGTGACGCATCGTAATGAGCCGTCCGTGAGCGGCAGCGCCATCGTAGAATTGCCGAGCCGCGCAGCGGCTCATTGATGCAGGGCGTTGCAGATGGCCTCTGATGGCCAGAGGCAGCCAACGGCGCGCCGGCCCGCGGCGAAGGAGCAGCGTTGATGTCCTCGATACCGCAATTGCAGGCCGTTCCCACCAGGATTCCCTGTCAGATCACCGATCCGGAACGTATTCCCGCACGCCGCTACTTCGATGAGGGCTTCTACCGGCTGGAGTGCGAGCGCTTGTGGCCGCATGTGTGGCAGATGGCCTGCCGACTCGAGCAAATCCCCAATGTCGGCGATTGGGCCCTGTACGAGATCCTCGATAAGTCGGTCATCATCGTCAGAACCAGGGACGGAGTCAGAGCGCTGCACAACGCCTGCCGCCACCGCGGTGTGCCGCTGACCAGCAGCAGTCATGGCAATTGCCAGCGGCATGGCTTCGTCTGCCCGTTTCACGGTTGGCGCTACAACCTGCAGGGCGAGAACACCTTCGTCTACGGCAAGGCCCTCTTCAGTGAGCGACAGCTGGACAAAGCCGATCTGGCGCTCAGGCCCTGCCGCATCGAAGTGTGGGGTGGCTGCGCTTTCATCAACTTCGACGACAGCGCTCCCTCGTTGCGCGAGTGCATCGGGCCGGTCGTCGATCGGCTCGATGCCCATGGCGTGAGCAGGCTGCGCTCGGAATGGTGGTATGCGACCGTCCTGCCGGCCAATTGGAAGACCGCTATGGAGGCCTTCATGGAGGGCCTCCACGTCATGCGGACCCACCCGCAGCTGCACAAGGTCACGCCCGCGCTCTATCGCGCAAGATACGAGCACGGCGATATGAGCCATGCCGCAGCGGACTCCCACCTGAGCACGCGCGAGAACATTGCGCGCCAGCTCGAGCATTTGGAACTGCTCAGCACCGGCATGGGCGGCATGGTGGCGCCCAAGGAGGTGGAAATCGCGCGCCGGCTCGTGGATGTGGAACTACCCGATGATCCCCTGCAGGCGCTGCCCCTGTGGTACGGCATTGTTCAGGATCAGATCACCAGGCAGCTTCGCGGCAAGGGTGAGCCGGTGCCGGATCTGAATGCTGTTGCGGTTTCGCATCCGGTCAACGCCGTGGAATTTCTGTTTCCCCACTACTTTCTGCTGCCGTTCTTCTCCAGCATGGCTTCCTACCGCGTGCGCCCGCTCGGGGCGGAGAGTTGCCTGTTCGAGATCTGGTCGCTCACCCATGTCGCCGCAGGGCAAGAGTGGCACACACCCTTGGAGCCGACCCTGCTCGCCTACGACAGCAAACAGTTCCCGCCGATTCCACAGCAGGATTACTCGAACATTCCATTGCAGCAGAAAGGCCTGCATGCGGCCGGGTTCGAGTTCATGCGCCTTGCAAAGGATATCGAGGGGCTGATCAGCAATTACCAGCGCATCATCGATGGCTATCTGGCCGGCGTTGCACCCGAGAAACTGGCCCGAGCCACACAATTGCTCGGCGGTAACTTCGACGGCAAGATTCTCGACCTGGGGATCTGAGGCGCTACCGAGATGTCGCTGCAAACCGCACGTTATCGAGCCGCAGGAGCGGTCAGCCTCGCCGAAGGATGGAGTCTCAAACGGCTGACCGAGGCGAGCCGGCTGTTCGGCGCGAACGGACTGCGCACGGGCCCGGATGGTCGCATCTACGTGGCACAGGTGAGCGGCAGCCAGATCACCGCGATCGATCCGCAGAGCGGCGCGACCGAAGCGATCAGCCCGATGGGCAGCGACATCGTCGCGCCCGATGACCTGGTCTTCGATCCACAAGGCAATCTCTATGCGACCGAAATCACCGAAGGCCGCGTCAGCGTGCGTACGCCCAAAGGGGAGACACGTGTGGTGTACGGCGACCTGCCGGTTGCCAATCCGATCACGTTCCATCAGGGCCGGCTGATTGCCGGTGAGTGCCGCGTTGGGGGGCGCATCATGGAGCTTGACCTCAACGGCGGCGCTCCACGTGTGATCGCTGACGGTGTGCCGATGCCCAACGCGATGGACGTTGGACCCGATGGCAAGCTGTACTTTCCGGTGATGGGAACCAATGAGATCTGGCGAGTCAGCCTCGAGGGCGGCTCGCCGGAGAAGGTGGCCGTCAATCTCGGGGTGCCCGACTCGGTCAAGTTCGATCGCAAGGGCTGCATCATTTCGACTCAAGTTGCGAGCGGCGAGGTACTGCGGATCGATCCAGTCAATGGCGCGCGCACTGTGCTGGCGAACCTCAGTCCGGGCCTGGACAACAGCACCTTCGTAGGCGATCGACTGTTTGTCTCGAACATTTCCGGATATGTCACAGAGATTCTCGCGGGCGGCAAGACTCGGGAACTCATTCCCGACGGCTTCAACTGGCCGCTCGGGTTGGCGATGGATCCGGACGGACTGCTCTTTGTCGCCGACGGGCCTTTCAGCTACACGATTCGCCCGGGACAGGAGCGGCAGCGGGCCGGCTTCTTATTCGAGCCCTGGTACCCCGGGTATTCGCGCGGCGTGGCCGCCGCAGGACCCGGTGAGTTCATCGTGACCACCGCCAACGGCGACGTCGCGCGCTATTGGCCCGCCAGGCACGAGAACCAGGTACTCGCACGTGGATTCAATCAGCTCTATGGAGTGGCGGTCGCCCCGGCGGGCGCGGTGATCTTCGCTGAACAGGGCACCGGTCGCGTGCTCTCGGTCCGGACAGGCAATGTCGAGACGCTCGCCACCGGCCTCAACCAGCCTGCGGGCGTGGCAGTCGGCGCCGATGGAACCTGCTTCGTCAGCGAGTCGGCAGGCGGCCGTATCGTCAAGGTCTCGGCCGGCCGCACCGCAACCGTGCTGGACGGTTTGCGGAAACCCCAGGGAATCCTGGTGCGCACGGGTTTGCTCTATGTGGTCGACGCCGGCGCCCAGGAGCTGATCGAGTACAACCCTGGGAGTCGTGCCCGGCGCGTCATCGCCTCGGGTCTTCCGGTGGGCGCTCCGCCGGGAGTGACACCCAAGTTGCTCCATGCGATCGGAACCATGTGCGGGCCGATGGGTCCGTTTGCCGGCATCGCCGCCGGCGCAGATGGAGCGCTGTACCTCTCCGGCGACGCTGAAGGCAGCGTCCTGGCGCTCGTGCCGGCATGACGCGGGCCGCGGCGATGTCTCAATGCATTGGAGGCTGGAGATGATCAAACAGGTTGTGTTCCTGCGGCGCCGCTCCGACATGACGATGGAGCAGTTCAAGGAGTACTACGAAAATCAGCATTCACAGCTGGCCAAGCGTCTGGGCGCTAAACCCGCGCTGCCGAAAGCGCAGCGCTACGTGCGCCGCTACATCACGCCGGAGAAGAATCCGCTCACCGGTGAGGTGATCCACCCCGGGTATGACTGCATCATGGAGATCTGGTGGAACAGCCGCGAGGACTTTGAGGCTGCGATGAAGGGGCTGAGCAGCAATCCGCAGCTGCTGCAGGCCCGCCTCGAGGACGAGAGGAAGCTCTTCGCGACCAACAGCAACCCCGTATGCACCGTGGAGGAATACGATTCCCCGGTGGGCCCCAACAATGTGATTCCCCGCTGGGTTGCACAGGAGTGACTGCGCGCCGTCAGGGGTGAGTACCAGCCTGCGCAGTCCGCTTCAGCGCCTCGCGTGCGCCGGCTCGAACATACGCATAAAGCCCGTCGACCTGCTCGCGGGTGAGGTCTTCGAACCGCGGCATGCCGCGCGGCATCAATGCGCCGTCGTGTACCACTTTCCAGAAGGCTTCGCGGTCGATGGCCACCGCGGACTCCCTCAGATCCGGCGCCGGCGCGCCCGCCGAGGACAGCTCGCGGCCATGACAGAGGACACAGCGCATATACAGCGCCTTGCCGGCTGCGACGTCCGCAGCACGAATGACGATCCCGGGATCGTCCAGGGGATGTACGCGCGGATCTCGCGGCGTCGACCGCGGCAGACGTGCAGTCTCATCGAGAGCGAACGCCACCAGCCGGCGGGGAGCGCCCCACTTCCATCCGACGTTCATCGTGTCGCTGCCGATGGAAGCTGCGCCACCGTAGCCAACCAGCACCGCAACGTACTGTTTGCCGTGCGCCGCGTAGCTGATCGGCGCCGCGATGATCCCCAGTTGCGCATCGAACTGCCATAGCCGGCGCCCGCTACGGGCATCATAGGCGGAGAGGTAGCCATCGGCTGTCCCCTGAAACACGAGATCGCCGGCCGTTGACAGGGTACCGCCGTTCCAGATGAAGTCGTGCTGCACCTTCCAGGCTGGCTTCTGAGCGACCGGATCCCACGCCAGCAGAGCGCCCTTGCCATCCTCCGGATCAACCTTGGCCGATCCAATCGCCAGGCCACCGATCAGTACGTCCCAGGGCCGCGGCTCGCCATGGTAGTAATGCACCCCATTCTGCATGTAAGGAATAAAGACCAGACCCGCGCGCGGGCTGTACGACATTGCCTGCCAACTGTGTGCACCGGTTGGGTTCGGCCAAATGACCGTCTCGCCGGCGATGTCATAGCGAGCGTCCTTCGATTCCACCGGTCGACCGCTCGGCAGATCGATGCGTTCAGCCCAGGTAACCTTGCCGAGCTTCGCGGCCGAGATGAGTTTGCCGGTGTGTCGATCGAGTATGTAGAAGAAACCGTTCTTCGGCGCCTGCATCAGCACGTCGCGCCTGTTTCCATCGACCACCAGCTGCGCAAGCGTCATCTGCTGAGTTGCGTCGTAATCCCACTCGTCGCGCGGATTGATCTGGTAGTGCCAGACGTAACGGCCGGTGTCGGCATCGAGAGCGACGATGGACGCGGTATACAGATTGTCTCCGCCGCCTGGACTGCGGACGCTGGGGTCGTTCGGCGCCGCGTTGCCGGCGGCCACATAGAGCCGATTCAGCTTGGCATCGAAGGTCAGGCTATCCCATGGCGACCCGCCCGTTCCGCTCTTCCAGTAGCTCCCGCTCCAGGTCGCCGCTGCCCGCTCCATCGCCGGATCGTCGCGGTTCTGTGCGGGCGTGCCGGGGGCGAGGTGAAAGCGCCACAGCTGTCTGCCGGTCGCGGCATCGTACGCGGTCACGTAGCCGCGGGAGCCGAAGTCGGCTCCCCCCTGGCCGACGAAGACTTTGCCGCGAAAGACGCGGGGCGCGCCGGTGACGAACATGAGCGCGTCCGGGGCGAGCGTCTCGACCTCCCACAGCAGATGGCCGCTGGCCGCCTCGAGCGCGAGCAGTCTGCCGTCGAGCGTCGCCGAGAAAACACGGCCCCCCTCGTAAGCCACTCCGCGATTGACGGCGAAACTCAGTTGCATCCGCTCCGGGTGGCGCTTCCAGACTTGCGGATCATGGCGCCAGAGCAGCCTTCCGGTTGCCGCGTCCACCGCGTATACGGTGCCGTAGCTGCCCGTGAAGTAGAGTACGCCGTCCACCGCAAGCGGCGTTGCCTCCAGCGAAACCTCGCCGGGAAGCTCCAGCGACCAGGCGAGCCCGAGCCTGTTCACGTTGCCCGTATCGAGCGCGCTCAGAACGCTGTAATCGGTCTCATCGGTATCGCCGCCGTGGCTGGTCCAGTTCGCCCCGGCACCGGGCTGATCTGCAGCGCCGGTCCCGGCAGCCGGCTGACCAGCCAGCAGTAACAGCAGCTGCACGAGCAGGCACGAGCAGGCACCCTTGCGCATCAAGCTGTGTCAAAGGCAATCGGCAGCGTCCGCAGTCCCCAGGCACCGAGGAAGGGGCGCCAGCTGATGGCGCCGGTGCGGCGCGGGTTGTGCAGCCGCCGGGCAATGCAATGCAGGCCTTCCTGCAGCTGCGTGCGTGCAAGGAACTGGCCGATGCAGTTGTGCGGACCCCGCCCGAAGGCGACGTGGGGCGTGTCGGGACGCCGGTCGGGATCGAAGGCCAACGGATCGCAGTAGGCGGCGGGATCGCGACCGGCCAGCGGCGTGGCCATGTAGACGATGGCGCCCTCGGGGAAGCGGAAGCCGCCGTACACGAAGGACTTGTGCACCTGCCGGACAGGCGTGGCGATGTTGGAGTGGCGCAGGGCCTCTTCGATAACGCGCGTGCAGTAGCCCTGGTCCTCGGCGCATCTGGCATACATCGGTGGCAGTTGCAGCAGCAGGTACATGGTCATCGTGAGCATGTTCTTCGAGGTGTCGTAGCCGGCGAACAGCAACACCATGATCAGGTAACGGAGCTCGCGCTCGCTCAGCTGCCCGGTGGTCCTGGCGGCGAGCATGGCATCGAGCAGGCCACCCTGGTCGGTCGCTGCGCTGGCCTCCCGCCGCCGCACGATCTCGTCAGCGAAGTTCCACATGATCTCGTAGCCGGCCAGGAAATCCGGCATCGCCGAGCGATCCATGGAGATGGCCTTGAGCTGCGCCTCCAGCGACTTGCGCAAGCGCGGGATCGGCTCGCTCGACACGCCGAGCAGCGCGCACATCACCGCGACGGGGAAGTAGGAGGCAAACTCGGCGAAATCGAACGCGCCCTTGGGCGCCCATTCGTCCAGCAGTTCCTCGATGACCTGGCGAATCACAGGACGCATCTTGTTGGCATGTCGGGGCGTGAAGGCCGACGCGACGCTGCCGCGAATGCGGGCGTGCTCCGCCCCCCGCTGGGAGTTGAGCATCTCGCTCATGAAGTGTGCCCAGGGCGTCCCGCGCGCGCCGTAGAACTCGACCAGGCCGTCGAGGCCCATGTAGAGGTGCTCGCTGTCGGCCAGCAGATCCTTGTTTGCCTGGCAGCCGTGGACGATCAAGCCATGTTCGAATCGAGCCAACCAGGGATGCTGCTTGCGCGCGGGCCCCACGAACCGTTCCGGATCCGCCCAGAACTCAGGCGACTCCACCGGAAGGATCGGGAGTGCGCAGGTCGCGGTGTCAGCCGGCACGAGACGACTCAATCGCCTCTTTGCTGAAGACGTCGATCGGCTCGGTGGCGGCGAGCATCACCAGAGGAATCTGCCGTTCGGTCGACGCCTGATATTTCCGGTAGGGCGGGAACATCCCCACCATGAATTCCCAGACCCTGGTGCGCTCCGCGCCCTGCGGCTCGCGCCAGCGGCCGCGATACGCCTGGGTGGCGACCTGGAAGCGTATCTCCTGGCTGGCCTTGAGATTCAGGTACCAGGCCGGGTGGTGATCGGCCCCGCCCTTGGAGGCGACGATCACGACCTCGCCATCGATGACGCCGTAAATGAGCGCATTGGTGCGCGTCTGGCCGCTCTTGCTCCCCACCAGCTGAAGCAGCAGCGTGGTGGTGAACTTATGGCCGCCGATATCGCTCACGTCGACGATGTGGCCGCGGGCGCCGCCGCTTTGCAGGTATACGGCGAGGTGGTCCTTTGCCCAGTTTCGTCGGGTTTTGGCGATCTCCGCCATCGTCGCATCGCTCATGGCAACCCCCTTGACGTCCTCGAAGGGTGACTCGCTGCGGGCAGCCTGCCCCAAAGCGCTCGAGCAGGCGCGGTCCGGGGCAGCGTGCTTTACTTCCGCTCGGCTCGTAGCATATAAGACATCAGTGGTGTCGAATACTGCAAGCGGTTTTCAGCACCATAAACTGCCTCCCCGCGAGCGTTGGAGAACCTCATGAGCACTACGGCTGAGCTCGAACGGCAAACGGTGTCGCCAGCGGCGGTGCCCCAGGGCACCCAGCAGCTACCCGCCCCGCAGACCTACAGCGTGCAGGACTACCTGTCCGAGGATTTTGCCCGCGCCGAGCGGGACAAGCTGTGGCGCAAGGTGTGGTTGCAGGCTGGCCGTCTGGAGGACATCCCCGAGGTCGGCAACTACATCACCTACGACATCCTCGACGACTCCATCCTGATCGTGCGCACGGCCCCCGATACGGTGAAGGCCTACTACAACGTCTGCTCGCATCGCGGCCGTCGGCTGGTCGAGACCCCGCGGGGCGCGCGCAATGCACGCGGCAAGCGTCTGAAGTTCGTGTGCGGCTTTCACTCCTGGACGTACGACCTGGAAGGGCACTGCACCTTCATCATGGACAAGGAGAATTGGCAGGGCGCACTCACCGACGAGCGCACGCGCCTCGGCAGGGTCAAGGTCGACACCTGGGGTGGATGGGTGTGGATCAACCTGGATCCCAACAGTGGGCCGCTGCGCGAGTATCTCGAGCCCGCCGCGGGCATGCTCGAGCCCTTCGAGCTGCACAACATGCGCCCCCGCTGGCGCCGCTGGCTGGTCTTCGACTGCAACTGGAAAGTTGCGATGGAGGCATTCAGCGAAACCTACCACGTCCCGGGCACGCATCCGGAGTTCATGCGATTCGGCAACTTCGTCGGCTGGGGCCGAGCGCAGGGCAAACATAGCAACATCGGCTATGACGCACCCAAAGGGCTGGATGAAAACAAGGCGAAGCTGCGCTTGGGTGCGGGCAGCGATCCGCGCAAATCGACGGCCGAGATGCAGCTCTACACCTGGGAGCACGTGAACACCAACACCACCAAGACACTGGTGGACGCAGCCGTGCGGTTGGTGGAAGAGCTGCCCGAGGGAACGCCGGCCGACAAGGTCCTCAAGCATTGGCTCGAGTCGGCGCGGCGCGACGACGCCAGGCGCGGCGTCGTTTGGCCGACTGTCGATCCGCAGCACGTCGGCAGAAGCGGCACCGCCTGGCAGATCTTTCCTAATTTCCAGATCGGTCACGCGGTCAACAACTCGCTGTGCTACAGCGCTCGACCCTACGGCTACAACCCCGACAAGTGCATCTTCGAAGCGGCCGTCTATGAGCTATACCCCGAGGGACAAGCGCCGCAGACGGAGTGGGAGTATCTGGCGGTCGACGACCCGCGGTGGGGCAGCGTGCTGCCGCAGGACTTCTCCAACATGGCGGCCGTGCAGCGGGGCATGAAGAATGGCGGTTTCCGCGGCCCGCTCCCCAATCCGAAGACGGAGGAAGCGGTCACCAACCTGCATCGCAATCTGGCGCGGTATATGGGCACGCCGGGACCCAAGAACCTGTAGTGACCGGGGCGGAGCCGAACCGGTCGGGGGGGTATTCACGTGTGGCTTGATACGCTCAATACGGCTGATCGAGTAAACCTGCTCGAGCTTTACGGACGGAGCGTCATGCTGCTCGAGCTCGGACGGGCCGCCGAGTGGGTGGATCTCTTCGTGCCCAACGCGCTTCTCCGTTGCGGCGCGCAGCAATTCAAGGGCCGCGCTGAGCTTCTCGAGCTCGCCTGCAGGACGATTGCGGGACAGTTTGATCTGGCAGCGGGGCCCGGGACATCGCCAGGCCGCTACCGCCACAGTCTGAGCGATGTGAGCCTGTTCGCCGACGGAATGCAGCGCGCCTCGGGCTTCGCGCATCTCAACGTGTTCACCGTCGGCGCTGCCGGCGCCCCGCGCTGGCTCGCGTGCGGTGTGTACTCGGACAAGCTCAGCAGGTGCGCGGCGGGTTGTTGGCGGTTTGAAAGTCGCTTATTGATGGCGGGCGGTGCGGTCACTGCCGAGTCCGTGCAGGATCTGACACCGGCCGCGAGTGGGTTGGGTGCCGCGAAGGTCTAGCATTGTAGTTACCACTAACGGCGCAGCGAGTCCGTCGTCCATGAGCCTGACTGCTTTACTGCGCAGCGCTGCGCGCGGGGCCCGCCTCGATCCAGCCGACGCGCTCCGCGACCTCGAGTGCGCTCCCCTCCCGGCCCTGATGGCTTGCGCCGAGTCGCTCACCCGCGAGGGCTTCGGTGCGCGAGTGACCTACTCCCGCAAGGTGTTCATCCCCTTAACGCGGCTTTGCCGGGATGTATGCCACTACTGCACCTTTGCCCAACCGCCTCGCCAGCTGGCGGAGGCGTACCTGTCGCACGCGCAAGTCCTGGCACTGGCACGGGCGGGCGAAGGAGCCGGATGCAAGGAGGCGCTCTTCACTCTCGGCGACAAACCCGAGCGACGCTACCGCATCGCCCGTGCGCAGCTTGCTGAGGCGGGCCTCGCGACCACGATCGAGTACCTGGAGAACGCTGCGCGCGCAGTAATTGAACACACCGGGCTGCTTCCCCATCTCAATCCGGGAGTAATCAGCAGCGAGGATCTGCTGCGACTACGTCCGGTCGCCGCATCGATGGGTTTGATGCTCGAATCGAGTGCAGTGCGATTGTGCGAACGCGGTGGCCCTCACTTTGGCTCGCCCGACAAGTTACCGTGGCGACGTATGGAGACGCTACGCGCTGCCGGCGAGCTGCGCATCGCCATGACGAGCGGGCTGCTGATCGGCATCGGCGAGTCTCGTCGCGAACGCATTGAGGCGCTGCTTCTCCTGCGTGACCTGCACGACGAGTTTGGTCATCTGCAAGAGATAATCATCCAGAACTTCAGGCGGAAGCCCGCTACCCGGATGGCAGGAATGCCCGAGCCATCACTGGAGGAGCAGCTCTGGACGATCGCGGTGGCCAGATTGTTGTTTGGACCAGGCATGTCGATTCAGGCGCCACCCAATCTGCAACCAAACGGGCTGCGCAGCTTAATCCACGCCGGAGTCAACGATTGGGGTGGCATATCACCGGTTACCCCTGATCACGTAAATCCCGAGGCACCCTGGCCGCAAATCGGGCAGCTCGCACAGCAGACGGCGCATGCCGGCCGGCAACTCGTCGAGCGGCTCGCGCTCGTGCCCGAGTTCGCGCTACGCGCCGAGCGCTGGACAGATGCCCGCTTGACATCACGCGTTCGCCGGCTCAGCGACAGCCGCGGCTGCAGTCGCGCAGATGAGTGGTTTGCCGGTTCCGGCGTTGCACCTCCTGCGGCCGCGGCAGACTGGGTCGGCGGCTTTGCAAGTCCGACCGTGGCGGCCGCGGCGGCGGCAGCTGCCCCACGGAGTATGCCGGGCGTCAGTCGGGGAGTGCGCAACGCCCTGGGCGCGGCTACCCAGGGTGAGGAGCTCACCGAGGAAGCCGTAGTGGGCCTGTTTGCAGTGGAGGGCAAGGAGCTGCAGGCCGTCCTCGGCACTGCCGACCTGCTGCGGGCAAGCACGGTGGGCCGGGAAGTCACATATGTTGTAAATCGCAATATCAACTACACCAACATCTGTCAGTACCACTGTGGCTTCTGTGCCTTCTCGAAGGGACTCACGGCGAGAAGTTTGCGCGGTCCAGCCTACAACCTCGATCTGGATGAGGTCGGGCGCCGCGTACGGGAAGCGGCGACGGCCGGAGCCACGGAGGTGTGCCTGCAGGGCGGAATCCACCCGAGCTTTACCGGGGAAACCTACCTGAACATCGTGGCTACTGTCCGCGACGCGGTCCCCGATATTCATGTGCACGCGTTCTCGCCACTTGAGATCCAGCATGGGGCTGCGACCTTAGGGTTAACGTTGGCTGACTACCTGGAGCGTTTGCGTTCGGCAGGACTTGCGACCTTGCCCGGGACCGCTGCGGAGATCCTCGATGACGAAGTACGCGCAGTCATTTGCCCCGACAAACTGACTACGCATGAATGGCTCACCGTGGTGAGCACGGCGCATCGTGTGGGCCTGCACACGACCGCCACGATCATGTTCGGCCACGTCGATGAGCCGCGCCACTGGGCGCGGCACTTATTGCGGATCCGGCGGCTGCAGGCCGAGACTGGCGGTATTACTGAGTTCGTGCCGCTGCCGTTCGTGCACATGGAGGCGCCACAGTGGCGCCGGGGACGCGCCCGCTCCGGGCCTACCCTGCGCGAGGCGCTGCTCATGCACGCCGTGGCGCGACTCGTGCTGCACCCCCTGATACCCAATGTCCAAGGATCCTGGGTCAAGATGGGTCCACAGGGCTTGTCCTTATGCTTGCGTGCTGGTGCCAACGACATGGGCGGCACTTTGATGAACGAGTCGATCACGCGCGCAGCCGGCGGGGCGAACGGCCAGCAGTTCGACGTCGCCCGGATGCACGCTCTGGCGCGAGAGATCGGTCGCCCGGCGCGGCAACGCACGACACTCTATGGCATTCCCCACAGGAAGAGTCATGTGCAGCCCGCAAGCTCGCACCTCTTGGATGGGATTGGCGCGCCGCAAATTCAGTAGCCCAATGTTACGCCTCGGATACAAAGCATCCGCGGAACAATTCGGACCGGCACAGTTGCTGGAGCTTTCGTTGCTGGCCGAGCAATGCGGCTTCGATTCGGTGTTTACCAGCGACCACTTCCAGCCTTGGCGCCACCACGGAGGTCATGCCTCATTCTCGCTTGCATGGCTGGGAGCGCTGGGTGCAAGAAGCTCTCGATTGCTGCTCGGCACCAGCGTCTTGACGCCGAGTTTTCGCTACCACCCGGCCGTTGTCGCCCAGGCATTTGCTACGCTCGCGTGTTTGTTTCCTGATCGAATCATCCTGGGGGTCGGCAGTGGCGAGTCGCTCAACGAAGTGCCAGCGACAGGCATCGAGTGGCCCGAACAAAAAGAGCGCACCGCGCGTCTCAAGGAGGCCGTGAAGGTCATTCGCGCGCTATGGACAGGAGAACGTGTCAGTTTCGAGGGCCGCTACTATCGCACTGTCAAGGCCACGATCTATGACCGCCCGCCGCGGTCGCCACCCTTATACGTAGCTGCTTCCGGGCCGGTGCTCGCGAAATACGCCGGCGAGGCAGCCGACGGGTTTATTTGCACGAGCGGCAAGGGAGCTGACCTCTACCGGCAGGTGTTGGTGCCCAGCGTGCACGCCGGTCTTGCAAGCGCCGGCCGCGAGCCTGGCGCGTTCGACATGTTGATCGAGCTGAAGGTCTCCTTTGACACTGACCGGCAACGCGCCCGCGAGGATACGCGCTGCTGGGGCGCGCTTGCGCTGTCGGCGGAACAGAAGATCGGCGTAGACGATCCAATTGAGCTGGAACGGCTGGCGGATGCACTGCCTGCCGAACGTACCGCGCAACGCTGGATAGTCTCGAGCGACCCCGATGAGCAGGTCGAGAAGATCCGCCCATACGTCGAACTCGGATTTCGACATCTTGTGTTCCACGCGCCCGGATCCGAGCAAGCGCGCTTCATCAGACTCTATTCTCAGCACGTACTGCCGCGGCTGCGGCGCGTGTTCGGCTAGCGATTGTCCGGGCAGGATCCATGCAGGAGTTCGAGGTCCTGTGGCTCGTCCACGTCGAACTCAAGTCCGGGCAGACACACGACCTCTGCTGCCACACCGAGGCGTGCGCACTCAGCTCGGTGTCGAAGGAGGCTTCCCGGTCCAAAACACGGCCGAAAGTCGCTCGGAACCGTGAGCGCAATAGCATTAGTGCCGCCCCCGCGCCGATCAGGCGCCAAGGCGATCCTGGCGCGAGTGCTCAACGCTATCAGAGCCGTGACCTCAGACGCCACGAGGCGCGGCAGGTCTGCCGAGATGATCGCGACCCGCGTCGCACCGCGCGCCGACAACTCCGTCAGCGCCGCCCTCAGGGCCTGATTGAGGCCGCCGCCCGAGTCAGCAACCAGGTGTATATCCTCGGGCAACGTATCCCGGTCGGGCGTCATCACTGCGACAGCGTCCAGCAGCGCGCACCCGCGCAGTTCGACGAGCACGTGGTGCAGCATTCTTCTTACCAGGGTAGCCCGGGCGCGTTCGTCGAGTATGGCCGCCAGTCGGCGCTTGCCTTCCGCGGGCGTTTTCACCGGCACGAGCGCCCAGCAGCTCACGTGCGTCCCTGCGCGACGCGGCGCCCTGGCGCCGCGCGCAACCTGTCCGCGAACGCGAGAACCTCCCCGGCCAGTCGTTCGCGATCCGCGAGACTCTGCATCAGCGTATCGGTGATGTGTACCGGACAATCTAGCGAGCCACTGAGCGCCGCGTCCTTACTGTCGAGCACGAAGCCATCGATCAGGTCGGCGTAATGTTGTGCCACGGCACAAGGGGTCAGGGGTAGTCCAAGCTCGGCCATTATTTTCGCGGTAGGACCCTTCACAGCCTCGCCACCGATGAGCGGCGTCACTGCGACGATCGGCGCTCCGGACGCCAGCAGCCCTGCTGCCATTCCAGGTACAGCGAGAATCGGGGCGACGCTCAGAAAGGGATTTGAAGGACAGAGGATGATTGCACGCTTGCCGGGAGTGGTCAGCGCGCGCAGGACGCCGGGAGCCGGTGCGGCGGAGGCAGCCCCCGCAAAGCGTACGGTCTTCACGCTGGGTGCACATCGTTGGCGCACGAAATAGTCTTGAAATGCGAGCTCACCGGATGCGGTGATCACCCGCGTGCGAACCGGATCATCGCTGGCCGGCACTACGTTGGCACTGATGCCAAGGCGGCGGGCGAAATCGCTGATGATGTAACTGAGGGATTCGCCGCTACCAAGCCGGCGCGTGCGTTCCACGTGCAGGGCAAGATCCGCATCGCCGAGTCGGAACCACGTTTCACCGCCGAGCGCCTCGAGCGCCCGCATGAACGTCCACGTCTCAGCGACTCTACCCCAGCCCAATTCGGAGTTCGACACGCCAGCCAGCGTGTAAAGGACGGTGTCGAGGTCCGGGCAGATGGTCAGCCCCAGATGCTCGAAATCGTCCCCCGTGTTCACAATCACGGTGAGCTGGTCACCACCCAGTACGCGGTACAACCCGAGGGCGAGCTTCGCGCCGCCGATGCCTCCCGAGAGGGCAATGACCTGTCCGGCGTTCACCGAAACAGATCCTCCGCAAGCGGACGCACAAGTGAGCGACCGCTGCTCGCCGGACCACTCACCCTCAGTCCTCGCATGAGAACCACGGGGATCCCTTCCGCGGCCTCGCCCATAACGAGGCCCGCGGCAGCGGCGATCGCGTCGGCGATCGCGACCTCGGTCGACTCGAAGCGCCTTCCACCGCGATCCTGTTCCCCACGGCGATCGAGGAGCGCCGGAAGTCCTGCCGCTCCGAGTGCTACGTTGACAACACCACGGCGCCACGGCCGACCGAAGCTGTCACTGACGATCACTCCGGGGGCGGCATCAAAGCGCTGTCCGAGGGCTGTCCGTAAGGCCGCCGCCGAGGCATCTGGGTCGCGTGGCAGCAACAGTACCGCCTCACCGCCGGGCAGGCCTGGCACGTTGGAACGGTCGATGCCGGCATTGGCCACGACAAAGCCAAGCCTGTGCCGCACGATCAGTAAGTTAGCACGGGCACGCAGCACTTCGGTCGATTCCGCTAGAATCAGTTCGACGAGTCGTGCATCCTTGCCCGTCAGCGCTGCGAGGTTCCGTGCCCGCGAACCTGGAACCACTGACGCAAGATCCACCACCCGTCCTTCGGCCTTGGACACGATCTTCTGCGCCACGACCAGCACGTCGCCGCCGCGCGGCTCGAGGCCGCCATTGCGCAGAGCTTCCGCGAGGAGCCGCGCGAGATCGCTGCCCGCGATCACTTCCGGGATCTCAAGCAGCGGGGTGAGTGTCAGCCTCGGAACGGCGGCGCGCATTGTCGAACAGGCTCTCGAAGGCGAGTGTAGCGGAGCACGCGTGCCGCTGCTCACCCACAAGCGCGTCGTGGCTTGTGGCGTTGCGCGGCGGACAGCCCGCGGGTCAGCGGTTGACGTCGACCACCAGGCGTCCGCGGATCTTGCCGCTCAGGAGGTTCGCTGCGGCGTCGATGACCTCGCCGAGGCCGATGACGCTGCCGATGCGCGCGAGCACCGCTGGATCCAGGTCCCGCGCGAGGCGGCCCCATGCCTGCTGACGCAGCTCTCGAGGCGCCATCACGCTGTCGATGCCGAGCAGTGAGACGCCGCGCAAAATGAACGGTGCGACCGTGGCGGGAAAGTCCATCCCTTGGGCCAGTCCGCACGCCGCGACCAATCCACGGTAGCGCATCTGAGCACAGGCGTTCGCCAGCGTGTGACTGCCCGCCGTGTCGATGACCGCCGCCCAGCGCTCCTTCTGCAGTGGCCTTCCCGGCTGTGCGAGCTCCTTGCGATCGATGACCTGGCAAGCGCCAAGACCCTTGAGATAGTCGGCTTCCGTGGGCCGGCCAGTCGCTGCCACGACCGCGAAGCCGGCGCGCACGAGCAGCGCGATCGCGACGCTGCCGACGCCGCCGGAGGCACCGGTCACGAGCACCTCGCCCTTATCCGGCGTGAGCCCGTGGCTCACGAGCGCCTCTACGCACAGGCCCGCGGTGTAGCCTGCCGTGCCGATGACCATCGCATCCCGCGTGCTGAAGCGTGGTGGCAATCGCTGCAGCCACTCGGCCTGCACTCGTGCCTTCTGCGCCAACCCGCCCCAGTGCACCTCGCCGACACCCCAGCCATTGAGCAGCACGAGCTGCCCCACCGGCCAGTCCGCAGTGCCGCTCGCCGCAACAACACCTGCGAAATCGATCCCCGCTACCATCGGAAACCTGCGCACCACCGGCGACTTGCCGGTGATCGCGAGGGCGTCTTTGTAGTTGAGCGTCGAGTATTCGATGCGCACGGTCACGGGCGCATCGGGCAGCTGCGCTTCGTCGACGCTAGCCAGCTGCGCGGACTGCGCCGACTCTTGTTTGTCGATCAATATGGCTTTGAACAACTGCACTCCTGCCGCGCATGAGATCGTCGGCGCCGGACCGGCGCCGCCGATCTCACTGAAGGTATCGGCCGCCGTTGACGCTGAGGGTCTGTCCGGTGACGTACGCAGCCGCTTCAGACACGAGAAACGCGCAAGCCGCCGCGATATCTTCCGGCCTGCCAGGGCGCCCCATGGGGGAGATCGCCGACACGGCCTCGACGTCGAGCGGCGAGCCGCGCAGCATTGGCGTGTCGATGAAGCCGGGCGGGATGGTGTTCACGGTGATCCCATTGCGGATGTATTCCATCGCCAACGCCTTGGTGAAGCCGGCGACACCGCCCTTCGAAGCGACGTAGTGCGCCATGTTCCTGGCACCACTCTGAGTGCTCGAGGAGGATATATTGACGATGCGCCCCCAGCCGGCCGCGAGCATGTCGGGCACGATCACCCTGGTGCACAGGAACGGACCCTTGAGGTTGACGCTCATCATCCGGTCCCACATCTCTTCGCTGATCTCGAGCAAGGGGACGAAACCGGTGATGCCGGCGTTATTCACCAGGATGGTTACCGGCCCCAACTCGTTGCGCGTGCGCTTGGCCGCGGCGTTGACCGCCTCGGCCGATGAGACGTCGACCCGGCAGACGATGGCCTGGCCGCCGGCTTTCCTGATGGTGTCAACGGTGTTCTGGGCGCTCGCCTCGTCCCAGTCCCAGACCGCAATCGTGGCGCCGTCCTTTGCGAGTTGGACGCTGATTGCCTGTCCGATTCCTTTACCGCCGCCGGTAACGACGGCAATCTTACCCTTCAATGACATGGTGCTCACTTGCTGCGACGAAAGGAATTGAGAATCCTCAGCTCGTCCAATATATTGATACTCAGGAGTGTTTATATTAATACTCAGCAGTGTTGATGACTTTGTCAAGCGCGCTGCGCGAGGCTGAATGCCGCCGCCATTGCATGGAGTCCGCATCCTCGATCTGAGCACCGGGATCGCGGGACCTTATGCAGCGCGTCTGATGGCCGACTACGGCGCGGAGGTCATCGCCGTGCGGCCGCCAGCGGCGCGTTTGCGAGCGGCGCAGCTTGCGCCGCTCGATCTCGATCTCACGCTGGGCAAGCGTGCAATCACGTTGGATGTGACCCAAGCCGCGGGGCGCGCCCTGCTGCTGCAGCTGGTCCGTTCGGCCGATGCGATGGTCGAGAGCTTTCGACCGGGGGTGCTGGACGCCTGGCGGCTCAGCTATGACGACCTGCTGCCGCAGCGATCCGACCTGGTTTTGCTGTCGATCACGCCGTTTGGACAGACCGGCCCGTACCGCAACGACGACGCCACTGAGATCATGCTCGCGGCGATGGGTAGCGAGATGTACGCCACCGGATCGCCCGCGCGCGAGCCGCTATCGCTGCCTGCCGGCCTCAGCCTCCGCTATGCCGGACTCACGGCAGCGGCGGTGCTGGCGGCAGTGCTGCTCGGCCGGCAGCGCACCGGTCGGGGAGAGCATATCGACGTTGCCATCTTTGAAGTGCTGGCCGCCTCCATCGACCGCCGCGCCGACGGTCTCGTCTCCTACGCGTACTGTGGCGAGAAGACGCTGCGCGCCTCCCCCGAGGAGAGCACCTTTCCGCGCCCATACAACCGCTGTCGCGATGGCTATGTCGCGCTGCTGGTCCCGGTGTCGCATTGGACGCGCTTTGCCGGGATCATCGATGCGCCCTGGATGAGTGCTGCCGGCATCACTGGCGTCGGCAAAGATCCCGAGTTGCGACGGCGCGCCGCAGCGCATTGGGACGCGTGGTGCAGCTCGCGCAGCAAGGAGGAGATTACGCTCGTCATGCAACGTGCCGGAATCGCCTGCGCGCCGGTCAACCGCATGCGTGAGATCGACGGCGACCGGCACCTGAGGCAGCGCGGCTTCTTTCGCGAGGTCCTGCACGCGGATCGGGGCGCTGTGCGCTATGCAGGGCCGCCCTTCAAGCTCGCGCCCTGCTGCGGCGTCGCGCCGCGCGCTGTTCAGTCGGCGTCGCAGGACAACGCGGCAGTCTACGGCGAGCTCGGCCTCTCGGCGGACGAGCTGCACTCGCTGCAGAGCCAAGGTGTCGTCTGATGCAGCCCCTGTCCGGAGTGCGCGTCCTCGATCTGGGTGTAGTGCTGGCAGGACCGCAGGCCGCGCTGATGTTGGCCGATCTCGGAGCAGAGGTCATTCGCGTCGAATCGACACAGCACTTTGCGCCGCTCACCCGGGGTCTCGTCGCACGGCCGAGCAAATCACTGGTGGACGCGCTGCCGCCGCTGATGGGGGGTTATCCCGACCGCGAGCCCGGAGCGCGACCCTGGAACCGGTTTCCCTGGTTCAATGCCCTGGCACGCAACAAGCTGTCGATGACCGTGGATCTCAGAAGAAGCGCAGGACTCGAGATCTTCCGCAGGCTGGTGTGCATCTCCGATTGTCTGCTGATCAATCAGCGCGCGGGTACGCTGCAGTCGATGGGAGTGACCGCCGAGGAGCTGCTGCAGCTCAACCCACGCCTGGTGTACGTCGACGCTTCTGGCTACGGTGCGAGCGGACCGTACGCCTCTTATCGCGCCTTCGGATCGCAGATCGATGCATTCTCGGGCAATGATGCGCGACGCAACTATCACGATGCGCGCGAGGGAGCGCCCGAGGGTTGGACGGTGCTGCCCGATGCCGCTGCCGCCATGGCGATGGCACTCGCCGCCTGCCTCGCTCTCATCGGCCGCAACTCCACCGGCAAGGGTCAATACATCGATATCTCCATGGCGGAGAGCTCGCTATCGATGGTGGGCGATTGCTGGCTGAATTACGCGCTGAACCGGCGTGAACCCGAGCGCCTCGGTAACCGGGATGTGCGGGCGTTGCAGGGTTGTTATCCGTGCGCGGGTGAGGATCGCTGGATTGTTGTGACTATACCGGACGATTCCGCCTGGCAGGCGCTGTCGCGGGCGCTCGGCGATCCCGAGTGGATGTACTCGAGCGCTCTGACGAGCGCTGCGGATCGCTATCGTCAACACGATCGCATCGATGCGCATCTCATCGAGTGGACGCGCGCGCGCTCGCGGGTCGATGCCTTGTCGAAGCTGCGCGCCGCGGGTGTGTTGGCGGCTCCGGTACTGGACGATGCCGACCTGTTTCTCGATCCGCAGCTGCGTGAGCGTGGCTTTTTCCTCGACATTGAGCAGGCGGACGCCGGCCGGCACGACTATCCCGGCCCGCCGTTCAAGCTGCGTCGCAGCCGATTCGTGCTGCGGCAGGCGCCCGTGCGGCTGGGCGAGCACAATGAATATGTCTACCAGGAATTGCTCGGCTATTCGGCGGCCGAGTACCGGCGCTTCGAGCAAGAGGGTCACATTGGAACCGAGTATGCCGGCCACATCGCCTGACGGTCAGCGACGGGTGGCGATCGTTGCAGGAGGCGGATCCGGCATCGGGCAGGCTTGTGCGGTGCGTCTTGCGCGCCGCGGCTTTCACGTGGTCCTGGTCGGGCGCACCCAGGCCAGGCTCGAGGCGGCCGCTGAACAGATCACTGCGGCAGGCGGCAGCGCCGCTGTCTTCAGCGCCGATGTGCGCGACTGGAACCGTGTCGCGGAGCTGCAGCAGCTGGTCGCCGGGCAGGGACTCGACCTGCTGATCAACAGCGCCGGCGGACAGTTCGCGGCACGCGCCGCTGAGATCACCGAGAACGGCTGGCGTGCAGTCGTCGAAACCAACCTGAATGGCAGTTTCTTTCTGTGTCGTCACCTGCTGCCCGCGCTACGCAGCAGGCGCGGCTCGATCGTGATGGTCGTGGCCAACTTCTGGCAGCGCGGCTGCCCGGGCATGGCGCACTCGGCGGCGGCGCGGGCGGGAGTCGTCAATCTCACCCGCACGCTGGCCGTGGAGTGGGCGCGCGATGGTATTCGGGTCAATGCAGTGTCGCCGGGAGTGATCGATACCCCCGCCCTGCGGCGCTACCCGAAGCACGCGCAAGCCGCCGCTGCGGTCCCGCTGGGTCGAATGGGCAGCGCGGACGAGGTGGCCGACGCCATCTTGTTCATGGGGCTGTCGCCCTACATCACAGGGGAGGTGCTCACCGTCGACGGCGGGTTGCAGCTGGTCTCGTGAAAAAGAGAGCCGGCGCAACCCGGCAGCAATTCAGGCTCGCGTCGGCGATCTGCGCGGCTGCTGCGCGCCGAGCAGGACGCTCGCGGGCTGGAGCAGCCGCCGCTGATCACCGATGCGCTGCGTGAAGCCGATGCGATCGAAGTATTCCAGCAACTCGATCGAGACCGTGCGCCCGAGATTGGAGCGGTCGCGAAATGCCGCGGCATTGAACAGCCCGCCCTGCGAACTTCTCGCCAGCGCTTCCGCCTTCGCCAAAAGCTCCAGGAACACCGCTTTGTGCAGG
>Ga0123355_10003723_pt1 | contig 22000 bp, 9 predicted proteins | sample TergutEmb28metaG_3_FD_89872 | JGI IMG/M metagenome (GOLD analysis project Ga0123355, IMG submission 89872) | Embiratermes neotenicus P1 segment gut microbial communities from Petit-Saut dam, French Guiana - Emb289 P1 | ecosystem: Host-associated > Arthropoda: Insects > Digestive system > Gut ... | reverse complement strand
GGGGGGGGCGACTGACCCTGAGTCTATATATAATTTATGTCGATTTTAGGAGCTCTTTTTTTAAGCTCATGGTTCCGTGCATCGTAATTCAATGTGAATAAAAATCCAACAGATGTAACGGTATGCAGATATTTATTTACTGCAAAGCTTTGCAGTAAATAAATATCTGCATACTGTTGCATCTGTTGGATTTTTATTCACATTATATATTAGCCCGTTAATATTGCTTAGGAAATTGGTTAATACGTACTAGGAACCACAAGAAAAACTAAATATCACATAGTGTGGGAAAAATGCAGTCTAAAAATATTAAAACGGACGGTAAAACACAGTTGGTGGTAGGCTTGAAAACGTTCTTAAACGATAATACTTTTTCGTACATATTTTGAGGGAAACAAAGAACACGTAAAACGGTGGAATAACGACTCGATTCAACGTGTAAATTTTAAATTAAGCATGACGAATACAACTGGATATTTTCTTTTTACATGGATTATACAGATATTTAATTGCTCTAAATGAAAAGAACTATTTGCTGACCGAAGCTTCTGTTAGCATAAATGGCGCACGAGGAAATATTGAATGGTGGGTCTCTTGAATTTATCCATCCCGACGGTAAGGACAATGTGGTCCTATCTTGACAATAGTCACATAGGAAGTGCGGGAATTGGTACTCCTCCGGTAGCACGGAAACTAGCAATCTTCCGGAGTGCGGAGTCGGAAACGCAAAGCTAGAGATAATTCAGCTGAAAGGTACAAAGGGTATGTTAACAGAGCTCACGAAATTACCCATAACATTCACAGCATCACCCATCATAAAGTTATAAATTTAACGTTCAGTTAAACTGTACCTTTCCTGAAAACATTTTCCCGATCGCTATAAGACAACCGCTGAAACGTGATACTTATTTCTGGCTGCCTCAGAGGCAAATTCGAGCATTGTCCTAAAAACCAAACCGCCGCAACCCAAAACGCTAGCTGTTATCACGTTCTCACGTTCAGAATTCTGTCAGAATCTGTTTCCCCACCCTCTTTATAACAATATACAGATTAAAAATGAAGTGCAACTTTGTCTGTTTTTGTATTTAGGTGTGATACTTGGTCTCTAATATAAAGGGTAAAACACATAATAGGGTGGCGAGTGCTAGATAATAGGTTCCGTGGAAGATATTTGCTCCTAAGGGAAAAGAGGATGAAATAAACTGTACAGAGAGGAGATTCACGGTTTGTACTTTTCAATATATATATATATATATATATATATATACGTATAACTTTATAAGTTTCATCAAAACAATAATGATGAGATGGGTAAAACATGTGGAGGCCATGACAGAGAAGGAATTTGTATAATATATTATATACCGTCAATACACAACAATACATCAGTACAGTGATATAATAAACAAATAGTCAGGTCATATTACGGCAAACATATTTAGACCGTAAACGGTCATCTTCAGGCCAATAGAGAACATTTTCAAGGTAAAATAAAGTGAGCACTTAATGGGATCTCATAATGTGACCTGACTGTGTATATATTATATCACTGTACTGATATATTGTTGTGTATTGACGGTATGTAATACATTATACAAATTTGTTACTACACAACGGTATGACCTCTGTCTAATTCAGAGAAGAAATATTTATGTAGAATATGTACAAGACCCGTGAAGGAAAGAAGCTGCTTGGAAAAGATATGCGTAGATGGGAAAAAATTCTATTACAATGACTCTTGAATTAACAGTATTTGAAGATGAAGATTGTATTCAGCCGGCTCTGTGACTGTCTGAGAAAATCTCAGCCTCCCAACTAAGGTCTGTTTTCCATCGATTTATTCAGTTATTCAGTTGAGGGTTTTGTAACTAGCACAGCTCATAAAATTTAACATCACTTCACTCTAAACAGTAAAACAAATCATCGTTCTTTTTGTGACACAAATAGGCCTATGAATTTAATCACGGTCTTCCATGAGCCTACTTTTAGGTGTGCTGATAAGTCCTTAGCCCGACCTGGAAGGAAACGAGCTAATATTTCCGTCAGAATGGCATGAATTTCCTGCGGCGCCTTGCCTTGCAGGAAAAAAAAAGACAGCTCGTGTCTCGATGTTGTTAAAATCACGCGCGTCCTTGACATGCTTCTGAGTTTGTTTCCTTCCTGGTCGGGCTAAGGACTTATCAGCACCCGTATAACACTGAATTTGTGGCAAAGAAAAACTTAAAACAACTCGGTGACTTAAAATCGTTTTAGCTAACTTGTGTTTCAATTGAGTACTCGTACTTCGTCCAAAGATAAGCACTGTTACATACCCTAGGAGTGACATGTTTAGGTCGTGTCAATGTACAACTTTCACTTACATCACACATTCACTTAGCTGTTTCGAGAAGGTGGCGAAATTCTAATTGTGAAGACTCTGGATTCGTATTCAGAAGTTCTGCTCGCCCATAAACTTGTTTGTGGATGAAATGTTGTTAAGTTGTGACGTAATACATGTACGCACAAAATTTACGTCACTCCTCGGTGGGTGTTGACTGGTATCGGGCATGTGGCGTAGTAAATGTGCTACTAATTTGTGCATTGTTCAGTTAACGTGACGTATTATTAGCCATTTAAAGCCTAAGCGGTTACTGTAATTATCGCCAGTTTTTTGAGATGCAAAAATTCCGTATTCTACACGCAGTGTATTTTATGCTTATGTATATATCTCAGAACAAACCGCGAATTTTTCCCTATGAAGTATTCAATGGTTGACTTTCATAACATAATTTACGAGTGTTTACTGTGCGGTACGAATCGGGTATTTAAATAAAACGTGTTACGTTTTGTCATTGCAGTATTAACGTGAGGAAATGTAATGCAATGTAATGTAAGGCGAACCGACAGTGGCTGGCCACGATAGAAGAAGAATACAAAGAAAGTAGATTAATTTCCTCATTCGGTGCATGATAGTTGTGAGGTCGGCTGAGGCACAATAATAATGACAAATCAATTCACGGAATGATGCCACTTGTGAACATGCGATAAACCATCGGGTTACGAGAAGACAGGGAGTTTCTTGTCTGGAAGTGAGAATATTAGTTGCTCTAATACGAGATTTTTCGATGTGGTCAAGTTTGTTAGTACAAAGATGACACGTAAAGACACGACCTTCACCTACTTTTAAAGACAGTCTCTGCATCTGCCTGAATTTACGAAAGAAAACCTCAATTGAACCTCTGTCAGGAAAGGTAACCTGCAGCACAGCTTCGAACAAGGTACCGTCAAATACAAAGACAGAATTAATATAAGTGGAGCCGTCGTGTCAGAGAGGTTACGTAGACTAAGTATATATTATAGTTATGAGAAATTATGAAATATTAAACAATGTAGCCTCTAAACACAATGAAGTAGTTTTGTCGTAGCTATTGTTATAAGGTTGATTAAATGATAGTCATTAAAACAAACTAACTCAAGTGGAAAATCTTATTGTAGCACCGTGCATTTTCGTAGAATCACTTCAATTTATCAACCAGCGAATGCACATTTAATTTCACATAAAACAATTTTAAAACACTTTAAAACACTCCGACATGTTTCCATCTTGTCAGATCATCATCAGGGAGCTTTGTTCCTTGCTAAAGTTATATTACAGTATTCACAATTCAATTCGTATTTGTTGTTGGTGTTGTGGCAGCATATCATGTTGTGTTGTGTAGCAGTGGCTAGGTATGCGTCGCACGACGCACACCTAGCCACTGCTCCACAACACATTCCCACACAACACGATATGCTGCCACAACACCTCATTTGCAAATACGAATTGAATTGTGAATACTGTAATATAAAGTTAGCAAGGAACAAAACTCCCTGATGATGATCTGACAAGATCGAAACATGTCGGAGTGTACTTCGTTTTAAATTTTTATATACAATGTAGAGAATTCAATACAATTCGCGAATTAAGTAAAACATAAAAAATTGAGGCCCATCGCGAATAAAATACAGGCATTTCTAACCTGTGTGGTAGATTAACCGACTGAAACCTAAGGTTTAATTAAAATACAACCAAATTTTAATATTAAAAAAAATCTATATTCTTCCAGTAGAGTGTTTACTCTGTCTTCTACAGATCTCAGTACAAACAGTGAATATCTTTCTTCACAGCATAACCTATTTCTTCTCATAATTCAGACGAGTCTGTTTTCTGCGCGGTACGAAACGAGAATTCAAATAATTGCCGTTCATTTTAATTTACCAAAAGTTAAAAACAATTTATTTCACATACGTATTACATCGTCACATCTGGTGACTCCTGCTAGGCTCGGCTGTGTGCTATTTCGTCTTATCAGCTCCTCAAGCCAAAACTTGTATAGCCACTTATAATGGATCATGAAATTTTGATTCCATATATCTCACAAGTTGTCCTTCACCGTAACCATCACATTCAGCAGTATACAACATAAACTGCTGAGAAATCGATACTAAATACAGCCCGTGATAAATAGAGGTAGAATTAAAATAACTTAATTTAGGAGAGAACAACTGCACACTGATTCTGGGAATTTGAGAAGCCAGCAGTTTACTAACGAGTCTCGAATTATTTCATATTCAGCTGAATTCAGGCTCTAATGATAAACGACAAATGCTGACTAATTAAAGCCAAGATCGTGTGTATGAGGGAGAAAACGATAATATACTAATGGCTCTATGATCCAATTAGAAAGAAGAGGGGAAAAAGTATCGGAATTCTAATTGAGGGACATTATAAAAGAGAAAATCATTTTCGAATTACTCTCTCCCTGTTCTGTGTGTTATTTCAGGATTCATCCGTGTTACAGAGCTCTGCGACGATACGTGTCATAATAATAATAATAATAATAATAATAATAATAAGGGAATTAGTTCATTATAAAATTTGGTTCTTTGTATTATAAGAAAGGACATTATTTCTTCTGTCTAATGTGTATGTTTAGAAAATTAGGGGAAAACACGAGAGACAAATAATAAGACTTTCTGTCGAGGAAATCTTGTTTAACATCTATGCCAATGAAGTTAATCATATTTGAAAAAGAGAGCTAGTTAGCCTATATAAAAGTACGCGGTATAAAATGATTCAACACTAAAAACTTACAGCTTAGCTTAGTAACCATTATAGCTATTTCCTCTTGGGATAATCTGTCACATCTCCACACTGTTCTTCAATTCTCATTTCCTTGGCTGTATCGAGTTTTCCAGTCACTTGTCGGGGAAGGCAAGTTAATGAGCCTCGATCGCATGTAATCGAATCATTCGGAATCCAGCTTGTTAACAGATCCAAAATCGACAGTGGGCGATGGATCGTTAGGTTTTCGTGGAATGAGCTATAATTTCTAAATGACTAAACGAGTCTATCATCATACGGTATTTAATCCAACAAACTACACAATCAGTAATGAACGGTCATTTGTAACTTACATACGTCCTACATGTTTCGTCCTGTACAAGGTCACTAGCAGAGGGGCATAAACAAAGTCATAGAAGTACAGCAAATTCTGCCAAAGACGTGCGTGTGTAGACTTAGGGTACAATATTTTTAAATACAGTTACTAAAACTTTCTAAAATATTAATGAGTAAGTAAATTCTTTAAAAAATTCTAAACAATATTTTTCCATATTTCCAACAAACATTTGTGTCAATATTTTTCTTCTTCATTCAAAGAAAACATCCCTTACTATTACCTTGTAAAGGTTGAAATTTGTAGGAGAAACATATGTGACAAATGTTTATTCTTGACTTAGTGTTGAACCCAGTACTATTCTATTGCACAGAACATGGATTACGTTAAATTTGAATCTTTTCGTCGTCGAAAAATCGAACAAATAAACGAACAGTTTAATTTTCTGATATATGTTTTTTAACAAACCATTCAAAATGAAGAGAAAGTTCTGTTGCCCTTTGCTTGAACAACGTGGCAAGGGGGCGTGCAGACCAACACAGGTAAGGTTTAACACGTTCTCGATATTCGGGTGAGTGGTTGGTTTAGCTTCAAACGCAGATCGCCTTGACGCCGATAGTTCTACCCATGAAAGAGCAGGTCTGGTGAACCTAGAGTAGCGGCTGCAGATAATGGTACAAAAATATTTCCTTCCTACCATTACCAGCAATCTGTTCCTAGTGTTCCTGCGTCTTCTTAACGACGTACGAGTACGCAGTGTTAAGTCTATAATGACGATGATAATAATAAAGACTGCAATGACAAAGATGATAAAGATAAAAACCACACGATAATATGAATTCCAAAAACCGTGAAGACCGTATTTTTAAGTCATCATTCGGACCGAAACTGTAAATTTATGGCTTAATAATGAGTAAAGGTCAAAGATAAAAGGGATGACATTTAAATTCTGTTGTCTTAAATTCAAATTAATATTTATGTTCATTACTAATCCATTTTTACAAAGCGGAATTAAATTATTACAAAACCAACCACGTGGCTAGTACATTGGAATATCTGTTACGGGAGTCTGGAAGCGACTGTATTGAAATAAACCGAAGAATGAAGGTCAAGGAAATGTGAGGAATATGGACGAATTTTCACGTCTGTAACTACGAAAGTCTTAGATGACAATTAATGAAAGAGAAACACCCTTCGGAAAAAATGACACGTTTCATCTTTCGTGAATTTACGTGAATTAATGACATAAAACACCAAGATGTTTTAAGGTAATCCTGCTAATTTGTCCTGTAGACATATGTCTATAATTTTTGAGACCATAATTTATCGAACCCATCTGTCCTGTCCACACCACATCACATACCGCCTGCAGTTTACGAACAGTCACTACTAGCTAACACCGCCTGGATGACCCCTGTGCAAAAAGTAATCAGCGTACAAACACCGTTTTCATACCAACGCAGGCTTTACTCAAAACAACAACAACAACAATAATATACATAACAACGCACTACTGGAAGTCTGGATAGCTCAGTCATTAAAGTGACCAGGCTATTGGCTATAGGGCCGACGATTCGTGATTCTATTCCCGGCAAGTGTGAGAGACTTCTGGCTGTCTGAACCGATTATTGAGGCCACCTGATCTTTTATCAAATGATTACGGGGAAGGGGTTAAATCAACCGGAGCGTGAAATTAACCATTCACCTTCATCTAATTCCTACGTTAAGAACGAATATGTCTGTACCTTCACCCCTCGTATGCCTCCTCCTCCTCCTCCTCCTCCTCCTACTACTACTACTACTACTACTATTAATAGTAATAATAGTAATAATAATAATCGTAGCCATCTGAAAATCACTTATACAATACCTCAGCAATACAACGGGAAAGCACGAAATCCAGGAACTACAAAAACAGCCACATTGGCCACTTCACACATACTTCAGAAAGAACTGTTGTGAAAGTACGAAATACATTTGACATGCGAAATAACATTACGTGTAGCATAAATTGTAAATGCACTACAGCTTCAACAGTATATGGCCTGTAATTTGTTTCAGGTATATAATTGTAAATACCATGCATAAAGTTGAAAGAAAATACAATAATAACAGGTCGATGGAAATCTATTCCGGTTCATTTATGTGGCACTAAACGGTCTAATATTCAAAGTTACAAATTCAGGACTAATATTAAAAAACAGCATATATACTATACACACACATAAACGTAGATATATATGCGTATAAATACATACACATATACATACATACATACGTACATACATACATATACACATACATACACACATATATACGTACATACTACATACGTAAATACGTACATACATCATGCAAGTACATACATACTACACACACACACACACACCAAGAAACAGAACACGAGGAAAAAAGAACAAAAGCAATGCAGTTCATTGAACAATAATATATATATATATATATATATATACGTATAATAAATCCATGCAGTGGCTAAGGCAGTTAATTGCAGGGCTCTCTAAGCGGAGGCCCAGGTTTAGTTCCAGGAGAGTTCATGTGTCCCAAAAATAATTCTTTCATTCACTCATTTATTCATTAGTTCATTCATCCTCTCATTTAATCCCTCATTCATTCATTTATTCATCTATGACAGAGGCTACTTAAGCTTAGAAAATTACAGAGTCTCTAAATGAAACCCGTCAAAATAATAGGAATAAGAGCACCAATACACATTCAAACTAACAAACAGACGAAAACACGCCCCAAAACTATCTTACATTTGTAAATAACTGCTAACTAATAATTCTGTTTAACTGAAATTTTCTGACCAAATAGCAAGATGTTAGCAGCAAATATTGCGATATATACATATAAAAGTATTTAACGCGTTAAATTATGGTGATATCTGTACATGCCATGAAACAAACTCAAGTTCAAAGCCTGGTCAGATTACTACTCAGGCTTAGCCTAAGAAAGTAAAGATCCTATGAAAGCGTATGAGGTACTGAAAGTACAGTTCCACTCATTATTAAACTCGGTTCTAGGCGGACATGAATGGTCTACGTCACGTAACGGTCGCCATATTACCAAGGAAACAGCTCCTTACTCTTTGAATAGGAGGTCAGATGTGTCGCAAGCTAAGCCTGGAGTAATCCTCGCGTCACTTCAAAATGTGTCACTTTTATAAACGTGCTTACGTAACTGAACTTCATTTACAAAAAAGAAAAAGTATATTTGAATCATTCGTTGTGGACAGGCGGTATTTATTGCCACACAAAATGTTAGTCCGAGAAGTTAAATAAGGTCACTTGGTAGACTCAAACATAGCCTTCTATAGGAGGATAATATTAAAATTAACTTAACAATCTGGATTAAAATTTCCTGGCTGAATTCCTCTGGTTTTATACACGGTCCAATGAACGTTTACTGTAAATTCGTAACGAATATTCGAGTTCCAAACAACCACGAGGCATCTTAAATCCGCCACTGATCGGCACCACATTTCGAACTGGTTGGGTTGTGTGTCAGGTCATGACCTGTTTATCGCATACTGTGCACGTGATGGTCAACTTACAGTGCATTAGCAAAGAAGTTTCCAGCACAGAAGGAGATGCTAGCGTATAGCGTAATCTGGGCGCAAAGTGCCAATATCACTGAAATGTCCAACGTAGAGTGGAGTGCATTAGGTGGATAGCAGAATATGGAATTCCTTGCTGTCAGGTGCTGCAAGGAGCGTAGAAAGAGGGGGTTTTGATGGGGAGAGAGATTTTTACAGTAACGAGACTTTTAACGACAGATGTCATTGCGAACAACGCCACATGCATTTTGAATTTCCACTCATGTGCTCTCCCATGCTATCACGTGTCTGGGGGATGGTATGTTATAGTGAGTAAGGGAATGAATGTGTGGTAGGTAGAAATGGAGGCCCATTGCATGGTCTGTGGTGCGTAACAGAAGCTAAAAACGACCAACAGAAAAAAAAATAACACTGCGTGTTAACACAAGATTGCTAAAAAGGGGTTCTGCTGAAAATCTGTACACACAAGGAAAATTAAATAGGTATATGACAATTTGGCAAGCCTCGTTTCTTGTGTTTAACAGCATTTTGACTGTATAATATTGTACATAAAACAGGGTACGTTTCAATAGTGGCAGTCCTGATTGAATATGGGAAGGTTAAATTAAGCTTAGATAAAATCAGTTGGAAATGGAGTGACATTCTTACTTGCACTTCGCTTGTCTAAGGAATTGCTCTTGGAAAAGCTTCAAACAAAGCAAAAATAAGACACATTACTTAACACAGAATAGAACACTTGGTTGCTATTAAACTTCAGAATTTATAATAGTAGTAGTAGTCGTAGTAGTAGTAGTAGTAGTAGTAGTAGTAATAGCAAGAAGAGACAGAGGAGAAAAAGCAGCAGCTGCAGCAGCAGCAGGGTCGGAAGTAAAACTTTTAAGATTTTTAAAATTCACATAACTTAATTCAACATATTTGATTTTGATCTAAAATATACCACTGCCTTAAACGGTACAGACATGTTCAAATCTGTGTAACATTCTTTTAACCCACCAATCCAGTTTCAAGAACGGCGACTTAAACATGTTGACAGGAGACTCGATGGGCAGGAGTGCAAGTTGAGAGCCAGTTACCGGTCATAACATACGCATACTGCACTTTTTGTAAACTACATGGCAGGATTATTTGACGTTCATAGGGCCGTGCATAGTAATATTTCTATAGTAAAACCATCAAGATGCACCAATGTATCAAATTTAATTTATTTTGTAATGGGACTCTACATGTTTCGGAGGTCTTTCCGTCTATCATCAGGAGTTCAAGACTGTACATACAGCAACAGGCATATGTAAAACAGATACTGCTGTCTGCTTGCTAGCAAGCAGACAGCAGTATTTGTTTGACATATGCCTGTTGCTGTATGTACAGTCTTGAACTCCTGATGATGGACGGAAAGACTGTCCGAAACACGTAAAGTGTCATTCCAAAATAAAATAAATTTAATGCACTGGTGCATCTTGTTGGTTTTACTATTGAGATATATGGCAAGTGTTACATTTCAAATGCCGATTTATTAATAGCTAGTTAACACTGGAACCGACTGTTGGAAATTCGTGTAAAAACAGAAGTTCATTACACTTTGGAACTAATTCTATAAACCACGAAAGTGTATGAGAAGACGATTCAGATATTGACCATCGATTTTAAGGTACATGAATTAAATATGCATACAGAAGCAGTGATGCATGTGCATGAATTAAGGCTCACAGTAAATTATAAATTAATTTTTTTATCCACTAAATATTCGTTAAAACGTATCATTTTTAACAAGCTTAAGATTTTGTGATACCCCTACAAAACAATAAGTTTCGTTTGTTAATTTTTTTTAATTTTTCATACACGTCGGTTTAGACAGTGAATTCGGCTACTATTGTAGGTGAGAAAGAGACAGAAAGTGATCACATTGAATTATTTCAGTTGATTCCGAAGTGTCTGCTACTGCTGGGATACACATTGTTGCGGTGACATTCGTTCGCGCAGAAGAAATATAATCGACAGTGCATAAAATTCATTCAAAAGAAGGTTGTCTTTGGGTGGCTTATATCAAGGTAAGTCTCTTCATATACCAGTACAGATGTAAGGCTCCAAGTTATAACCGGTATATGGAGTTTAAGTCTTTTATTAAGTGTCAAAATTGTACATTTGGTAAATAGGCCAGATTTGTTAAAAATTAGTAATTTAGTATATGATGGAAGGGAAATTATAAGGAGTCGGTATAGCAGCTTACAGGGACAGAGAGTTTTATGGCAGGGATAGTGCACTAGCAGTTTCGATGTTTGTCAGTGTCAAACTTGATGGATTAGGAAATGTTTGGGAACAGTTGACGATGTAAATTTTGACAAGTTTTGGACATCTTAAATCTTGCTAGGAAGATTTATAATATTAGGCACGTTTGCGCCTTAAGAGAAATCAGTAAGACACGTGAAGGAGTTCAAACGGGTGACGACAACGAAACAACGTTACATAAATGGGAGCCATTGGTGTTCAAGTATTCAAAATTTCGACTTTAGGACCTATTATGAAGCAGTGAAATTTAACATTTTAGCCAATCGGGATTAGTAAGAATATTTAAGGGGAGATGAACTTGAAGCTTATGAGTTTCGAAAACCTAAAGCAAGCAACATTCTGTTATATACCCTGAAAGTGACAAGTTGTTTACGTGAAACCAAGGCGCATCCATAAATCCAACACATCTGTAAATTCCAACAATCGTCAAATAATATAAATAATATTAATAATGTTCAGTTATTTATAAAATTACCTTTCCACCACTTAGAACACTTATATTCCCTGGGAGAAAGACACGCAAACCGACTGAAAAGCTGGGTGGGTTGTAACGTGTGTGTTGCAAGTCTTAAGAATTATAAGTCTGTAATCCAAACAATGAAAAATCTGCCACCGCATATCTCTCTTCCTCAGACTACAGACCACAGGAGAGGAGTTTCATTTTTTTTACGTTTTGCTGACCGTGCATCTCAGTATATTTATCTCAGTAATTAACCAACTTGATGCACAAAATTTTTGTTTTATAATAAGTTTATTTCATGCCTCTACATGTTTCGAACACACGTGCTTATCATCAGGAGGTCAAAATTGTATTACACATCCTCTGGTATCATCACACCTATAGGTGGCCGTCTCGTGTACGGGTTGAGAGAGGACTCTTTCAACCTGTGCACGAGACGGCCACCTATAGGTGTGATGACACCAGAGGTTGTGTAATGCAATTTTGACCTCCTGATGATGAGCACATGTATTCGAAACATGTAGAGACATGAAATAAACTTATTGTAAAACAAAAATTTTTTGCATCATGTTGGTTAACTACTGAGATAAAGGAGTTTCATTGTACACTGAAGTGCCCATGCTGCGTTGTTGAAGCCTGTGTGAAAGTAAAAAGTCATTTAGCACTCACTCAGTAAGAAACATTTTTTATGTAAATGCACATACCTCAATAGAGTGGAAAGAGTAGGAGGAAAATTGTGTTAGTGCGTTAATGGTTATGGGAGAATTGGCCTCACAAATTCCTTTCATATAAGTCTTGTGCAGTCTTCACATCTCGTTGCCATGATTATGGAGAAGAAAAAGCGAAGAATAGTTTAATAAGCAATTAAAAGTATTGTCTATAACAAACTTGTAGCGAAACATACAAAAAAAAAGTTGATTCAAGTCCTGACAAACACGCAATAAAAAACAGCAGATAGGGTATAAACTGTAAACTTCACTTACGAAGGAAATTAAAATATAAGGGATTCTTGTAACACTTTCTCGACTGCACAAGACTTACGTGAAAGAAATTTGTCAGGCCAATTAAAAGAACGTCCTATTCACTTGGAATAATTAAGGCACTCTCACAGCCTCTCCTCCGACGCTTTCCAGTCGACTGAAGTATGTACAGTTATGTACAAAGCCTCCAAGTAATTGGGCGCTAAGAAACTTCCGACTTACTTCCAGGCGTATGTTTAGACAGAATTCTCTTACGGTAATTCTGCTCGTGTATCAGCAATCTTTCTTTTCTAATGCATTAATGAATAGTGTTTGATTACACTCAATAATGTTTGTACAGACACTTTAATGTTGCACTCTTCCAAACTTACTGCTTACTTTATAAAGCACTGTTTCTGAAACAAAACTTGCTGCAACCGCGTTAGCGAAAACCAGACTGTTGTGGCCTCCTTCCTTCAACCTAATGGTACGGACATGTACTTGAATGGAACGGGTATCTGTGGTCACAGTCCCGGACAAAGGGAATGCCGTGGCCACAGAGATTAATAGGACTAGATCTGTGTTTACAGTACCTACACAGAAGTGGGATGCGAATAGTCCAAAACACGCAAAGACCTTCAATCAGTAGACTTATATATAAAGCAAAATGTATTTATCTGATTATGCAGAAAACTAATCTATGCACTCCGGTTACTCAGAAAACTAAACCACATGTTCCGAACTAATTTGGAAGTTTTGCTGACCGTACATCTCAGTATAATCTTAGTAATTAATCAAACTTAATGCACAAATTCTTGTTTTATAATAAGCTTATTTTATGCCTCTACATGTTTCGAGCATTATGTGCTCATCATTAGGAGGTAAAAAGTTTATTATACAGCATCCGGTATCATCACACCTGTAGGTGGCCGTCCGGTGCACAGGTTGACAGCCTCTCTCAACCTGTGCACGGAACCCACACCTACAGGTGTGATGATAACAGATGCTGTATAATACAATTTTGACCTCCTGATGATGAGCACATGTTGCTCGAAACATGAAGAGGCATATAATAAACTTATTATAAAACAAGATTTTGTGCATTAAGTTGGTTAATTACTAAGATTTCCGAACTAATGTTTGCAACATCGTTATCAAGGATATTACTTATTATTTTGTACTACTCTGTATTTATGAACGTAGCCTTTGGGCCCACTTCATTACCACTGTTCAATTTTATTTCCTTCGCATCCACAGATCATACAACCGGAGTTTTAAGACTGTATTATTTTTCAACATACAAGTTTCGATTATACACCTTTTTCGAATAAAAATTTAATGAAAATTTTAACAAAATTACACGTTAACAGCACACAACAGATTTATAATCCTGGTACAAAGACTTTTTTTTAACATACTTCGTTGAAACAAATAAAAAAAACTTGGATTAGGAACATTCACTGTATGAAGAACTGTTCTAGACTAGAAATGATGAAGGTTTTTCTAAGAGCGCTAAATTCAGACGTAGTAAAGAACTCGGAATGGATTTATGGAAGCAAAAAGAGAAAAAAAGAAGGAGAAAGAAAAAGTGCCTTCTGCGAGCAACGATCGCCACGTCCTCTAGTGTTGAATAGTATAACCATTACCGCATCAAAAGATATCTAGCGACGACTATTGCTAACCCCTTTTAGGCTTATGGATGAACGTTATGGAGTGAGAAAGAAGAAGAGCGATATTAAATGTTGCGTGGACAAAGAAGACGTAACAAAAAGCCTACTAAAAGTATGACGACAAAATGTGATAGAGTGACGTTGTAGTATAAGAAATGAGGTACGTTTGAATACCAGCTGTTCCACGTACGAGATATTTTTGCGTTGCTTAATGCGATAATAAACGTCGGGAGAGCGTGGTCAGTATAGTGACCAGGCTACAGGCTACGGCCATGAGGAACGAGGAATTATGGTACGATCCCCGCTAGACGCAAAAGATTTTTCAACTGTCCGGTGGGTCTAGACTGGTTATGGAGCCCAGCAAGCCTCCTATTCGAATGTAAAGGAAGCTCTTTCCCACAGAGTAAAGCGACAGTGGAGCGAAACTGACCACCCGCCTCCACCTACTGCCGAGATTAAAAATGAGCAGAGTTACACAACCGCGGTGCTGATAAGTGCTTAGCCCGACGAGGAAGGAAACAAGCTCGGAAGCATTTCAGGGATGCGCGCGATTTCAACAACATCGCGTCGCGAGCTGTCATCAAGTCCCCCCCCCCGCAAGGCAAGGCGCCGAAGGAAATGAACGCCATTCTGACAGAAATATTAGCTTGTTTCCTTCCTAATCGGACTAAAGACTTATCAGCAACCCTGTATTTCCACTCCCTAGCATGTCCTCATTGCGTGTCTTGGGACCTCTCTATTTTCAAGCAACAATAAGAATTATTCTTTGTTCAAAACGGTAAAAATATTGACGTGTCAGTAATTACATTTTGGCAAGCACTGAGGCAACTCCACTCACGTACTCGAAAACAAACATACCTTTAAACAACACGATAAGATAAGTAGCTATTCAGTTTTCATATTGTTCATAACGTGCTTTGTAACTGATTTACGAACGTAACACCGACAAATGTACAGTTCTATATACCATTTATTTTACCATTATTTTGCTGCTAAATATTTCGGCGCAATTTTGAACCTCAGGGAGCTTACAGCAATGTTGTTACAACGTGCAACAATAAAATAGTTTTAAAATGATCATACATATCTGGATGCATAATCATTAAGTTTTATATTACAGTTTATATTGCAACTGTTGTGAAATATTCTGTATTTCGAAACGGTTTAATACAAGACTTTGAGTGCAATCAACTATGAAGAATATAAAATAAGTAAAGTCAACCTTATAATTCTAAACATGTGAGGAAACAACCAGAGACTTACGATCGTTTGTAGCCTAAATTTGAGAGGATCGGTCCAGGCAATATCAACTACTACTGTACTGTGCAACAAAACATTACCCGATAAGATTTTATAAATAGGAAGTATTTATTCAAGATGATTACAAACCTTGAAGTACTTCACGAGTAACCCCATAAAGCACGTGTACATTTAATTATGTTGGACACAGAACTGTCTATGACATTTAGGCTCAACACACACGAATATTCAATAAGTAAGGATTAATCTTAGTAATTAACCAACTTAATGCAACAATTCTTGTTTTATTACAAGTTTGTTATATGCGTCTACGTGATGATCAGCACAATGTGTAATGTGCATCAAGAGGTCAAAATTGTATTATACAGCATCTGATATCGTCACACCTGTAGATGGCCGACCCGTGCACAGGTTGAGAGAGGACCTGTGCACGGGACGGCCACCTACAGGTGTGATGAAACCAGATGCTGTATAATACAATTTTGACCTCTTGATGATAAGCACATGTGCTCGAAACATGTAGAGGCATATAATAAACTTACTATAAAACAAGAATTTGTCCATTAAGTTGGATAATTACTAAGATTATACTGAGATGCATGGTCAGCAGAACATCAAAAAGTAAAGATTAATTACCACAACTCGAAAGTTTAGTTGTGATAACAATAAAGTTTATTTATTTATTTATTTATTTATTTACATTTAAGTTGGATAAACTATGACGACATTCACTTTTTTATGCCTAAGAGTTTGTAAAAGGTTGCTTTTAGTGCACGATTTGATAGGTATATAAGTTTAAAACTACATTATTTTAATCTCTTTTCTTCGATCTACAAATCTACAAATATTTTCCTCCTACTAAATTACGTATGACATTAAATTCTCTTTGTAAGAACATTTAACACTTAGAACAAACCACTATTTCAATTGGAAATATAGATTTCTGCTAATTGTGTGCGGGTACAAAGTATTACTTCCTGCGAAGTTGTACTCGGCTAATCTAACCACTAACAAATATACAGATTTAATACACCAATTACAACACAGGTAAATGTACAATGTTTACTAAATTTCATTACCAAACTTCCCAAATATTTAACATCTATGTCGTCACCGCATAGCGGCAATCATTCCTTTTTAATATCTCGCATAATCCCTCACATTAACGACAAATTTTACGTTCAATTAATTCAGCTAATGTTAAAAAAGTTAAATGGCTGTGACCACTGGCCATCACAAAACCACGGATGAGAGACCGCACATTTAATTTGCTGCTGCTGGGGTAACAAGAGCATAGCCACCTTGAGGGGAGTGACATTGTTCGGAATATTACTGCGAGGAAATACGTCCATTTAAATTGTATAGGAGAACACAGTGCATACCTCACAGAGAACAATCTTCGTTTCTATTAGAAAATGCCAATCAGTTAATGTTTAGGGAAATTATCGTTGTTTATCGTGATAAATATAAGAAACAGATAAATACACTGTACCAACATGCAGAGTTTCTTAATTTTCAAGCAGGTGATATACATATTGATAAGTAGATTTAAAGGGTTAAGAAAGATTATATAAAGAATATATGTGAAAGACTGATGGGAAAGGCTGCTGAAAAACGTAACTCTAGCAGTTGAATAATGGGACACCAACTTGATGTCACTTGCTTTATTATTTCACTACAAAATGCTCAACATGTTTGGGATGTTAATACATCCATCCTCAGGAGCTTGCGACTTATTTGTTATTTCATGAGCTGTACTGCTCTGGTTCAGTGTGTGTTGGTGTTACGTTGTGGTTTGGCTGTGGTGGTGTGGTATCCGTATGCAGGTTGAGGAACTAGTGCTTCAGCCTGCATACGGATACCACACCACCCCAGCCAAACCACAACGTAACACCAACACACATCGAACCAGAGCAATACAGCCCATGAAATAACTCAACAAATAAGGCGCAAGCTCCTGAGGATGGATGTATTAACATCCGAAACATGCTGGGCATTAAATAATGAAATAATAAAGCAAGTGACAACAAGTTGGTCGCTCTTTATTCAACTATCAAGATGATGCAATGTCCAATAAACATAAGAGTCTCTCTAGCAATTTTCTGTGGTGACTAACACATAGATCTACGTATACCATGAAAACTTCTGTTAACAGCGGCCAGTATTCTTCGAACAACACCACGCAGCATTTGACGAATCTAAAGCTAAACCATTGGTAAAGCGATCCCGTTACAGGTTCGGTGTGGCCCAGAGGGTGGGTAGAGGTATAGCTCTACTCTTCCATGACTGCGGCACTAGAAGGGGATGAATGGTCAGCAGCACGCCCCGGCCGCACTTTACCCCCCGGAAAGACCCGGTACCCATTTTACAGGAGGCTGGGTGGGCCCCACGGACGTTCTAGACGGGTGAAAAGTCTCATCGCCAACGGAATTCGATCCCGAACCGTCCAGCCCGTAGCTCAGTCGCTATACCGACTGAGCTACCCGGCCCATATATATATATATATATATGTATATATATATATATATATATATATGTGGTGCCAATAGTTGTAATCCGGCCGAATCCAATGAAAATTTTCCCTCACGGCATCAAACCTTATAGAATATGAAATAATTTGCAATTCTGGGAAATACAATCCTACGAGTACGGTCCTGATTCCACATTAGGCATCATAATCACCACCACCACCATCACGACCACCTCCACTACCATCACCACCAACACCGACACCACCATCATTAAACTTCCATGCGAAATAGATTGAAATATATTACTGCCCCACATCAGAAAGGGTTTATTCAATGTTGTCCTCCTGACAGACAAGATTATCTAAACTAAATTGGTATGACGTCATCACCTAACAAAACTACTGCACAATCAACAATGAAATCCTCATACAGAAAAACGGACTGGTAATGGGCGCGCCAATATCCGGTCTAATATCTGATTTTTTTTTACAAAACTTAGAACACCTTCATTTAGCACACCTATCAAACAAGCATAAGATCATCAATTGCCTCCGTTACGTTGACGACATACTGCTAATCTTCGACTCCAACCACACAAACATCCAAAATATATTAGATCTCAACATCATCACGCAGTTTAGGCACATTATATAAAACTCTTCTAGCAAGAAAATTGTCAAAACTTGAATATGGCCGCTAAAGGCCGAAACATGTAGTTTTTCCGTTGCTAATAAACACCATCATTTAGCCATATATTTATAGTTGTGTTTTTGACTGAATTTACCTCACCATATAGTTTAAACACACAACGGGGATGGCACACCTCAGAAGATTATCTAAAGATTTCAGCGGAATTTTATCAGGTATGAAACTTTCCGTCCCTTTTAGATATGGTAATGTACACATCGCGCAATTAGTGTCTAAATTTATTTGAATTATTCCATCTCTAACAAAATACCCTGCACTGTATACATTTCCCACGATCGTGTGCGTATCGTTGTTTCCGTGAACTGAGAAAGAAAATCATTCACTCCTCACAGCTCTACCTTTAAACTCTGAGGTGACCTTCCTTACTTAATTCTGTTGGTGAACATTAGATCACAGAATCACCAAGTTATATTACTGACGGGGCCCATGCATTTACAGCACATTTATCATAGCTGTCATTCTATTACTTCATTGGAGATAGGGTCATAAACACACCCACGTTAAAGTTCAGCAAGCATTCTACGAAGTGTCAAAAATAATACAAAAACTTAACATTTGATATACGTAGTTGAAATTTTATGTGTGGTATTACGGCACAGTTCCGTAAGATTCGTTAACCTTCAATAGAAGTTTTATGTCAACGAGGTTCGTGATAACGTGTTTAAATGGAAGATGGTGGGCATTTAGTGCCCTAACGTGGTGTTGTGAGTGATATTCCTATAGCAACCGGGTTATGATCATGCTGACAATAAACTCCAAGTCACACGGAGGTCGTTAGGATCGCGACTGTGCGCAGGAAATTGCCAAGATGTGAAGGATTTACACAGTTTTAAGGTGACAGTACATGGAAACATAAAATTCTATTAATTTCACTCCTTGATATTGTAAATATTCCTCGCCTTCTCGCTGAGCATAGAATTACCGCGGATCAACACCAAAAATCTACAAAATTAAGAATGAACTGGCGAGATCTATGCTCTTTCGGGACATTACTTACTTACTTACTTAGTCCATGCTGCAGAGTCCTTCTTGAGAAGCTAACTGGTTTGCAGCTAGTCAAGAAAGTCCCCGCATTTCACGGAACCCGAAGGTTCATTACCGCACTCACAAGCGTCCGCCAACTGTCTCTATCCTGGGCCAGCCAAATCCAGTCCATACACACACATCCCACATCCTGGAGATCCGTTTTAATATTATCCGCCCATCTATGCCTAGGTCTCCCCAGTGGTCTCCTTCCCTCCAGTTTCCCCACCAAGACCCTATACACCACCCTCTCCTCACCCATACGCGCCACATGCCCAGTCCATCTCATTCTTCTCGATTTTATCACCCACACAATATTGGGTGAGGAGTACAAGTCTTTTAGCTCCTCGTTATGCAATCTCCTCCATTCCCCCGTCACCTCGACCCTCCTAGGTCCAAATATTCTCCTCAACATCCTGTTCTCAAACACCCCCAACTTCCTTTCCTCCCGCAGTGTCAGCGACCAAGTTTCACACCCATACAAAACAACAGGCAAAATTACAGTTCTATATATTTTGATCTTTAAATTTTTGGATAGCAACCTGGAAGACAAAAGATTCTGCACCGAATGGTAGCAAGCATTTCATGACTTCAATCTGCTCTTAATTTCTTCCGCAATAGAATTTTGATTTGTTAAAGTTGTTCCCACATATTTAAACTCCTCCACCTTCTCGAAGGTAATATTATCAATCCTCAAACTGTGAATTCGTCCTGCATTCTGATCTCGAGACATGGCCATGCACTTAGTTTTATCAGCTCTTCCGGGACTTTACGCAGCGTAAAATACTAATTCTTTACAGACGTTTCAGACGACCTATAGCCCCCATCTTCAAAGGTCAGGAAATCCCCTTGAAAATGGGACCGATAAGTTGTCCCGAAACGTCGGTAGAGAATTATAACACTTGGCTGCGTAATATTCCGGAACAGCGCACTTTTCATCTAAGTCGAGGCAGAAGCCTGATATCATGCAATGGATAGATGGTTCATATTCTTATAATGCCATAACAAAGTGTAAATTTATCTCCAGCACTGAGTTACAGATGTGATCAGGTTCCTGACCATCACAGAGCATACAAAACATTGTCATGGGTTCTAACACCATGTCAGTTGGTAAACTGATACAAAAGGAATGTTACTTAGGATGCAGCTGCTTTTAGGGTTATTTTGAATCATGGGAAGGTGACATGAAACCTACAAGATTTCCAAACACAGACAACTAAGTTCTACGCAACAGAGGTCGAGAAAGAATGTATCTCGTAGTTTCACTAGCCAGCTAAATAACTAAAAATAATCTTTTAAAAAATCAAATTTCAAGGTCGCTGATAATAAAATGTATCAACGGAATTGATTTAAGCCCTTGTAACCACATCTGACAGTCAATATACCTCTCTGTGTCATGTCTTAATATTACTATCCATTCCCTTGCTGTGTCTTCCAAACAGACGTAATGTACCGGTATTCCTAAAAACGTTTTGCATGTATTTCTTGTCTCTCCTCGCAGGTAAGATTCTCGGCTTAGTACTACAAAATTCTTCTTCTTCTTCTTCTCCTCCTCCTCCTCTTCTCTCTCTCTCTCTCTCTCTCACTCTAAATATATATCCATATACATACATATACATATATGCATATATATATATATATATACATACCCCTATCTCTTCTATAGTAGCATATGTTCACTGCAGTGCCTCTGCAAATGTTTGACACAACACCGCAGTAGTCTGTTCCAAGTAAAGGACAAGAGAAACTCTCTACACTGAAGATCAAAATAGTGGCAATGTTGAAAATTTCGTCGCCATCACAAAAAAGGACAAATTTAAAAGTTAATTAAGGAGCATAAATGGAACAAATTTTACCTGACACAAGTTGCATTTCTGTAAAGATCCAGGCAAAAATTGGGGTCAATATATTCCCAGTAATTCAAAAATAAATGCAAACTTACTGTAGAGCATAGAGTCTCGTAATCTATACTAAATACTCTATAATGCACTCAAGAAGAAAAACTGACAGAAAAAATAAATATAGTCTGTACACGGTCGGTCTATCTATATTGTATGCCCTGACGTGCTCAGTACAGTAGGTGAGACTTCTGAAGGGATACGGTGGGGTTCATCGAATATAGTCTGTACACGGTCAGTCTGTGTATATTGTATGCCCTGACGTGCTCAG